>Ga0182739_1001478_pt1 | contig 24596 bp, 21 predicted proteins | sample eDN5th30CBELigBY_FD_128873 | JGI IMG/M metagenome (GOLD analysis project Ga0182739, IMG submission 128873) | Enriched backyard soil microbial communities from Emeryville, California, USA - eDNA 5th pass 30_C BE-Lig BY (version 2) (version 2) | ecosystem: Environmental > Terrestrial > Soil >... | reverse complement strand
GGTAGCCCTAGACCCCAGCAAAGCGGAAACAGCCGGTCAATATGCTAGCCAAGAAGTTAGCCAAACTAAACAAACACATCCCACGCTATATATGCAAATAGGCTCATTTTCCCAACTGACTAACGCCGAGCAATTAGCCCAGCGAGTAAGACTTTTAACTACCCGTACTGTCAGAGTCAAAACGGTTCAACAGGCGGAAAAGTCATTTTACCGAGTGCAAATTGGCCCCTTAACCAATGTGGCCGAAAGTGATGTATTACATCAAAAACTCAGCAGCGAGAAATTAGGCAGGCCCTTAACGTTAATTGAATAAACATAATATCGCCAAATTTAGGCGCAAGCTAACAGATAATTCATTAGATGAGCCGGGCAATAACAAGAGACTAATAATTATTCTTTAACTAATTGCCTCTTATCAGTTAAGCCTGCCAAGCGTTGAAAACGTATCACTAGAGCCATACCTCCAAGGCTAACCCCTATGGTAATTCCCCACCATAAGCCGGCTGCATGTAAATGTTGTTTCATTGCTAGCCAATAACTAATGGGAAAGGCAATCAGCCAAAAACTGATTAAATTAAATAGCATGGGAAGTTTAGTATCTTTTAGTCCTCGCAATGCGCCTTGAGTAATAAGCCGCATAGTATTGCCAAGCTGATAAAAGATGGCAATAACCAATAGTTGGGTGGTCAACAGCAATAAAGGCAAATTAGCGGGCTGGTGAATATCAATATCCAAACCAATTAAATATTTGGCAAATAAACCATACCCAAGACCGATGACGACCGTCACCAAAATACCCGTCCCCAGGGCTACATGACCAATAATACGTATTTTCCCATAATCTTGGCGTCCCATAGCCTGTCCTATTAATACGGTAGTCGCATTCATAAACCCAAAGGCTACCATAATCATCAGCCCTATATATTGCAATACAATTTGATGAGCTGCGAGAGCCGTACTGCTCAGCTGGCCCATAAGATAAGCCATCACCGCAAAAAAACACACGTCAATACCCGCTATTATCCCAATCGGCCAGCCTAAACGTAAAAATTCAGCGAAAAGCTTAATATCTATTTTAAACAGCCGCTTAACCGTTAGATAACGCCGAAACGGTTTATAGCGAGTGATATAGAGCAGCATCCAAATGATAACTATCGTATAGGCTATTGCGGTACCATAGCCTATACCCGCAATCCCAACCTGCGGTAAATTAAATTTGCCGAAAATTAATGGATAACTTATCGCTATGGTCAAGGGCACACTGATTAAACTAAAGAACATGACAGCCCGTGACTTAGAAATCCCAATTAAAAACTGCTCAAATAATACTAAATAGGTGCCAGGAACAATGGACCAAGCCATTCCCCAAAGATATTTTATCGCTAAGTGTATAACATTAGGCTGAAGATTGAGTTTGGCAATTAACCAGGTTGCCGACCAGATACTAAATAGCATGGGAATTATCAACAACAAAGCAAATACCATGCCCTGGCAAATTACTTTTTTGATCTGTTCTAGCTTTTTTGCACCATAGGCATGAGCGGTTAATACGCTAGTACCACCTAACATACCCCAGAATACCACTAGAATAGTAAAAAACCAAAAGGAAACCAGTCCACAAGCTGCTAACTCATTGGCGCCCAATTTTGCTAACATTAAGGTGCTAACAAAACCACTAGAACCCTGTACCAACTGTGCGGCAACCAAGGGAATAGCCGTAGTTAGCAAACGCTTGCTTTCTGATAAATAATGTGAGGACAGCACGCCTTTGCCTCCCCGTTACAATGATGATAAGCTTAAATAAATAGCTATCTATTGCTATCGATCATACCGCGATAAGCCATTTATCTCAAATTTTATAACTAAAAGCCTAGTTATTACTTGTTATAGTTCTTAAATTTTGCAAAAGACGTTGATAAAAAAGCTGTCGTCGGGTTTCATCTATTGCACGCAACACGAAGGTATAGTCCAAAAGCTTAGAGCTAGGCCCTAGGTATCTACTCAGTTAACCATAAACCGGTTTTTTTAAGTCGCAATAAGCATATACCGCTTTGCTAAACGCCGATAACGCAGGGCTAAAATTAGCGCGCCACAAATAGCGCCTATAGTGATACCTAGCCATAGGCCCACCGCATCACACTGCAGAACCACACCCAGTAAATAACTTAAGGAAAAACCTATCAACCAAAAAGAAATTAAGCTATTGAACATCGGAAAGCGGGTATCTTTCATGCCTCGTAATCCTCCCATGGCAACGATACGCACCGCCTCGGCCACCTGGAAAACAGCGATTATCATCAATAATTTAGTGGTTAAGGCTAAAATATCGGCTCCACCTGCTTGCTCGGGACTAATATCTAAACCTACAATCCAGCGTGGAAACAGGCAATAGATAATACCTATCGCTAAGGCAACGAGGGTTGCAAGCAGCATACCGGCCTGACCAATAGCTGGTAGGCTGCTAAAATTCTTACTGCCTATGGCATGCCCTACTCTAATCGAAGTCGCCTGCATTAAGGCAAAAGACACCGTTATTTCAGGCCCCATAAACTGCATCACAATTTGATGGGCATCTAGGGCAATGGCACCCACCTTCCCCATAAATAAGGCTAAGGCTGCAAATAAACTGACTTCGATGCCGTACATGGCGCCAATGGGCCACCCGATACGGAATATTTCATGTAAAAAACGCAATTCTAAACGAGGCAACTGGATAAAAATTCGATACGGTTTAATATCTTTATGCCAACTGATATAAATGATGGCCAAAATTGATACCAAAGCGTAAGCTAATGCAAACCCATATCCGACTCCGGCAACTCCAAACGCGGGTAGACCGAACTTGCCAAAAATAAAAATATAGCTGGCAGCAATCTCTAAAGGCACGCTTAATAAACTGAGGAACATGACCGCTGAAGCTTTCTGTATGCCTATTAGCAATTGCTCAACCAATACCAAACAAGAACCAGGAATCACAATCCAAATCATGGCCTGAAGATATTGGCTTGCCAGTTCAACAATGACCGGCTCAACCATGTTGTATTTTAATAGCCGAGGTATAACCCAGAGAATCAGCATCATGGGAATACTAATTAAACTAGTAAATAAAATACCTTGGTGCATAATTGCCCTAATTCTATTAGGCTGGTTGGCTCCATGAGCTTGGGCAACCAAGACGGAAATTCCCGACAGCATGCCCCAAAAGATCACTATTAAAGCAAAATATAAGGGTGAAACTAAACCGCTGGCAGCTAGAGAATCAGTTCCTAATTTAGCTAACATCAGGGTACTAATAAAACTGCTGGACGCCTGCACTAAATTGGCGGCTATTAAGGGCGAAGCCACTTTAAGGGTTTGTTTTATTTCACTCCCGTAAAAGGCGTGTTTCATAAGTTAAACCTCTTGAAGGATTTTTACGTTAATTGAAACTAAACAGTGGGGCCTCTATTTTATGTAAAAAGATAAGTATATGCGAGGCTCAACTTTTTTGAGAATGACTTGGGACTGTCGCTTAAATCATTCCTCATAAGTGAAACCTACACGGTGAGGTAATCGCGTTCGCGCCACCCGTTTGCTAGAAAACCAGTTGAATATCGCGTTAAGTATTTAAAAGTCATAAACAAACGATTATTTAAACTGCAGCCTACAGTGGGTTTCACGTAAAAATAAAGTAAGGATACAGGCTATAATTAAGCCAATCGGCAATATACTCAAAGCAAACTGAAAATCGGCCACATTATAATAATGAACCCCATGAAGTTTAGTACCGCTCCAATGTTTATCCAGCATAATCCCTATCAGGGGCTGAAAGATAACGCCACTTAGCATGACAAATAAATTAGTTAAAGCGATTACCGTACCGGATAATTCAAAGGAGCTATTTTCTCTACTAATAGCAAAAACTATAATTTGAGCCGAGGAAAATAGACCAAATATAAATAAAATGCTTGCAACCTGTAATTTAGAAAGATTAGGCACATACAATACTATGGCAATTAAAATAGCGGCCACTATTGAACCTATGGTCATTGGCAAACGACGTAAGCGAATTTTTTCGGAAAGAATTCCCATTAAGGGACCACCTACTGCCCAACCTAAGAAAATCATGGAGATCGTACTCGCCGCATCCATTTTTGAATAGTGATAAGCTTGTTCTAAGTAAGGAATACCCCATAATTCGGCAAAAGCCGTGGTAGGAATATAAATTAATCCACCTATTATTCCATTGAGCCAAATTTGCGGGTTTTTTAATAAAAGAGGCAATCCCCTAAATAGCTGTTTATAACTCGTAGTAGCCGATCTTTTGCTATACTGGTTTTGCCGATGCCGGTCGGGAATAATCAGATAAATAACTAAGGCTAATACCAGTCCAGCCGAAGCCGCCAAAATCATGGTACGTTGCCAGCCTAAATGTGAAACCATGACACTTAAACTGATATCCCCGATTACAGCGCCTAGCATTCCTAAAGTGGTCGCAAAACCCGACATAAAGGCAAATCGTTCAGGCGCTAACCAAAGTGCAGAAAGCTTTAATACTCCAACAAAGGCAAAAGCGGAGCCAAACCCTACCATAAATCGTCCAAACTGTGCGATACCAATATGAGACGTTTGGGTAAATAAATAAGAACCTAAAGCGCAACACAAAACGGCTATAACTAATAAGCGACGTGGACCATAGCGATCCATTAAGATACCAACGGGTAATTGCATGGGCGTATAAGCATAATAATAAAAAGCCGTCAAATTACCTAATGCCGCTGCACTAATTGCAAAAGCCCGCATTAAATCAGCAGTCATTACACTAGGTGCTATGCGTAAATAATATTCATAGCAATAAAATAAAGCGCCTAGCATACAGACTAACCAAGGAAACCATTGTAGTTTTTTATTCTTTTGCATAAAAAAACCCTTTGACTTATTTAAAGCCCACGGCAAAGTAAATTTAACTAGGGCCTGTTTACCATTCATTCACACAGCGAAAATTGCAGATATTGCGAACAAATGGTCCATCATTTGAGGCGAATAGCCCGCCTATTTAACAAAAATGATGGACCCTTTGGGCCGATATATTCAATTTGCAGCTTGAGAATGAATGGTAAACAGGCCCTAATGTATTGTTTCACAGTGAGCAGACACTGACCGATATCAACATCTACGGTATTAATAGCGCTCGCTATATAATAGGGCTTGGGAAAATTCGAAAGCTAGTTTTGATTATAGCTTGAAATAAAGCTGAGGCGCTAGCTTATAGCACCTCAAACAGGTGAATTAATTATTGAGCCTTTGCATCTTCGTCATTACGCTTAGATTTAAGTATGCTAGCAAACTTTTTATTGAAGCGATCGACACGTCCACCGGTATCAACAATTTTTTGTTTACCCGTATAAAAGGGATGGCAGCTGGAACAAACGTCTAAACTTAATTCTTTACGGTTTATGGTTGAGCGCGTGCTAAACTTGTTACCGCAACTACAAACCACTGTTACTTCATTATAAGCAGGATGGAAATCCCGTTTCATAGTCATTGCCTCGTAATCTTAGGTATAAATCTTGTACATTAAAAGTGAGCCATGAATCATAGCTAACTAACATCAATAAATCAATAGTTAAAATAGGCCAACAGCGGCATCAACATGTAATCAGGCAATCGATTAATAGCTTGTACTGTTAAGTATCGCGGGATCCTTAAAATATCTTTTTAAATCTTGCCCGCAGTATATTCATGCGACTTTGTCAAAGCAAACCAGCAAGTTTAAAGCCTATCCCAACAGCAATTCTTCTTTTAGGTGATTGCCAAACGTTATGATAAGCAGTTACCAACCATAGTCACATCCAACCTGCCCTTTACCTACTAGTGGCAGGTGTCATGCTCATGAGCTATATGACCACTACTGAGCCTCTTCTCTAAGCCTTTGCAATTGTTCTTGCAAAATTGTGGCATAAGGTTTAGCAGATAGATATTCTTCAATCTGCTTAATGATTAATTCAAGCTCAGCTTTTTCTTTCTGTTGCTTTAGTAATGATGATAAATAAATCAGTTGTTCTGTTATGGCCTTTCCATATCCCTTACCCAATAACCATGATTTTTTTAGCTGCTCATCTGTAATATTTTGAGAAATTACCAACATAGCTTTTTCGATAAGGCAATTACTGATTTCGACAATCATTGGCTCAATCGGAGTTTCATTAGTAATCACCCACCATTTATCATTTTTTTCTTCAAGTAAAAAACCAATACGTGTATCCCAATGGCATGCCGCTATCGTCGGCTTACGTGAAACATGAGCCGGGTTTATAAAGGCTAGGACATTCTGCGAGCAAATACCCAAGTTGATGGTAAATTTAACTCTATCTTGGGTGCAGCTATCACTTTTTTGAAAATTGATTAATCCCCAGTTACCGCTTAACTTAATATAAAAATTATTGGCCTTGCGGGTAAAACCATGCTTTTTTAAAAGGGCTTGTATAGCTTTTAGTAAATAATTGAAAGCATCTTGTGGCCGCATTATTACTCCTTGATATCATTTGTTACGCATCAGAAAAACGGGACAGTTTTTATTATTACCTATCCTAAATATTTAACTTGACTCAAATAATCGAAAAGCCTAGCATTTTGCTATTTTCACCAAATAAGACTTACATGAACATAGCAGAAATTCGCACCTTAGTACAAACTGACATGCAGCGCGTTGAAGACGCTATAAATATGCAGTTAAAAACCGAGCGCGATCTGATCTATCAGCTCAGTAATCACCTTATCAGTAGCGGTGGAAAACGCATCAGGCCCTTACTGTTATTACTTTGCGCGCAAGCTCTAAATTACCAAGGCGATGCTCACATTGAGCTAGGCGCCATTATCGAATTAATTCATACGGCTACTTTAATCCATGACGATGTGGTCGATGATTCTAAATTACGGCGTGGTAGAAAAACCACCAAAGAAATTTGGGGCAATGAGGCCAGCGTGTTAGTGGGGGACTTCCTTTATTCTCGCACTTTTCAAATGATGGTTAAACTACAAAACTTAAGCGTCATGCAGGTTATTGCCGATACCACCAATGTGATGGCTAGTGGTGAAGTGCTGCAGTTGATGAATAGAAATAATCCCGACATCACCGAGCAAGATTATTTAGACGTTATTTATTATAAAACAGCCTCTTTATTTGAGGCCGCGGCCAAATCCATCGCGCTTATTAGCGAGCAGCCTGAAACCATTATCAGTTGTATAGCCGACTATGGAAAAAATTTAGGCATTGCCTTTCAACTAATTGATGATGCACTTGACTATAGCGCCAATCCGCAAGAACTTGGAAAAAATATCGGCGATGATTTAGCCGAAGGCAAAACCACCCTACCTCTATTGCATGCACTACATCATTGCTCTACAGAGCAAAAACAAATCATCCGCATCGCTATTAAAGACGGCAATTTTGACTCTCTATCTGAAATTCAGCATGCTATTGCAACGACTCAAGCGGTAGCCTACACGCAACAAAGAGCCGAGCATTATGCCCAGTTAGCTTGCCAAGCCTTGGAAAATATAATGCCTTCTATTTATCGAGAAGCACTGATAGCCTTAACTAAATTTGCTATCTCGCGTAATACTTAAGTCATTTAATACTCATAAGCTTGGTTATCTTCAAACCATTTTAAAAAAGCTAAGGTATGGCATATTTTGTCCGCCTCAACCTTAAGCAAAGTTATCCTATCAATTCTGGCTAAGCCCTCATTAGTTTAGCCGCTTTATGCTAAGTAGTTTAACACAAGGTTTTCATATAGCCTTAAGCCAACGTTTAAGAAACCTGCATGAGTAGGACAGGTAAAAATTGGTAGCATTATAATAATACAACCTTGTTAAAATTTAAAAAATTCTTTGGTAATCGTATTTTTTAGCTCTGTAAGATTGCTTGAAAATCCGCATGGCAAATATTGCATATCTTGCCGGCATGACATAAACTTAAGTTCCTTCATGCGGAGTGTAGCTCAGCCTGGTAGAGCACTGCGTTCGGGACGCAGGGGTCGTAGGTTCAAATCCTGTCACTCCGACCAATGAACAAACGGGTTACCTTAAGCTAAATAGATTAAATTATCGCTTAAACTCTCGATAATAATTGACCAATAACTTTCCCATCGCACTTTTATTATTTACAAACGCAGAAAAATTTCATATTCTTGGCGTTTTTTAAAGGGGATATATAAATGTTGAAACAATTAGTTTTAGGAATGGCAATCGCCACAGCCGCTTCTGCTAGCTTTGCAGCAGAGACCAACGATTGCTTTAGTGGCTTATATGTTGGTGCTGGCGTTAAATATGCCAACTCTGTAGATAAACTAAAGACTGGAGTTATGGATCTTTTGGCAGAAAATCCCGGATTTGCTGGCAATCTGTTCTTAGGCTATGGTCGTGTATTAAATAGCCAAGTTTATTTAGGCGGCGAAGCATATGGAGACTTGGGCTACCGTAGACAATTTATTGGTACAACCAATTCCGATTTAACCATTAAAACCAAATATCAGTTAGGCTTAATGGCTAAAGTAGGTTATGTGGTAACTCCACAAACTTTGGTATATGTTGGCTTAGGCGCTGAAAACGCAAAATTCAATCTCGGTACCGAAGAAGCAAGTAAAAACTATAATAAATGGGCTTTTGCGCCTAGCGTAGGCATGGACTTGGCTCTCAACTCTAACTTACAAGTTGGTGCCCGTTACACCTATTCCAACTACCGTGACATCAACTTAGGCGATAGCGTTACTTATAAACCAGCCAGAAACACACTTGGTTTAAACCTTACCTATCGTTTTGCTAGTCTGTAAGAACTTAGCAATAAAACTTCTCCTCAGGTAATAAACTTAGCTGAGGAGAAATTTGATGCAACATCTATAACAACTACCATTTTATTTTGCAAATGGCTATTTATCAGAACATACGCTTATTAAGCTAAGCTTTTTTGGTAGTTCCCTTATATCCATTTTGGACTAGCTCTTCCTCTAGCTATAAAATAGTTTGCTTAAAATAATAAACTAAAACGAATATTATCAAAAAATTTATACTCGTTTTCGCCTTTGCATCTAATACTTTATAAGTATAGTTATTTTACGATTATTAGAATTAATTGACGAGACTATCCTAACGATTATTCAAGCGGTTTTACCATAAGGATTATCCCTAAAAATCTTAGAAAATTTACAAAATTTTAGGGTTATCTCTATGAACAAAAGTTATAACCCCGAGTCGGTAATAGGCAACGTAAATTTTAATACTGCGCCATGAGCCGGTTGAGGGAAACAAATAAAACTGCCACCATGCGCTTCAATAATTGATTGACAAATAGGTAATCCAAGTCCCGTGCCATAAGGTTTTGTCGTGTAGTATGGGCTAAATAATTTACCTAAGGCCTCGCTGGTTATGCCTGGCCCATTATCTTGTATGGCCACCTCGATTTGTCTACTTATTTTCCGGGTTAATATTTTGATGGATGGTTTCTCTACTCTTGCATCGCTCATAGCCTCTAGGCTATTGCGTAGTAAATTAATAACCACTTGCTGCAACTGGAGCCTATCAATGTCCAATAAAGGAATATCAGAAGCAAATTCATATTCAAATTGAGTCCCAGTAAGCTCGCTCTCATAGCTCATTAGTTCCACGGTATCAATTAATAAACGTGCTAAATCGGTTGATTCACACTGTAGCCTAAGTTGCCGTACGAAATCCTTCATCCGGTGAACAATTTCACCGGCACGGCGAGCTTGAAGATTCGCTTTTTGCAGAGGTTCTACCAAATAGTCGCAATCGGCGGAGTTAAGCAATCCTAAACATCCTTCAAGATAAGTCGATATGGCTGTTAAAGGTTGATTGAGTTCATGTGCTAGGCGAGAAGCAATCTCGCGTAAGGAACTTAATTTGGCCACTTGTGCCAGTTCTATTTGATGAGCTTGTTTCCAGAGTTGTGTCTTTTTTAATTCATCAATATTCCAGCAAAAACCAATAAGGCGCGAGGATTCTTGTTCGGCATCAAGCAATAAACGAGCCCGACTTGCTACCCAGTGAATGCTGCCATCGGGCCAAACAACTCGATACTCACAGGCAAAATCTTGCTTTTCCTGTAGGGTTTTTTCTACTTGTTGTTTTACTAAATATTGATCACGTGGATGAATCATATCTAAAGCAACGGGATAAGCAGGAGGTATACTAGACTCGCTACGGCCAAATAACCGAAAAATATGAGAATCCCATGTACTAAGCTTAGTTTTAAGATCTAAGCTCCAAAACCCAGCCTGGGCCGACTCCATTGCTAAATCTAATCGGTCGCTAACTTCTTTTCTAGCCGCATCAATCAACTTTAACTCATGGATATCAATACAAGTGCCTACCCACCGAACCAGTTGATTCTCAGCATCATAGATGGGATTTGCCTTAAATAAATGCCAACGATAAGAACCGTCTTTAACTTGCAGCCGAAATTCTATTTGATAAGCGCAGCCAGTTTGAATAGCTTGCTGCCACATGTCTTGAATAAACGCTACCTCACCTGGATGCACATAATTAAGCCACTTTTTACCTAACAATTCACTTAACTCTAAGCCCATACGCTCAAGACAAAATTGATTTAAATAATCAACTGTACCATCCGCTCGAGCCGACCATAAAATATGAGGCACATGCTCTGCCAATATGAAATCAAGTTCAGTGGAAAGCTTAACCATGATGATTTAAAAACCAGCGAGAAAACCATATTTTAACTTAGCAAGTTTACTTAAAAATGGCAAAATAATCATGTTTCCCTGTTTTTTGCTTATATTTAGCAATCTTGAGAACAACTATGTTAGATCAATCCACCGTTTTCATTATTGATGATGATGAAGCCGTATGTGAAGCCTTAGCCTGGTTATTAAAAAGCGTACAATTGCCGTGTAAAATTTATCATGATGGCTTAAGTTTTTTAAATGAATATCCCACTGGCGCTAAAGGTTGTATTATACTTGATATCCGTATGCCAGGTATTAGCGGTCTTGATTTACAGCTTGAACTTAATAAACAGCAAAGTACTTTACCCATCATTTTTATCACAGGCCATGGTGATATACCCATGGCAGTTAAAGCCATGCGGGCTGGTGCCTTTGACTTTATCACTAAACCTTTTCACAACCAAACTATCTTAGAGCAAATCCAACGAGCCATTAGGCAACAAAACTCCTCACCTTCTCCATTATTTGCCAAACGCTTAGCAACGCTTTCGGCTCGAGAAAGAACCATTTTGGAATACATGATGGCCGGTAAGATGAACAAAGAAATCGCTTTTGAGCTTAATATCGCCTTATCAACGGTTGAACTTCATCGCGCTAAGCTTATGCAAAAATTAGCCACTAAAAATTTAGTAGAGCTTATTAAAAATTATTTTGCTTTGGCCACAAAAAATTAAAGCAGTGGTTAAACAATAGCTAATATTCGTATCATTATTAAAGAGCGAATTCCTTTATTCACCACCGGGTTCTATGGCAGAACTAGCAATAGGTTTACGGCCTTTATTAAGCAACATCATTCCTAAACCAGCTAAGGCCATTAAGCTAATGAACAGACCGAAACCTGGTATTTGATGTATCAGCCTTGCCGTGACTATCGTTGCAAATGCGCCACTTACAAAGGTTATAAAATTAAAGAATGCTGCCGCAGATCCAGCTATCTGTTTAGCGGCTAATTGCATGGCAGATGCGCTGGCTGTTCCCCTAATCATGCCAATTCCAGTAGTTGTTAAACCCATGGGCAACATAAAGGTATAAAGATTAGGCTTCAGGTAAACATTAATTAATCCCATGAATACTCCGCCAATCAGAATGACCATCAGTCCAGCTCGCATAATATGCAATAAGCTAAATTTTTTTGCCAGCATAGGAATCAAAATAGTCGTTGCCACAATTGCCAAGGCATTCATAGCAACGATAATACCATAGCTTATTAAACTAAAATGCATTTGCTCAATGATAAATAATGGCGATAAATTAAAATAACTGAATAAAACGCTGTAGGAAAAACCACTGATCACACAATACATTAAGAATTTCGAATTTCGTGCTAAATTAGCATAGGTCATTATTATATTTTTAACTGTGAGAGCTTCCCTATTTTTATTCGTCAGGGTCTCTTTGAAAAAAAATTGGACGAATACGGTAAAAAAGCAACCCATAACAAATAGAAATATAAAGCTCGCCCGCCAACCCCACTCTGCATTTAACAGGCTACCTAACAAGGGAGCAATGGCAGGACTAATACCCATAAGCGCCATGATACTACTCATTACCCGAAGTAACCTTTCTTCGGTATAACTATCTCTTGCAATAGCATAAATAGATATAGTAGCACTACAGGCACCTAAGGTTTGAATAAAACGGCCTATAATTAATAATTCAAATGAATTTGCTAACATCACTTGCGCGCTAGCCAGTGTATAAATCCATAGACCCGCTAGTAATACAGGTCTACGTCCAAATCGATCTAAAAGTGGACCATAAAAAGGTTGAGCTAAGGCAAACCCAAACAAAGCCACACTTAACAGCAATGAAATGTTAGCGCCTGGAAAATGTTGGCCAATTTCAGGCAGCCCCGAAATAAAGATATCGATGCTAAAAGGTACAACCAAACAGACAGTAAAAATGATAGAAAAAATAGCTTTATGTCTATGATTTTGCATAGCGACACCTCAGGCTTTTATCGTAAGGATAGCTATCATTATAAAGGTCAGAACAACCGGTTGTAAAGACCCGTTGTAAAAACCACTGATTGTGGCTAAATTATTAGCAGTAAATAAATAGGTATCTATTTCAATGTTAAATCTTAGCAGCTACGTTATCCTAGGTTTATTAAGCAAATCGCTTCAATCTGGTTATGAACTCAAACGTATTTTAGCAAAATCCTCATCTTTTTATGGCTCAGAAAGCAATGCCCAAATTTATCCAGTATTAAAACGCTTAGAAAACCAAGGATTAGTCAACTCAATGCGAGATGAAACCAGTGGAGCCAGAAATAAAAGAATTTATGAGATTACCCAGAAAGGCCAAGCCCAGCTAATACAATGGTTAGAAAGCGATGCCGAACTCTCTCTGTCACGGGAAGAATTTCTGCTACAACTTTCGTTAGGGCAACATTTAGCTGAGGCAACTTTAGTGGAAAAATTAAATCATTATAGTCAAAGTATCGTTAAGAAATTAACGGAGCTTGATAAAATCATCTCTCATCTTGAAATCGCACATACTGGAAAAGCCGATCAACGCTATTTACTCTTAACCTATGATCATTTGAAAGTGGTTTTAACTGCCAAATTAGCTTGGTGTGATAAGGTAAAAAAAGAATTTTCTGGTACATAAATGCTATTTATTGCCATAGGCGTTGCCGAAACAACTCCCGCCATCAATCTTGTGTCATAATCCCATCAAGTCTCGGTAAGGTCCTTATAAATTGGTTTTGGTTAAATTGTAAGTTATACCGAATTCACATTAAATAAACAAATGTTAACGCGTTGCTCAACTTTTTTGAAAAACCGGGTGACACCCAAGGCGGAGTCCAACACGTGCAGCTTGCGAGCCTGTAGGGGCGAAAGCGGGAACAGACAAAGCACCGCTTTGTCCCGCTGAAGCACCTTGACCAGGATGGGTCAAGGCTGGTTTCTTAGCAAAGCCAGGAAGGCTTTACTTAGAAACGTAGCTGGCAGGACCCAAGTCCTTGTTAAAAAAGTTGAGCATCTTTCTCAAAGGGTGCATCCCTAAACCGTTTCATTTAAAATTAAAGTCATTTTCGCCTTAGGTTGAGAATATGATATGCTACTAAACAAACTAACTTCGAGATATTAAACATGCCACAATGCTTCAAGCAACGTGAGTGGATTACCATTCTTCCCTTATTTCTAGTCATTGTAATCGACGCCATGGGATTTTGTTTAGTCTTCCCCGTTCTCACTCCCTTAATTTTAGAACCCAACAGCAGTTTATTGGCGATAGATACTTCAAATTTTGTGAGAGGCGTGCTTTATGGTACTTGCCTTGCGGCTTATCCGCTCGCCATGTTTTTTGCGGCTCCCATTTTAGGGGATTTATCCGATCACCTGGGCCGTAAAAAAGTCATTATTGGCTGTTTATTAGGCACCGGTATGGGTTATGCCCTTGCCATACCCAGTATTCACTTGCATAGTCTCAGCTTATTTATAGTAAGCCGTATTATTGCTGGTTTATTCGCAGGCAGTCAGCCTATTGCTCAGGCGGCGATTGCCGATATCAGCTCTCCCGAAACCAAGGCCATTAATTTAAGCAACATTATTCTAGCCATGGCAGCAGGCGTCATTTTAGGCCCCTTGATTGGGGGATTATTTTCGAACCCTGCTATTGCAAGTTGGTTTAGCTACTCCACGCCTTTTGCAATTGCCGCAGCCCTATCCTTCTTCAACGCGGTTATTCTATGGTTTATATTTTCCGAAACCTTTACCAAGATAGCTTCCCGTAAAATTGCAATTTGGAAAGGTTTTATGCTTTTTTGCCATGGCTTCAAAATGCCAGAACTGCGCTTATTAGCCATTGCTTTCTTCTTGACCCAGTTAGCCTGGGGGTTATATATTCAGGCTATTCTATGGTTTTTAGCCCAAAAATATCACTATACCAGTGAGCGTTTAGGCTTCTTTTTAGCGACCATGGGGGTTTGCTTTGTGTTTAGTTTATCCATAGGGATGCGTGTAGCCAAACGCTATTTAAACAGTGAAATTCGAATTTTTGGCTATTTTAGTGTGTTAAGTACACTAGGGCTATTCGGTTGTGCCGTTAGCACGGGAGAAACCGCTCAATGGTTATTTTTACCATTAGCAGTTGCCGGAGATGCCTTATGCTATACTTGCGGAATAGCCTTATTTTCAAACTCGGCGGATGAACAAAGCCAGGGTTGGATAATGGGAGTTACCGGCTCCTTAGCTGCAGCGGCCTGGGCGATAACCGGTCTTCTCGATGGTTGGCTAGGTTATTTACACGGCCAATTACCCTTTTTGTTAGCCGCTATTTGTGGCTTGTTTAGCTGGTTGGCCATTACAGCTTACCAGCGACGTTTACTTAATAAACAAGGCCCCATAGAACACATTTCCTTATAGGAATAGCTATGTAATTAAAGCGCTTGACACTTAAAGAGGAGATCGGGCTGAATCAGTTGAGTTTGGGCCTTGATAATTTGCATTTCTCTTGCACCTTGGTTAAAGGTATATTGTAAAATACCATACACCGATGAAACCGTTAATTCTAAAGCTTCAACGGCACTGCTATGAGTCAAATAGTGGCCTAAAAATAAGGCGGAAAACAGATCACCGGTGCCATTAGGCGCTTTAGCAAAGGCTAAATAAGGCGTGCTAATTAAAAAATCGCCTTCTGGCGCACTTAAGAATATTTCCAATCTTCCGTTGGGTGCGTCACTCCGCTTAAAACTGGTTATTACAATAATTTGTCGAGGATGTCTTCTTAGTACTGCACAAGCCTGTTTAGCCGTTGCAATCGAATGAACGGTCTGTTTAGTTAACAACTCTATTTCAAAATGATTAGGGGTTAAAATTGTCGCTTGCGGGGCTGCATAGGTAGCAATAAACTCCGGGATATCGGCTTGTACAAAAACACCTCGACCGACGTCTCCCATGACAGGATCACACAGATAAACCAGTTCCGCATTTTCTTGCTGAGCTAACTCAATAACGTTTAGCACCTCACGGCCAATTTCCGGCTTACCTAAATAACCCGACAAAACCGCCCGGCAGTTCTTCAAGATTCCTAAATCAATCAAACCTTGAATAACCTCTTTAATATGAGAGGCCGTAAAAATTTCACCTCGCCACTGACCATAGCCCGTATGATTAGAAAATTGTACGGTATTTATAACATTAACGTCATATCCTAAGCGCTGTAATGGAAAAGTGGCTGCCCGGTTACCTACATAACCATAAGCCACATGAGATTGAATGGATAAGATAGTCATATATGTTAAAAAAATAGTTTATTTTATGGCCTTAGCATTTAATAATAAGGTTTTAGTGCTAGGATCAGCGGCAAATTGCATAATCACTAAACCGTTAGCGCCCACATTAGCGGCCAAACCCTTAGCATAATCCTGCATGGCTTCCGCTGCCACTCGTTTATCTTCTGATTCATAATGGCTTTGTACATGTATAGTGGCTAGGGTTTGATAAAAAGCGCCTGGCTGAATCCCCGCATAGACCTCAACCTGAGAAATTTTTCCTGGAGTTAGGCGTTCTTTGGCAGCCAATACCATGCCCTTTGGCGTGTAGGGCACCGCGGGTGCTAACCAGTGAATTATGGCAATTGTAAAGGTTGCTACCAAAATATAAACAAGATTTGCCAATTTATGCGTCACAAACACCTCGCAAGCTAAAATGATTAATAAAGTTTAACGATTTAAGTTCTGACTCGCAATGAATTGCTTAGTAATTTTAGCTAAGCAGGATCTCCATAGCTCTATCAAACCAGTTTTGGCTGAACCTTCAATTCGTTAAAAAATCACGCGCTACTCAACTTTTTTAAAAACCGGGTGGCGCTTAAATCACGCCATCGCACGCAGTGTACGAGTACGATGGGCGAAAGCGGTAGCAGGCAAAGTATACGTTGACCCGCTGTAGCGCTTTGGCCACGGAGAGTCAAAGCTGGTTTTCTTAGCAAAGCCAGGCGGGATTGGATAAGAAACCTAAGCGACAGGACACGCGTCCTTGTTAAAAAAGTTGAGCAGCGCGTTAACATCATACTTATTTACATTTATTGCTTAAATTACCAAATCTGATTAACATATCTACTTCATCTAACGCAATAATGGGCTTGCCAATGAATTTTGATTTTCCACTTATTTTAGTTTGCTTAACCGCTGTTTCGGGTTTGGTTTGGCTGGTAGATATATTATTTTTTGCCCGCAAACGCCCTGTGCAATATGGCGCGGATGGAAAACTAAAATTACCCCTACTGGTTGATTATGCCCGTTCTTTTTTTCCGGTTCTGCTATTGGTGTTAATCATTCGTTCTTTTTTGTTTCAACCCTTTAGAGTACCAACGGGCTCCTTAGAACCTACCATAGTGCCCGGAGATTTTTTAGTAGTTAACATGTTTGATTATGGTTTGCGTTTACCCGTTTGGCACACCAAAATAATGAACGTAGGCGAACCCAAACGAGGCGATATCATGTTATTTCGCTGGCCGGTCGATCAGCGTATAGATTTTGTTAAACGAGTCATTGGCCTGCCCGGCGATCACATCAGCTATATTGATAAGGTATTTTACATCAATGGAGTAGCCGCCAAACAAACGCCTATTGATACGGCTACTGACACCGACGAGAGTGGTACCCTTTCTTGGCCGGTCCAGATTTTAGAAGAAGATTTGGGCGGCATTAAACACAAAATTTTTATTCGTCCCGATAGGCCCGCCGAAGATTTTAAAGATATGGTAGTCCCTCCCGGCCATTATTTAATGGTGGGAGATAACCGCGATAGTAGTAATGACAGCCGCTACTGGGGTTTTGTGCCGGAAAATAATATTATCGGCAAGGCCTTGTACGTTTGGCTAAGCTGGGATGGTGAAAATCACAAGATTCGCTGGAATCGCTTGGGCACTAAACTTTTCCATTAAGGCTGTGGATAGGTTTGCAAAATTAAAATTATTAACTATAGTGAAAACGAGGGAAAATTTTATTAAGGGATTAAGTTTATGTTCAGCAAAAAAAATTCATTATTAGCCATTACCATTGCAAGTTTAGCGATTAGTACGGGCACTATGGCGGCTAGTTTAACGGTTAAAGCCACCGTGTTATCGACTTGCTCCATTGATAATGCGGCCTTGAATTTTAGCGATTACGATGTGCTAAATACCTCCGCAACCGTAGGTCAAACCAATCTAACCTATCGTTGCACCAAGGGCGTCACGCCTAAAATATCCTTAAATAAGGGGGGTGGCGATAGCATAACTAGCAGAAAACTGAAATATAATAATGATACTCTCTCCTATAGCCTGCTTAAGCCGGTAAATAATAACTGTAACAATGCCACCGAGAACTGGGGTGATAACAATGGAACATGGTATAGCCCCCCCTCACCAACCCTGGGCAAAGCCGATCAAAACGTATTGGTTTGTGGTTCTATTAGTCCGGGACAAGATGTGCCTGCTGGCACCTATACAGATACGGTAACGATAACCATAACGCCTTAAGCTAGAGATGAGTATGAACGCTAAGAAAGCCGTTATGCTAATAAAATGGGCCTTATTATTACTTCCAGTTAATTTATTAGCTGGAAGTTTAAATTTTTCCCCGATCAGGGTAGATTTGAGTGTTAACAATCCTATTGCCTCTATTACGGTAACTAATAATAATGATACCCCTACGACCTTACAATTAGAGGTCAATGAGTGGCAGCAAGATAAAGGCCAAGATATTTATAAACCAAGCAAAGACATTCTGGCGTTACCTCCCTTAGCCAAGATAGCCCCGCATGGCAAACAGATTTTTCGCATTGCACTTAGGCGTACTCCCGCCAATAACCAGGAGTTAGCTTATCGGGTTTTTATGCAACAAACCAATTCGCCGCAAAAAGTGAATGGCTCAGGCATACGCTTTTTGGTGCGTTTTGGCATTCCCATTTTTGTAAAACCCGCTCTAAATTCTCAATTACAATTTCAAGCCCAGCTTAAACCCCTCACCGATAATAATTATCAGGTTTATATTAACAATACAGGCAACTTGCATTTAAAATTGGATAAAATCCGTATTGAGAATAAAGATAAAAAAATTATAGCAACTATTGATAGTGGTAGTTATCTATTACCGGGGCAAACAGCTTCATGGATTACGAAGCTGAAAAATACCAACTCACCATTGCAATTACAGGATACAAAATTTTTAGTGGTAACCGATACAGCAACCTATACTAGTGACGGCTCCCAAGTTCCTTAAATTTACTAAGCTAATATTAATAGCTAAGCTAGGTTGGTCATCACCCAGTTTAGCGCAAAACAATAATGTAAATTACGCTGAGCAGCTTTACGCCGTCTCTATTAACCAGATTGAGCAACCCTCTGTCGTTATTTTTTTACAAGACTCGCAGGGCAATCTCTTAGCCAGTAAACAAGATCTCATACGCTGGCGTTTGAAACTTCACCAACAAACGCCTATTATTTACCAAAATAAGGCTTGGTTTTATTTAAAAAATTTTCCTCAGATGGTTACTCAAATTGATCCAACCACCTTGAGCTTACGTCTCACCGTTCCCGGCAATTTATTTGAAAATAGCGATTTAACCATAGGGGAAACTATTAAAGAACCGCAATATCCCTCCAAAAATGGCAGTTATTTAAATTATAATTTATTTAGTTCGTCTACTAATAACAGGACAACCACTAGCGGTTTATTCGAAGGGGTTAACTTTAGCCGATATGGCATTATTAGCCAAAGCTTTCTGGCCCAAAATAGCAATGAGCTAAATAATTCGCCTTTTGTTAGATTAGATACTCGCTGGACCTTAGATAATCCTCAAAAGATGCGTTCCATTCACATCGGTGATAATCTTAGCCTTCCCGGCAGTTGGGGGCGTTCCGTTAACTTTGGCGGTATTCAATGGGCCACAAATTTTGGCACGAATCCCTATTTTAAGACCACACCTTTTACTAGCGTGCGAGGCGAAGCCACGATTCCAAGTACCATTGATATTTTTGTCAACAATGCCCTGGTCAATCGGCACGCTATTCAACCTGGCCCGTTTAATATTAATGAAATTCCATTAATTAGCGGCCAAGGTGAGGTAAGGGTCGTTACCACCGATCTGCAAGGAAAACAACAAGTTACCGTTTTACCTTATTTCGCGGGGACAGATTTGCTTAGAGCGGGAGTGCATCAATATGATTATGAGCTAGGCGTTATTCGCAATAATTATAGCACGGCTAGCAATGATTATGGGCGCTTCATGGCGCTAGCCATGGATAGAGTCGGCATCAATGATTCTCTGACCGGTGAATGGCGAGGCGAGATAGTGGGCAAACAGCAGACCGCGGGACTTAGCGCTACCGCAGCCGTGTTTCAAGCCGCTACGGTTAATGCCAGCACCGCGGTCAGTCATAGTCCTAAGGGACTAGGCGGATTACTAAGCCTTGGGATACAACATCAATCCCAGTCTTTTAATTTTGGCGCCAACTTACAATATGCCACGCATTATTTTACTCAATTAGGATTACAACCCGATGAATCGCCTACACATCTACAAACCCAAACCTTTCTCGGGTTTCCCAACGTTTTTCATGGCAACATTGGGCTTAGCTACATCCATCAACATTATTATGATAAACCCACCGTTAATATCTTGAGCGCAAATTATAATCGCTCTTTCAGCCAGAGTTGGTTTTTAGGCTTAACCGGCTTAGCCAATTTAGGGACTCAAGCGGAAAAAACCATTTTTTTATCGATTAGCTATGTTCTGGATAGCCAAACCAGCTTAAATATGGATGGTCAAGCTGGAACTACCAATAGTCAATCGACTATTCAGTTGAATCGCAGCCTGCCCAGTGATACAGGCTTTGGGTATAATATTACGGCTAATATGGGCAATAACACTAATCAGCATGCTATTCTTTATTATCAAAGCCCTTATGGTAATTACTCTCTAGGGGCAGGACATCAAAACCATACTACCGATTATCAAGCTAATGCAGCGGGAAGCCTTACCTTATTTGATGACCATATTTATGTTAATCGCACCATTACCAGCAGCTTTGGTATTGCCAAAGTCGCCGATATACCTAATATCACCGTTTATGCAGATAATCAACCCGTTGGCAAAACGCATAAAGACGGTACCTTATTAATACCCAATCTGCGCCCTTATGAAAGAAGCACTTTGAAAATTAACCCCAATGAATTACCCTTGGACACGCAGTTAATGACTAACGAAGTAAACGTTATTCCTTTTCTACACAGCGGAGTCTTAGCTAACTTTGAGGTTAATCATAGTCATAATGCCATCTTTAAAGTCGTAGATATGCAAAATCAACCCTTGTCCAGCGAAACAAGAGTTGTCAATCAAGCTCAACAAGAATTCCCCATAGGCATGAATGGCGAGATATTCGCTACTCAACTAAACGAGGTAACCCGCTTCAGCGCAAGTTGGGAAGATAAGACCTGCCACTTTACCATTAGCTACCCTAAAACGGATGAACTAATTCCCGATCTCGGAGTGATTGTATGCAAATAAAATCCATGCTCATGATAAGTCTTTTATTCATAATGAGTCAGGCCTGCTATGGCGCAGCGTGTGATATTAGAAATACCTTAGTGGTGGATTTTGCTAGTTATAATCCTTTTGCTACTCAAGATAACGATTCGGCGGGAGATATAAAAATTAATTGTATTGGCATCGCGCTGCTTACGATTGAAATCAGCGCAGGTGCCAGTGGTCAAATAAACCAGCGTAAAATGTTCTCTAATAACGAGGCGCTAAACTATAATTTATATTCAAATGCGGGTAGAACTACCATTTGGAATACCCTACGCACTTTAGTTATAGGCAATCGCATTTTTACTATTTATGGTAGAATTCCTGCCGGCCAGGATGTAAGGCCGGGGGTTTACACCGATAATCCTACCGTTACACTCTATTTTTAACTCGGTTGCATTTAACAAGCCGACCATTACATTAGCCTCGATGGCTTAGCTAATTCTGGCAAATAGTCAATCATCAAGCCGCTCCAGCCGAAAGTGCCTTAGCAAATTCAACTTCCCCATCCATATCCACCGCTTGTTGCCTACTGTGAGAGGATTTTTTTGTAACCGTTGAAGGAACAAGTGGCTCCTTAATCTGTTCAGTATCAAAAAATCCCATGGAGGCCCGCATGGGCGAGCGTTTAAAATTAAGCTGATGCTTGACTATCTGTTGATGAATGCGTTCTACTTGTTCGGATTCTAAAAAACTACCGATGCCATCAACCCGCCCATCGGGATGACTTAGCCGTTGCTGTAGATTAACCAAACTCAATTTTTGTTCTAAAAAAGTTAGGCCGTCACGCAGTTGCTCGGTATGGCCATCCCCCTGCAGCATCCTCTTCATGGTCGCCGGATTATCGGTAATTAGTTCAGCAATATAACCATCCGCCTGAAACAATGCCATTAATTGCTTTTGAGTAGGCCAATTAAGCTCGGATTTTATGGTTAATTGAGCAAATACCTCTTTTAATAACATTAATTCCTCATGACTTAAAGTTAAGCCAATGAGAAATGAACGAGTCCTTGAACCTATTTCCTCATTTTTTAATAGTTCGTTGAACCGCTGTTGTAAATCATCTACAAGAGTTTGATGCTTAGCAAGCACCGCTTGGTGTTCTTTTAAGCGCCTTATGACATGCACTATACAATCTGTATCTACCTCATTATGTATATCCTCCGCATCACCAGTCATATAACGCTTAATAACCAAATAGCTAGAATAATCTTGTTGATAGATATCCTTATAACGGTAAGCCTCTCCAGATGACAAAGTAAAATCCATTTTAGCAATCGCTTTATGGCGTGCTAGATTTTGCTTCACCTTTTTATTATGCACGCGTCCCTGCTGGGCCTTATTTAATACTTGATCGCGGGGCTTGGTCCATTTTTGTTCAAATTCGTTACGTTGAGTTTTTATCCCGGTATAGATACTAGCCACCCTCTCAGGTCCCACACGCTGGATAAACTCCTCTGCATTATAAGTTTCACCATTTTGTTCAAAGGCCTTTTTTAACTCTCGGGTAGCCAATTCGCTAAAAGCCTGTTCTATAGGGGATGCCTCCATACTAAGCATGGGTTTATGAGATGGCTTTTTAGCCAGCGTCTTTTTAGCTAAATTTACCGAGGCATCTTCTAGGGTATTATAGGTATTATTCAATATGACTTTAGGCGCTTCACCATAAACCCGTTTACAATAATCTGCCGCTTCTAAGGCTAGCCGACCGCCATTGGAATGGCCTATTAGTGTGATGTCGGTTATTTTCATGCCTTTTATGGAAATTAAATACTCCACTCCGGCCATAATCTTTGCCAGCGGTTTAATAAAATGAGTGGCATACTGACTAACATGATCAACGGTTAAATAATTTACCTTTAATTTGGCTGCAATGTCCGCGATTAGATGCAAATTATTAAAAGGATGGTCCCCGGCTCCGCTAATGAACATACAGCATTCATCGGAAGGTTCAGCTGCTGCACGGAAAATTGCGGGAACAGTAAGCTCTCCCCTATTTAAATTGAGGCGAAATACCCGAGTGGGATCATCAAGCTGCTGTTCAATGACCTGCTTCACTATTGCGTTCTTGGATACGGCCAAGGCATTAATTTGGCTAGTAATAAGCTTAGCCGTTGCTGCATAAATAGGATTACCTCCGCGACTGCGTGGGTTGTTTTTTTCAGGATTCGCTAACCGTATCGTTCTAGCGGTACTAAATAAAGTTTGGAAATCAAAATTATTATAAACAACCACTTGCTGATTAAGTTCTTTTATAACCTGTTTTAAACCCTCACTTTGCTGATTTATTTCTTTGATAAATCTTGCGCCCAGCTGTTTTTCATCGGCGAATTTCTTAAGTGCAAGCTCATGAAGGGCTTCAGCACATTGCAATAATTGCGAGGTGCTGGTCAGGTAATCGGTTATCATCTCCCAGACTTGATGATTATTCTTAGACCCAGATTGCTGGCAAATTTTAGCAAAAGCTGTCTTAGAATTTGCTAGCATTATTCTAGCAATGCTTATTTCACTATTTAATTCTTCAAATAACTCTACCCATCTGAGCAACTGTGCCGCTGGCAACTGAGCTAACTGCTCATACAAATCGGTTAATTCGGCGACTCGATTTTGAATATTGCTAAGATTTTTTTGCAGCTCTTGCAAATCATTTTTAGAAGAAGCTTTTTTTGCCATGCTCATTCACCGTTGATTAATTAGCCTTGTTTAAGTATTCTGGCAAAGAAACCTTAAGGAATTATTAACAGAATAAAACAAATTTTAGATTTTGGGAAAGTATAGACCTAATACTATCTTTCAAACAAGCTACCATAGGTATTGACATATATGCAAGCCAAGTATGCAAACCAATCCCAGGCGGCATACTCAAGCTTATGCTATTATTCAATAAAGTTTATAAAATATTGCAGCAAGATGTTTTTGCTGGTGAATCTGGTTCACTATTTTCTGCTTGCCTATCTTCTGCCTCTGCTCCAAAAAGATTTCGCTGCAACGGTTTAGCAGAAGTTCCCTGATAGTCATTATGAACCGCATTTAAAAAATCCTCAGCGTCTTCATATACTCATGGAGGGAAAAAAGAAAATTATTTTTAAATAAATTTGTAATCTATAACTTACAAAATAAAACGATTAGCAACCACTGATTCTTTTTATTTAATGGCGTTTTATTTTATCGTTCGGGCTTTTACGATGTTGGGTGGCGGCTTGCACCAAGGCGTTAAATAACTTACGCTGCCGGCTACTATTGAGCATATATTCTGGATGCCATTGCACACCTACTAAAAACGAATTATCACCGGCTTCTATGGCCTGGACGATACCATTATGTTCTT
>Ga0182739_1001476_pt1 | contig 24624 bp, 22 predicted proteins | sample eDN5th30CBELigBY_FD_128873 | JGI IMG/M metagenome (GOLD analysis project Ga0182739, IMG submission 128873) | Enriched backyard soil microbial communities from Emeryville, California, USA - eDNA 5th pass 30_C BE-Lig BY (version 2) (version 2) | ecosystem: Environmental > Terrestrial > Soil >... | reverse complement strand
TGCCAACGCCACCTTTATGGCCCGGCTAACTGCAGCGGCGCGGCCACTCGCTGGGGGCAGCACAGACTATGACGCCCTCCTTGACAACATTGGCGCCGCGCGTTTCGTGCTGATTGGGGAAGCAAGTCACGGCACTCACGAGTTCTATAACGAGCGGGCTCGCATTACGCAGCGCCTGATTGCCGAAATGCGCTTCTCCGCAGTCGCTGTCGAGGCGGATTGGCCTGATGCCTATCGCGTCAACCGGTACCTCCGATGTCAAGGCGAAGACAATTCCGGGGAGCAAGCCTTGGCGGGGTTTAAGCGCTTTCCGACCTGGATGTGGCGAAATACCGAAGTCGTCCACTTTGTCGATTGGCTCCGGTCCTACAACCTGACGCTGCCATCCAACGTCGCGCCAGTCGGATTTTATGGGCTCGATCTGTACAGTCTCTTTACCTCGATCGCGGAAGTGCTGAGGTATCTGGATAAGGTCGACCCCAGCGCCGCGCGAGATGCTCGCGAGCGTTACGCCTGCTTTGACCATTTTGGAAGGAGCAGTGAGCGTTATGGCTACATGGCTCACCATGGCGTTTCGCCCTCATGTAAAGAAGCCGTTATCGCCCAAATGCACGACATCAACTCCCGTGCGGCCGAATACATGAAGCGCGATGGCCAGGCGGCTAGCGATGAGGTTTTTTACGTACAGCAGAATGCGCGCCTCGTTGCCAATGCTGAACAGTATTACCGAACCATGTTCGACCAGCGGGTTTCATCCTGGAATCTGCGGGATCGGCACATGATGGAAACGCTTGATGCGCTGGCCAGGCATTTGCCGCGAGCGCAGGACGGAATGCCCGCCAAGATCGTCGTCTGGGCTCACAACTCTCATGTTGGCGATGCCCGGGCCACCGAAGTGGGACGCGCTGGGGAATTGACGGTGGGACAGCTGGCGCGCGAGTCCTATGGCGGTCAGGCGGTTCTGGTGGGAATGACGACATACCAGGGAAGCGTAACAGCAGCGAGCGATTGGGATGCGCCGGCTGAACGAATGCGGGTGCGCCCGGCACTGCGGGAGAGCTACGAAGCCCTTTTTCATCAGATTGGACTTGAGCGCTTCATGTTGGCGTTCAATGGAGATCATCACTTGAATCAGGCGTTGTCCGCGCACCGGCTGGAGCGCGCCATCGGCGTCGTCTACCGCCCTGAGACCGAGCGGGGAAGCCATTACTTCTATGCGTGTTTGCCGCGGCAGTTCGATTATGTGCTGCATCTTGATCAGACGCGAGCGGTCGAACCCTTGGAATGGGGTGACACCTGGCAATTGGATGAAGCGCCCGAAACCTTCCCTGCCGGCTTGTAGCGGCGCCCGCCCGACTGCATTGATGAGATCGCCGCCGGGGGTGAATTTAAAAACGGCAATTTCCGTTTAAAAATTCGCATTGCGAAAAGAAAAAAGGCACTTCGCTTTCGCGTAAGTGCCTGATTTCACAAAAATTCTTTGGGGTGGCTGATGGGACTCGAACCCACGACAACCGGAATCACAATCCGGGACTCTACCAACTGAGCTACAGCCACCACTGGGTACTGCTTGGAGTATTGCTTCGGTGTTACCCAATACCCTGCAGTGTTTTCGCTTGCGGCGCTGTCTTCAAAACCTGTTTCGAAGAACGCTCAACAACGAAGAGGCCGAATTCTAGCACGTTTTTTTGGAAGGTGTGAAATCCTGCTGCGAAGGACGTGTTGCCAGTCGCAGCAGCCTTGCTATTCTTGCGCATGGTTAATCTCCGGAGGCCGCGTCTCAAGCCATCGCCATGGATCGCATACACGCATTTTTGACTGAATATTGGCCCCATATTGCCTTTGCCATCAGCATCGTGGCGGGCACAGGCGCGGCGGTGCATGCCGCGATGACCAAGCAGGATGTGCGGGCGGCCATCGGATGGGTGGGGGTGGCGATGTTCTCGCCGATCCTTGGGGCGCTCTTCTATTTCGTGGCCGGGATCAACCGCATTCGCAAGACGCGGGTGTCGCAGCAGCGCGACGACGCCATGCTGGAGGATGCGGAACAGGTGGCGACGGCGGCGGTGGACGTGGTGCCGATTTCGGGCGAACAGTTTGCCTCGCTGAAAGTGCTGGGCGACCGGGTCAGCCGCTTTCAGCTTCTGGGCGGCAACGAGGTGCGGCCGCTGGCTGGCGGCGACGAGACGTATCCGGCGATGCTGCAGGCCATCCGCGCGGCGCGCCGCACGGTGGCGATGCAGAGCTACATCTTTGACAACGATCCGATCGGCCGCGAGATGGCCGAGGCGCTGATCGAAGCGCAGGCGCGCGGCGTGCAGGTGCGGGTGCTGATCGACGCGGTCGGTTCCAAGTATTCGCGTCCGCCCATCGTGCGCATGCTGGCGCGCGCTGGTGTGCCGGTGGCGCGCTTCATGACGAATCCGCTGGGCGTGCTGCGCATGCCCTACGCCAATCTGCGCAGCCACCGCAAGGTGCTGGTGGTGGACGGGCGCGTGGGGTTCACGGGCGGGATGAACGTGCGCGCGGCGTTCGTCACCGCGCTGGCGGGCGAGGCCACCAACCACGATACGCATTTCCGCCTGGAAGGGCCCATCGTGACGCAGCTCATGTCGGTGTTTGCGCACGACTGGAACTTCACCACGCACGAGTCGCTGCCCGCCGCGTTGTGGTTCGATCCCGACGCCCTGCCGCCTTCGGGCCGGGTGCCGATCCGCTGCGTGCCGTCGGGGCCCGACCGCGCGCTGGGCAGCACGCACAACATGCTGCTGGGCGCGCTGGCGGTGGCGCGGCATCACGTCCGGATCCAGTCGCCCTACTTCCTGCCCGACCAGACGCTGATCGGCGCGCTGGCCACGGCGGCGCGGCGCGGGATCCTGGTGGACATCGTGATCCCGGGCAAGAACAACCTGCGGCTGGTGGACTACGCGATGACGGCGCAGCTTGACCAGGTGGTGCGCACCGGCTGCCGCGTTTGGCGGTCGCAAGGCGCGTTCGACCATTCCAAGCTGATGACGGTGGACGATGCCTGGACCTACGCCGGCTCGTCGAACCTGGACCCGCGCAGCCTGCGGTTGAATTTCGAGTTGGACACCGAGATCTACGATCCCGCGGTTGCGCGCTGGATCGGCGCGCGCTTCGATGCGCTGGTCGCCAATGCGCAGCGCGTGACGCTGGAAGACCTGCTGCGTGCGCCCTTTGCGAAGCGCCTGCGCAACAAGGTGATCTGGCTGGCCACGCCGTATCTGTAGCCTGCCGCGCGCGCCCCACCCCAGGCCGACGGCCGGAACGGCGCCGCGCACGCCTAGCCGTCCGAGGCGGGCACGGCGGCGTGGCGCACCGCGAACACGGCGCTGGCCTTGAGCATGGGGCGGCTGTCCACCTGCAAGAGGCAGGTCGCATAGATGAGCCGCTTGCCCTGCTTGTCGATATGCACGTGCGCCTCGAGCCAGTCGCCGGGATTGACCGCGTTGAGGAACTCAACGGACATCTGTGCCGTGACGACGGAGACGTGGGCCTCTTCCGAAATGACCAGACCCAGCGCGCTGTCGGCGAAGGTGGCCAGGAATCCGCCATGCGCCATGCCGTGCATGTTGCCGTGGGCCGCATTGACGCGCAGCGCCAGCACGTTGTCGGCCTTGCGCCGATAGAACGCGCCAAGCTCGTTCAGATGGCGCATGAACTGGCTGCTGGGATACCAGGGCGAAAAACCGTCGGGGATGGAGTCTGTCATGGCTGCCGCTGCAAGAGTCCCCAGGTGGGACGATTCCCGGAAGTATTCCAGACACGCTGGCGCCCGCATAGCGCGGTGGTCGGGGCGCGGACGCCTGCCGGGCGTTGCCGCGTCGCTGCCGGCCCGGGCTGCGGGTTCTGAGGGTAAGATTTACGCCACAACAATCACCCCACATGGCAGGAGCAGTAGAAGATGGCGAAAGTCGGCATGGTTGGTATCGGCCTCATGGGCCACGGCATTGCAAGCAACCTGGTCAAGCATGGTCACGCGCTGACCGTGCTGGAACACCCGGGCAACCAGCCCCTGGACGCGCTCAAGGCCGCCGGCGCGGTCAGCGTGGCCACTGGCGCCGAGCTGGCCGCGCAGTCTGACGTGATCATCCTGTGCGTCACGGGCAGCCCGCAGGTCGAAGCCGTGCTGCTGTCGCCGGGCGGCGTGCTGGAGGGGCTGCGTCCCGGCACGGTCATCATCGACTGCTCGACCGCGATCCCGTCGTCGACCGTGAAGGTCGCGCAGGCCGTCACCGAGCGCGGCGGGCGCTTCCTGGACGCGCCCATGACGCGCACGCCGAAGGAAGCCGCCGAAGGCCGGCTGAACCTCTTGGTGGGCGGCGACGCGGCGCTGTTCGAGGAATGCAAGCCGATCCTGGCGTGCTTTGCAGAAAACATCACCCATGCCGGCCCCGTCGGCGCGGGCCATCGCATGAAGCTGCTGCACAACTATGTGTCGCTGGGCGTGGTGGCGCTGCTGTCCGAGGCCGCGGCCTGCGCGCTGCGCTCGGACATCGATCCGGCGGTGTTCGCCGAGGTGCTGTCCAAGGGCGGCGGCGGCGGCGTGGCGCTTGAACGCATCAAGCCTTATCTGCTGGAACAGGATCCGTCGTCGCTGCGCTTTTTCATGTCGAACGCGCAGAAGGACCTGTCCTACTACAACACCATGGCCGCAGAGGCCGGGGCCGTGCGCGAGATCGGCGCGGCCGTGCAGCACACGTTCGACCAGGCCGTCACGCAAGGCGGCGGCGACCGCTACGTGCCGGAACTGGTGTCGTTGCTGAAAGACCGATAGGTCCGGCCGGGCGGCGGGCGGCGGTTCAGCGCCCGCCGGCAGGCACCACGCGCGGCGGCCGTGCGATTCCCCGGGGCGGCAGCCGCATGGATATCGCCGCGGCCAGCAACAGCAGCGCGCCCGCCGAGCCGAACGCCACCCAGTGCGTGCCGAAGGTTTCAAAGGCCCAACCCCCGAGCCACGAGCTGATCATTCCGCCCACCTGGTGGCCCAGATAGGTCAGCCCATACAGCACGCCGACCAGCCGGATGCCGTACACGTCGGCCAGGATGGCCGACGACAAGGCGATGCTGCCGGCCCAGACGATGCCGCCGATGGTGGCGGCCAGATACAGTTCCCAATGCGCGCCCACCATGACGAGCGCGAAAAAGCCCAGTCCCCGCACCAGGTAGATGGCGGCAAGAATGTTGCGGCGCTCGACCTGATCGGACATGCGACCCAGCACCAGCGTGCTGAAGATGGCGACCAGGCCGATGAGACCGATGCCCAGCGAGCTGGTGGTGGCGTCAAAGCCGTGGTCCATCAGCATGGGCATGCCGTGCGTGCCCAGCAGGTTCATGCTGAAGCCACAGGCAAACAAACCCAGCGCGACCTGCCAGAAGGGCACGCTGCGCAGGGCCTCGCCCAGCCCCGGCGCAGGCGCCTTGGCGGCCGGCTTGGCTGCGGCGGATTTTTCAACGATCTGGTGGGGGAGCAGGTCGGTGTGCTCGGGCGCCTCGTCGCGCATCACGAAGAGCGCCACCGGCACGGTCAGCAGCGCGAACAGCGCGGCAAAGCCCAGCAGGGTCTCCTGCCAGCCCACCGCCGCGATGGCAAACGTCAGCGTGGGTGTCATCAGCGCAATGCCGGCCATCGAGCCGGTGGACAGGAAGAAGAGCGCCATGCCGCGCTGGCGCGTGAACCAGCGGCTGATCACGGGCGTCAGCGCGACCGGGCTGGTGAAGGCCAGGCCGATGGACAGCGCGACGCCGAAGGACAGCAGGAATTCGAGAGGGCCGCGCGCGTAGACGGTCCAGATGGACGACGCCACGACGATGGCGGTGCCGGTGAGGAGCACGAAGCGCGTGCCGCGGATGCTGACCAGATAGCCCGCCAGCGGCATGCCCAGCCCGTAGCACAGCATCCCGATGGCCACGATGCTCGACAGCACGCTGCGCGAAAATCCCAACCCGTCGGCCATGGGCAGGAAGAACGGTCCGATCCCCATCCGCAGGCCGACCGTCAACAGGGTGAGCACCGTGGCGGCGCCCACGATGTTCCAGCCGAAATACCAGCCGCCCGATGCTTGCTTGTCCAATCTCTTCTCCTCCGTGTCTTTTTTTGGCCGCTTGCGCGCCCGGACTTGCAGACACCGCGGGGGAGGCACGGAGCGACGCTCCGCTGTCGACAGGGGTGGGAAGGGCCAGGCGTGGATCGGCGTGCTCGTGCCGGCGCAGTCGCGTCGGCGGACGCGACACATATTACTCCCGGCTATATGCGAATGCGGCCGCGGCGTGAAAATCCTGTCCGGTGAGCGGCCAGATGGCCCGCGCAGCGCGGTCGGGTCAGCCCGCCTGCGCCAGGAACGCCTGCAAGGCCGGCACGGTGTTGAGCACGTGCTGGCGCATCGCGGCCTCGCAGCGCGCCGCGTCGCGGGTCTGCAGCGCGTCGATCAGCTCCTGGTGCGACTCGCGCACGCGCAGCACGCGGCCAGGTTGGGCGGCCCACAGCCGCATGTAGGGCTCGACCACGGAATGCAGTTCGGAAATCTGGTTCAACAGGCGCGGCTGCTTGCAGAAGCTGCACAGGTATTCGTGGAACTCGCGGTGGGCGGTGGTCCAGTCCAGGTCTTCGCCGGCGCCCTGGCCCAGCTGCTCGAGCATGTTGGTCAGCCGGCGCAGGGGCTCGGCGCCCATGTTGGAGACCGCATTGCGCACGGCCAGCCCTTCCAGCACGGAACGCATCTCGAAGACCTCGAGCATTTCCTGCTGGTTCAGGCCGCGCACGACGGCGCCGCGGTTGGCGCGGATTTCGACCAGCCCCTCCGAGGCCAGGCGGCGCAGCGCGCCGCGCACCGGCATGCGGCTGGTGCCGATTTCCGCGGCGACGACGTCGGGCACCAGGCGCTGGCCGGGCGCGTAGCGTCCCAGCCGGATTTCACGCTGCAGGTGCAGGTACGCCTCGTCTTCGGCGCTGATGGCTGTCTTCTGGAATTGCAGCACTTACGTCCCCGGGCTTGGAAAGCCGCCATGATAGATAAGGGCGAAAATAACACAAACTGGATCCAATGATCCATGGATGCAAATACTAATGGTCTGACCCGCCCTGCTTGCGTCTAATCCAGCCAGGACGCGGCCCGCCGCGCCCGACCGGCCGGAACGGGCAAGAGACCCGCCCGGCCCATACGCTTTCCATAACGCGATCAAGGGGAATCCATGAAATTTCGTCTCATCCGGGCGCTGGCAGGCGCCGCCGTGATGGCCTTTGCGGCGCAGGCCGGGGCCCAGGCCACGGACTGGCCGCAGCATCCCGTGCGCATCGTCGTGCCGTTCCAGGCCGGCTCGGCCACGGACCTGATCTCGCGCCAGCTCGGCGCGGCGCTGTCGGCCGAACTGGGCCAACCCTTCGTCATCGAAGCCCGCCCCGGCGCCGCAGCCGCCATCGGCAGCGCCTCGGTCGCGCGCTCGGCGCCGGACGGCTACACGCTGCTGATGGGCGGCCCGGCCGCGGTCGTCACCAACCGCTTCCTGCAAAAGCGCCTGGCCTACGATCCGGACGCCTTTGAACTGGTGTCGATGGTGGCCTACACGCCCAACATCCTGCTGGCCAATCCGTCGCAGCCCTTCAAGACCCTGCCCGAGATGGTGGCCTACGCGCGCGCCAACCCCGGCAAGCTGACCTACGCCTCGTTCGGCACGGGCACGACCTCGCACATGGCGGGTGAAATGCTCAAGTCCGTCGCCGGCATCGACATCCTGCACGTGCCCTACAAGGGCGCCGGCGAAGCCATCCCCGCCCTCCTGAGCGGCCAGGTGTCGATGTATTTCGACACGATCATGACCGGCCTGCCCCAGGCCAAGAGCGGCGCGCTGCTGGCGTTGGGCATGTCCAACTCGAAGCGGTCGGCGCTGGCCCCCGAGATTCCCACCATCGCCGAACAGGGCTTCTCGGGCTACGACATCGCGCCGTGGTACGGCCTGGTCGCCCCGCAAGGCACGCCCGCGCCGATCCTGGACAAGCTCAACCGCGCCGTCAACAAAGTGCTCGCCGACCCCGCGTTGCGCGGTAAGCTCGCCGAAGCCGGCGCCGAGCCGCGTGGCGGCAGCCGCGAGGAATTCGCCGCCTTCATCAAGGCCGAGATTCCGCGCACCAAGCAGTTGATCGACCAGGCCGGCATCACCCCGCAGTAATCCCCTTACGAGTTCCAGCATCCATGTCCTCCCCCTTCGATTGGTCTTTTCCGTACGCTTCCCGAAAAATGCCGGTCCTGGCCGCCAACGCGGTCGCGACCAGCCAGCCGCTGGCTGCGCAGGCGGGACTACGCATGCTGCTGGCCGGTGGCAATGCCGTTGACAGCGCCATTGCCACCGCGATCGCCCTGACCGTCGTCGAGCCCGTCATGAACGGGATCGGCGGCGACATGTTCGCCCTGATCTGGCACGAGGGCCAGTTGTACGGCCTGAACTCCAGCGGCTGCGCGCCGGCCGCCTGGACGCCCGAGTACTTCAAGGGCCGCGACGCCATGCCGGGCACCGGCTGGGGAACGGTCACGGTGCCGGGGCAGGTGGCGGGCTGGAAGGCCCTGTCCGACCGCTTCGGCAAGCTGCCCTTCGCCAAGTTGTTCGAGCCCGCCATCGCCTATGCCGAAGACGGCTTCGCGGTGTCGCCCACCATCGCGCGGCAATGGGCCAACCAGGCGCCCAAGCTCGCGGCCGAGCCCGGCTTTGCCGACGCGTTCCTGCCGCAGGGCCGCGCGCCGCAGGCCGGCGAATGGTGGCGCTTTCCCGAGCAGGCCAAGACCCTGCGCGAGATCGCCGAAACCGGCGGCGAAAGCTTCTACCGCGGCGAACTGGCCCGCAAGATTGCCGACTTTGCCCGCCAGACGGGCGGCGCGCTGACCGCCGTGGACCTGGCCGAACACCAGGCCGAGTGGGTCAAGCCCATTTCCCAGTCGTTCCGCGACTACGAACTGCACGAGATTCCGCCCAACGGCCAGGGCATCTCGGCGCTGATGGCGCTGGGCATGCTTGAACAATTCGACCTGGAAGGCATGGGCCGCGACAGCGCCGACTACTACCACGTCAGCATCGAAGCCATGAAGCTGGCGTTCGCCGACCTGCACCATCACGTCGCGGACCCGCGCCACATGCGCACCGACGCGCGCGCCCTGCTCGACCGCGCCTACCTGGCCGACCGCGCGCGCCTGATTTCCATGGACCGCGCCAGCGTGCCGACCGCCGGCACGCCCGCCACGGGCGGCACGGTCTACCTGACCGCGGCCGACGCCGGCGGCACGATGGTGTCGTTCATCCAGTCCAACTATCACGGCTTCGGTTCGGGCGTGGTCGTGCCCGGCACCGGCATCAGCCTGCACAACCGCGGATTGAACTTCGTGCTCAAGCCCGGCCACGCCAACCAGGTCGCGCCGCGCAAGAAGCCCATGCACACCATCATTCCGGCGTTCGTCACACGCGGCGGCCAGCCCGTCATGTCGTTCGGCGTGATGGGCGGCTCGATGCAGGCGCAGGGTCATCTGCAGATGGTCACGCGCCTGGCGGCCTTCGGCCAGAACCCGCAGGCCATGAGCGACGCGCCGCGCTTCCGCGTGGAAAACGGTCCGGTCGTGAACGTGGAATCGCACCTGCCGGCCGACGTGGTCGACACGCTGCGCGCGCGCGGCCACAACGTCGCGGTGGCGCCGTCGGACAGCCTGGAGTTCGGCTCGGCCCAGCTCATCTGCCGCCTGCCGCAAGGCGGCTACGTGGCCGCCTCCGACTCGCGCCGCGACGGCCAGGCAGTCGGCTTCTGAGGCATTGCGGGGCAAGCCGGACTTTCCCGCGAAAGTTCGGCGACAATCCGTGACCGTCCGGCGCGCGCCCGCGCCGGACGACAACCGCCTCGCGCGCCGTCACATCCCTGCAGCAGCGCGGGCCGATACTGCCGCCTCGCTGCAAGAAGGACCGAAATGCCCCACCCGGCTTCACCGCCCCGCGTCAATCGCCGCCCCGCCCCGCGGCCCCGGCTCCCGCACCGCCTGCGCGCCACCCTCGCCGCCGCGTGCCTCGTCCTGCTGGCTTGCAGTCCCATGGCCGTCCGCGCCGCCCTGCCGCTGGCGGTTGACGGCCAGCCCCTGCCTTCGCTGGCGCCCATGCTCGAACGCGTGACGCCCGCCGTCGTCAACATCTCGGCGTCGGCCGCCACGCAGGCCGCGGGCGCTGCGCGTACGCCCGGCAGCCTGCGGCAGAACGTGGGCTCGGGTGTCATCGTCGATGCGGCCCAGGGCAATATCCTGACCAACCATCACGTGGTGCGCGGGGCCGCGTCGATCCGCGTGTCCCTGCAGGACGGACGCAGCTTCAACGCGACGGTCGTGGGCAGCGATCCGGATACGGACCTGGCGGTGCTGCGCATCCCCGCGCAGAATCTGCAGGCGCTGACCCTGTCCGACTCCAGCGACCTGCGCGTGGGCGATTTCGTGGTCGCGATCGGCGACCCCTACGGCTTGGGCCAGTCTGCGTCGTCCGGCATCGTCTCCGCGCTGGACCGCTCCAGCCTGCGCGCCGCGGGCTACCAGAACTTCATCCAGACCGACGCGTCCATCAATCCCGGCAATTCCGGCGGCGCGCTGGTCAATCTGAACGGCGACCTGGTCGGCATCAACACCATGATCTACACGCCGTCCGGCGGCAACGTGGGCATCGGCTTTGCCATTCCGTCCAACCTGGCGGGCGAGGTCATGCGGCAATTGCTGCAGCACGGCCAGGTGCAGCGGGGCGGACTGGGGCTGGACACGCTGGACATCACGCCGCGCAACGCACGCCAGCTTGGCCTGGCGCCCGGATCGACCGGCGTCGTCGTGGCGCGCGTGGCCGACGGCTCGCCCGCGCAGAAGGCCGGCATCCAGGCCAGGGACCAGATCCTGTCGATCGATGGCAAGGCCATCGGCTCCAGCGCCCAACTGCGCAACGCCGAGGGCCTGCTGCCCGTCGGCCGCCAAGTGCGGCTGGGGCTGTCGCGCGCCGGCGCGAAGACGGAAGTGCTGCTGCGCATCGAACCGGAACAGAGCGAACGCCTGCATGCGGGTGCGCTGGATGCGCGCCTGACAGGCGTGGAGCTGTCCGAGGTCGGACGCGCGCAGCGCCTGCAGGGAAACGACGGGGTCGCCGTCAGCGCCACCTTTCCCGAACGCGGACCGGTGGCCGCGCGCCTGCAGCGCGGCGACATTGTCATCGGCGTGAACCAGCGCCCGGTCAGCAAGCTGGCCGACCTGCGCGACCTCCTGGCCGGGGCCGGCTCGCAGCCGCTGGTGCTGACCCTGCTGCGCGGCCGCGCGACCTACACGCTGGTGGTGAATTGAGGCAGGCGGCGCGGGGGATTCATGGCAGAATGGCCCGATCCCGGACCCAGCGCCGGACCACGGGCACGCGCAACACGCCACTGCCACCGCGGGCGCGCCCGGCCCGCCAGAAGGAGCACGGATGAACCGCATTCCGACTCACAAGCGTCCGGCATTGTCCGCCCTGCTGCTCGCGGCAAGCCTCGCGGCCGCCTCGGCCTGCGCGGCCGCGCAGGACAACGTGCCGCAGATCATGCAGGTGCCGGCCGACAACCGCATCGTCTGGCAGGCCCCGGCGCAAGGCGCGGTCACGTATGAATGCCGGATGATGCCCACGGACGGCGGACGTTACGCCTGGGCGATCGCCAGCGCGGCCGCCACGCTGGGCGCGGGCCAGTCCGGCCAGACCGGCACGTACCAGAGTCCGCCCGAGACCTGGCGGGCATCCGATGGATCGGCGTTGACGGGGATGGAAACCGTGCGCGCTTCTGCCGGGCCCGACCGCCTGTACGACCAGCTCGTGCTGGCCAATCCGTCGGCAGGCGTGGGGCTTTTGACTGGCGTCACGTACATCCAGCGGCTCGTCCGCTCGGGTGGCGGCGCGCCGTCCGCGCCTTGCTCGGCGGCCAACAAAGGCCAGCGTGAGCAGGTCAGCTACCAGGCCGACTACGTGTTCTGGAAACCCAACTGACCCGGCTGTCCCGCGAGGGGCTCGGCACAACCGCGCGCGCAACGCAGGCCGGCGCGCACGGCATCACTACCCCGCCGACATGCCCCGCTTCAGCGCTTCGATCAGCTCGGGATGCCGGGCCTTTTCCTGCGCGAGGGTATAGGCGGAAAACGTCACGACCTTCTTGCCCGACGCGGCGAACAGCGCCGTCAGTTCGGCCGGACGGCCGGACAGCCTGCTGCTCGCGTCCAGCTGGAACACGCCGATGCCGCCGACCTTGAAGGCGCCATCGCCCGTCTTCTTGAACGAGGGCACCGCTTCCTGCTGCTGCGACTGGAAGCCCGCGGCCATGGCGCCCAACGTGAATGCGTCGTCGTCGCCCACCGCCAGGTCGACCGGCACATCGATCACGATGATGGCCTGCATAGTGGCGCGGTTCAGATAGATCTTGCCTGCGACCTCGGGCGTGGCCGGGTCGGACGGAAATTCGGTCTCGGTGAAGCCCGCGGGAATGACGACCTTGAGCTTGCCGTCCAGCACCTGCAGCGTCTGCGGCGGCTGAGGCGCGGCGTCTACCGGCGCGCCGTTGGGATCCTGCGCCGCCGCTGCGGCATCCTGGGCCAGCGCGGGCGCGCCCGCGCCCATGGCCAGCGCCAGGGCCAGTGTCATTTCCGCGAGCCGTGCGTGGTGCGTGTGCATAGCTATCCGTTGATTGGGCAGAGCTTCCAATACTACAACGGCGCCGGGCCGGAAAATGGCAAGGCCCGCGCATCGCTGCGCGGGCCTTTTGCTTGCCATGATCGGAGTTCGGGTGAGCGGACTGAGAGTGGAGCTAGGGAGGTGGCCGCTTTTTTCGCGTCTGTGGCCGGGTAAGACGCCCAATCCGCTCAGTGCAACCGCGGTGCAGGGCGCAAGCGGCGCGCGTCTGGCGCGCGCCGCCCATCACGTCTGCCGCTTAGAAGCGATGACGGATACCAACCAGACCCACGGTGCTCTTCACGCCGTCGATGAACGCGTAGTCGGTGGCGTAGGACGCCAGCGCGTACAGGTTCGTGCGCTTGGACAGGTTGTACGTGTAGCCCAGGCTGTACACGTTCATGGCGGAATCGCCACCGGTCAGCACATCGCTGTCCGGATCGGCGCGCTGCCACGAGGCCATGATGCTGCTGGCGCCCAGCGGCACGGTCAGGCCGACCATGTACGAGTTGGCCTTGAAGTCGTCCACGGCGACATTCGTGCCGAAGCCCTTGGCGGTGGGGCTGCCGCTGCCGAAGGCGTTGATGCCCTGGCCGGCGAACCAGCCTTCGCGGGTCTGGCCGTAGGCCATCGCCAGCTTCAGGACTTCAAAGTCATACGAGCCGCCGATGCTCCACGACTTGGGCGTGGCGTCGTTGCGCAGCTGGTTGGCCGGGTTGAGCTGGTCGTACGTCAGGGCGACGTTCAGCGGACCGTTCACGTAACGCACACCGGCGGTGATGCCGCGGGTGTTGTCGGCGGTGGCGAAGCCGGTCTGGGCCGAGGTCGTGTCGGCGACGTTGAACGAGTAGCCGATGCCAGCCTGGAAGCCGCCGAACGACGGGGTCGAGTACTGGACCATGTTGTCGTAGCGGACGGTGTTCGCGGCGCTGAAGGCCACGCCGATGTTGGCCTGGCCGTAGCTGCCGCCGAACGGATCGATCGAGCCCAGGTACTTGGAGGCGATGTTCGTCTGACGGCCGAACTCCAGCAGGCCCCACGACGCGCTCTTCAGGCCGACGGTGGCTTGGCGGCCGAACAGGCGGCTGCTCTGGCCCGACTGGCCGTTGCCCGAGTTGAAACCGCTTTCAAGCGTGAACACGGCGCTCAGGCCGTCGCCCAGGTCTTCGGCGCCGCGCAGGCCCCAACGCGAGCCGCTGGACACGCCGTTGGTCATGCCGAACTTCGACTCGTGGTCGTTGTCGCCCTTGATGCGTTGGTAGCCAACGCCCGTATCGATCAGGCCGTACAGCGTCACCGAAGTTTCCGCCTGCGCCGCGCCGGACAGCGCGGCGAAGAGTGCGGTGACGAACAAAGTCTTTTTCATTACTGATTCCCATTGGTTTGAACAGACATGCGCAGGTGGCCTGGCCCGCAGCGCGGGCGGCACAGTGATGCACACGGCGCATGGCAGGAACGAATTCTAGGGACGCAATATGTCAGTTCTGGGGACGCAAGCGATTTCGCGCCGGGAACCGTAAACAAGGGGATTTTTGTCGCGCACGCCCGACATCCGCGCGTCGATGCGCAGCGCCGGAAAGGGCGTAACGCGCGTGTGCTATGAAGGATGGGCGGGGCTCAAGCGAGCGCGTCGCGCCAAGGCGATGCGCGGCCAGGCGGCCGGGCGCTCGCTCAGTGCATTGTGATCAATTGCCGAACAGCCGCCGCAGGCGCTGCGCTTCGGCCAGGTTCAGGCGCTTGGCCTCGTCTTCCGCGTAATCGCGTTCGCCCACGTCGTAAGAGCCCTCGTGCAGGCATTTGCGGCGGTTGGCCTTGCATTCGTTGCTGGCCCGGGCGGGCGTGGCCTCCGACATGCTGGCCTTCTCCGCCGCCGACGGTTTGCTCGACGAGCAGCCTGCCGCCAATGCAACGAAGAACAACGCCGCGCCGCAGCGGCTGATGGTGAGAATCGACATTTTCCCGGCCCCTCCGAAAAGCTATAGCCATTCTTATAGCAAAGCCGGGCCGGGCAAGACGTGTTAAGTCGTAGCAGAACGCCGGGCAGGCGGCCCCTATTTCCGGGCCGCCGCCTTGCGCGGCCTACTCGATCTGGATGCCGGCCGCCTCAATCAGCGCCGACCACTGCGCCGTGTCGCGCCGTACCGTGTCGGCAAGCTGCTGCGGTGTGCTGGAGACGAACTCCACGCCCTGCGACTCGAACTTCTGGTTCAGCTCGGGATTCTTCAGCGTGTCGATGACCGCCGCATTCAGCTTGGCCAGCACCTCGGGCGGCGTTCCCGCCTTCGCGAACAGTCCGTACCACGTGGTGTAGGAGACGCCCGGCAGCGTCTGCGAAATGAGCGGCAGCTTGGCCGTGTCCGCGCCCTTGCTCGGCGCGCTCATGGCCAGCGCTTTTACCGTCCCCTTGTCGATCATGGGCTTGAGCGACGGCATGCTGCTAAAGAGCGCCTGCACCTGGCCCGACGCCAGGTCGGTCAGCACCTGCGACGTGCCGCGATAAGGCACGTGCACCACGTCGACCTGGGCCTTGCTCTTGAAGAGTTCCATGCCCAGATGCGCAACGCCGCCCACGCCCGCCGATCCGAAGTTGACCTTGCCCGGGTGGGCGCGGGCGTAATCGACCAGTCCCTGCACCGAGTCCACCGGCATCTGCGCGTTCACCACCAGCACGTGCGGGCTTTCGGTCAACTGGCTGATGGGCGCCAGGATTTCCAGCACCTGCTTGCCCTGCATGGCCTTGGACGGCACCGTCATGTTGCCCGAGGCCGGCATGAGCAGCGTGTAGCCGTCGGCCTCGGCGCCCAGCACCTGATTGAGGGCGGGCACGCCGTGGCCGCCGCCCGCGTTCACCACCACGACCGGCTGGCCGAGCTTTTCGCCGAACAGCTTGGCGAATTCGCGACCGACCATGTCGGCCGGACCGCCCGCCGCGAACGGCACGATCATGCGTATCGGCCTGTCCGGATAATCCGCGTGCGCGGCGGCCAGGGGCGCGAGGCCCGCCATGAGGGCGATCGCGCCCAGGGTGTGCTTGAAGTTCATTGTCTTCCTCCTGTTGTATTGGATAGCTGTTATGCCGACGCCGGCCGGGCCGGGCCGATGTCGATCGTGGCCTGGGCCAGTGCATCGTCGAGCCAGGCCGGCCGCAGTTCGCCGCGCGCAATGGCGGCCATGCGGCGGGCTTCGGCCTGGGCCTTGGCCAGCGCGGCCGTGACCATGGATTCGAGTTGCTCCGGCCCGATCACGACCAGCCCGTCGTCGTCGCCCAGGATCCAGTCGCCCGGTTCGACGCGCACGCCGCCGCACTGGATCGGCCGGTTCACGCTGCCGCCCCCGGCCTTGAAAGGGCCGGCCGGCGACACCGCTGCGGCGAACACGGGCAGCGCGCCCTGGCGCAATTCCGCGGCGTCTCGCATCGCGCCGTCGATCACCACGCCGGCGATGCCGCAGGCCGCGGCCTGCGCGCACATGATGCCGCCCATCACCGCGCGCTCGGCGTGGCCCTGGGCGTCGACGACCAGCACGTCGCCGGGCTGCGCGATGGCCAGCGCGGCGTGGATCGCCAGGTTGTCGCCGGCGGGCACCGAGACCGTCAGCGCGCGCCCGCGCAACGACCAGCCCGCACGCAAGGGTTTGATCGCCGCGCGTAGGTGACGGGCGCCGGCATCGGCCAGCAAGGTGCTGGTCAGGGCGGCTTCCTGCATGTCTTTCATCAGAATCACTCCATCAGGGCCGAGACCACGGCCGGAAAAATGCTTTGAAAGGCCTCGCCATAGCGCGTGCCTGCCGTCTTGCCGCGGCGGCCGGCCTGCGCGCCGCGCTGCAGCGCCACGCGTTCGTAGTACGCCCACAGATTGCTTTGGGTCGGCATGGCCTGCATGGCCTGCCACTTACGCTCCCACACGTCGGTGATGTCCAGCAGGACGTTGGGTTTGAAGCCGCACAGTTCGGTCTGGTGCGGCTCGAAGCACAGCACCTGCGGCGGCACCACGAAGTCGGCGCCATGGCCGGGCGCCATCGCCTGCATGCGGGCGCGCAGCGCCATTTCGAACGTGCGGCAATGATCCAGATTGGACGGGTCGTGCTCGGGGTGCGTCAGCACCACCGACGGCTTGGTGCGGCGCATCGTTTCCGAGATGCGGCGCACGGAGTCCGGCGAATCGGGCAGCGGGTAATCGCCCAGGTCGTGAAAGTCCAGCGAGCTCACGCCGAGGATCGCGGCGGCGGCCTGGGCTTCGGCGTGGCGCTGGGCCTTGACGGCATCGCGCTGCGTATCGCCCTTCCAGGCGGCGTTGGATTCCCCGTTCTCGCCATAGCTCAGGCAGACCAGGTGCACCTCCACGCCGCGCTGCGCGTGCAGGGCCATCGCACCGCCGCAGCGCCAGACAAAGTCGCCCACATGGGCGGTCACCACCAGCATCGAACTCGACATCTCGGACTCCCGAATCAACAGATTTCCGGTATTGTAGATTTCTGAAACGGCGTTGTATTACGTACAATTGCCCAATAAATTCAATACTCTTGGAGCATTCATGAGCAATGACGGTGTCGTGGCGGTCGAACGGGCGCTAAGCGTGCTGGATTGTTTTCGGCCCGGCGCCGAACATCTGTCGCTGGCGGATTTCGCGACGCGCCTGCCCTTGCACAAGACGACCATCTTTCGCTTGCTCAATTCGCTGGCGCGCTGCGGCTACGTCGTGCGCGAACCCGACGGACGCTACGGCCTGGGGCCGCGGGTGCTGTTCCTGGCGCGCGTCTACGAACGCGGCTTCGACCTGGAGGCGGTCGTCATGCCCGTGCTTGAACGCCTGTCGGCCGATACCGGCGAAAGCGCGGCCTATTACGTCGAAGGCGGGGAACCGGGGCAGCGGCTGTGCCTCTTTCGCCATCAACCGCACGAAGGACTGCACAGCCAGGTCATCGCCGGCAGCGTGATGCCGCCGGACAAGTCCTCGACCGGCCAGGTCTTCGCGATCTGGGCGCAAGGCGCCCGGCGCGACCAGACACGCCTGCCGATCTTTTCCTGCGGCGCGCGCGACCCCTACACCTCGTCGTGGTCGGTGCCGGTCATCGGCCAGGAAGACCGCTTCGTCGGGGCGCTGACGATAGCCGGGCCATCGGCGCGGCTGAAGACGGTGGATGCGCCGGCATTCGAGGCGATGATTCTCGAACGCGCCGATGAACTGTCCCAGCGGCTGGGCGCCTCGGCCGAGATGCGGACCGTGCTGTACCGTCCGGACGCGGCGTAGCGCGCCGCCCCGGGGCCACCGGCTGGCGGCTGTCAGGCGTCGTCCGCCTTGCCGTTTCGTCCCGGGTCCCGCCGCATCCGCAGCGCCTCGATCACCAGGGCCAGCGCCGGTGAGATCTGCCGGCGATTCGCGTAGTACAGGTGGTATCCGGGAAACACGGGCCACCAGTCCTGCAGCACGGGCGCCAGCCGGCCCGCATCGAAGTGCGGCTGCACCAGGTCGTAGGGCACATAGGCCAGACCCATGCCATCCAGGGCCGCCTGCAGCATCAGGAAGGTGTTGTTGAACACCGTCTGCCCGTCGACGCGCACGCTCAGCTTGCGTCCGTCCTTTTCGAAGTCCCACGCATACAGCCCGCCGTGCGTGGGCAGCCTCAGGTTGACGCAGCAGTGCTCGGTCAATTCCTGCGGCGTGGCCGGCAACGTCCTGCCGGCCAGATACCCTGGCGCCGCGGCGACCGCCATGCGCAGGTCAGGCGCGATGCGCACGGCGATCATGTCCTTGTCCACGCGGTTTCCCACCCGCACCCCGGCATCGAACTGCTGCGCCGCGATGTCGGTCATCGCGTAATCCACGCTGAACTCGATCCGCACGTCGGGATACTGCCGCAACAGGGGCAGAAGGCGCGGCCAGAGGGTTGTCACGATGGCATGGTCATGCGCCGTGATCCGCACCGTCCCCGCCGGCTTGTCGCGCATCGCCGTCAAGGACTCCAACTCCTGCTGAATTTCGCTCAGGCGCGGTGCGAGCACGCTCAGCAGCCGCACGCCCGCGTCGGTGGGCGACACGCTGCGCGTGGTGCGCGTGAGCAGGCGCACGCCCAGTCGCGCCTCCAGCGCCAGCATCGCGTGACTGAGCGCCGACCGTGACAAGCCAAGCTGGGCCGCGGCCCGCGTGAAGCTGCGCGCCTGCGCGACGGCCACGAAGGCCTGCAGGTCATTGAGGTTTTCTTTGGACATTGGTGAATCTGTTGCACTAGCGCATGCGCATTTTGCAATCTTCTCAACTAATCGGCTCGATCATACAGTGCCAAGGGTGGCGCCCTTTCCGGGACAAATCCGCACTGTGAATCCGCGCGGGCGGACTCGCGATGCGAGGCGGTGTGCGCCCACCCCGCCAATCAAAACAAGGTTGAACAGCATGAAGAAAGACATCAGCAAGTTCGCGGTCTGCGCCGCGCTCGCCCAGACGGCGGCGGCAGGCGCCGCCCAACCGCCGGTCAACGCAGACCTGGACGGCCAGCAGATCACGCGCGCGGGCGAGCAGGCGGCCATTGCCGGTCCCGATGATTACTTCACCGGCCGCGCGCGCATCGACCCCGTCTGGCCGGCCGACAAAGACGTCAACGCCTCGGGCGCCTTCGTCACCTTCGAGCCCGGCGCACGCTCGGCCTGGCACACGCACCCGGCCGGCCAGCGCCTCGTGGTGACGTCGGGGGTCGGGCTGACCCAGGAGTGGAACAAGCCCGTGCAGGTGATCCGTCCGGGAGACGTAATCCACTGCCCGCCCGGCGTGAAGCACTGGCACGGCGCCGCGCCCGGCACGGCAATGACCCACCTGGCCGTCACGCCGTCGGTGGACGGAAAGAACGTCACGTGGATGGAGAAAGTCAGCGATGAACAATACAACGCGCGCTGAACGGCGCAAGACGCCATTTCGCGCCGGCGCACTGGCTGCGGCGCTGGGATTGGCGGCGGCACTCGCGCACCCGGCCCACGCACAAGGAACGGCAACGATGACAGACAAGACACAGCCCGCGCCGGGCGCCACCGACTCGCTCTCCGCCCGCCAAGCGGCGATCGTGCCCATCGCGGCCCTCGCGGCGGCCGGCGACATGGCGCGGCTCGACATCGCGCTCGACCAGGGCCTGGACGCCGGTTTGACCGTGAGCGACGCCAAGGAAGTGCTGGTGCAGCTCTATGCCTATGCGGGCTTTCCGCGCAGCCTCAATGCGCTGACCGCGCTGATGAAGGTGTTGGACGAGCGCAAGCAGCGCGGTATCCAGGATGCGCCGGGATCCGCGCCCAGCCGCCCGATACCGCAGGGCGACGCCCTGCTGGCCGCCGGCACGGCCAACCAGACCCGGCTGAGCGGCGGGCCGGTGCAGGGCCCCTTGTTCGATTTCGCGCCCGTGGCGAACGAATACCTGCGCACCCACCTCTTTGGCGATATCTTCGAGCGCGACAACCTGGATTGGCAAAGCCGCGAAATCGCCACGGTCAGCATGCTGTCCGCGTTGCCTGGCGTGGCATCGCAACTGCAGGCGCACATGCGGATCAGCATGAACGTCGGCCTGACGGCGCCGCAACTGCGCCAGCTTGCGGACGTGCTGCATGCCCGCGTCGATCCACAATCGGCGCAACGCGCGACCGAAGCGCTGGACCGGCACTTGCAGGGCTCGTCCGGCAGGTGAAGGCTGGCCCGGCCGATGCGGCCCGGCGGGCCTTTTTTCCCGGGGATAATGGGCCCTTAAAGGGCTTATAAGCCGGGCTAATGAATCCTCCGGGGATTTTTTGGGCAAAATTCCGGACTCTGGACCCATGCGTCCGATCCCATTACCCGCGGCACGGCAGCGACTGTCATGCCCTCCCCAGGACTCCTCCATGACGCAATTGCAAATCAATGGCTCGACCCAGGACGTCAACGTCCCAGACGAGATGCCGCTCCTGTGGGTGCTGCGCGACGAGCTCGGCATGACCGGCACCAAGTTCGGCTGCGGGATGGCGATGTGCGGCGCCTGTACGGTGCACATGGACGGCGCGCCCGTGCGTTCCTGCCTGACGCCCGTGTCGGTCGCCACGGGCCGCCAGATCTCGACGATCGAGGGCATGGAGGCGGACCCGGTCGGCCGGGCCGTGCAGCAAGCCTGGATCACCCAGAATGTCGCGCAATGCGGCTACTGCCAGGCGGGGCAGATCATGACGGCGGTTAGTCTCTTGAAGGCCACGCCGCAGCCGACCGAGCAGGAGATCGCGGACGCGATGAGCGGCAATATCTGCCGCTGCGGCACGTATCCGCGCATCCTCGCCGCCATCCAGCAGGCCGCCCGCCAACTCGCCCAGGGAGCCAAGCAATGACCGCCGCCGCTCACTTTTCGCGCCGCGCCTTTCTGCAGGGCAGCCTGGGCGCCCTCACCCTGGCCGTGACGGCAAAGGGGTGGATCACGACAGCCGCGGCCGCGCAGGCCGAGACCCGCAAGTACGGCGCCGACAGCATGCCCGGCGGCACCGTGGACGATCCGCTCGTCTTCGTCAGCATCGCCGCCGATGGCGCCGTCACCATCGTGGCGCACCGCGCCGAGATGGGCACGGGCGTACGCACCAGCCTGCCCATGGTGGTGGCCGACGAAATGGAGGCGCGCTGGGAGCGCGTGCAGGTCATCCAGGCGCCCGCCGACGAGGCGCGCTACGGCAACCAGAACGTGGACGGCTCGCGCAGCATGCGCCACTTCCTGATGCCGATGCGGCGCGTGGGCGCGGCGGCCCGGCAGATGCTGGAAGCTGCCGCAGCCGCGCGCTGGTCCGTGCCCGTCGGCGAGGTCAAGGCCGAGCAGCATGAGGTGGTGCACCTGCCCACGGGGCGCCGCCTGTCGTATGGCGACCTGGCCGCCGACGCCGCCAAACAGCCCGTGCCGACCGGCGACGCCCTCAAGCTGAAGGCCCGGTCCGAGTTCCGGTACATCGGCAAGGAACAGGTCCGCCTCGTCGACCTGGAAGCCATCGGCAAAGGCCAGGCCACCTACGGCATGGACATGCGGCTGCCCGGCATGGTGTATGCCGTGGTCGCGCGTCCGCCCGTGGTGGGCGGACGGGTGCGCCGCGTGGACAGCGCCAAGGCGCTCGCCGTTCCCGGCGTGCTGAAGGTCGTGGAGATTCCCGCCATGCAAGGCGCGCCGGCCTTCCAGCCGCTGGGCGGCGTTGCCGTCGTCGCGCGCAATACCTGGGCCGCCCGCCAGGGCCGCGATGCGCTGCAGATCGAATGGGACGACGGCCCGAACGCCACGTACGACTCGGCCGCCTACCGCCAGACGCTGCAGGCGGCGGCGCGCGCGCCGGGCAAGACAATGCGCAACCAGGGCGACGCCGCGCAGGCCTGGGCCAAGGCGCCCGACGCCCAGCGCCTGGCCGCCGAATACTACGTGCCGCACCTGGCCCACGCCTCGATGGAGCCCCCGGTCGCCACCGTGCAGATCAAGGGCAATGGCGCGGAGGTCTGGACGTCCATCCAGAACCCGATTGCGGCCCGCGACGCCGTGGCGGCCCGCCTCAAGCTCGAACCTGCCAACGTCAAGGTCAACGTGCTGCTGCTGGGAGGCGGCTTTGGCCGCAAGTCCAAGCCCGACTTCGTGGACGAAGCCGCCATCATCGCCCGCGCCATGCCCGAAGGCACGCCGGTCAAGCTGGTCTGGACGCGCGAGGACGACATCCGTCACGACTACCTGCACACCGTGTCGGTCGAACGCCTGGAAGCGGTCATCGACCCGCAGGGGCAGGTGCAGTCCTGGCTGCATCGCAGCGCCGCGCCGACCATCGCCTCGCTCTTCGCCGAAGGCGCCAAGGGCCAGCAGATGTTCGAATCCGCCATGTCGGCGATCAACATGCCCTACCGCATCCCGAACGTGCGCGTGGAAACTGCCGAAGTCGAGGCCCATGCCCGCATCGGCTGGTTCCGGTCGGTCGCCAATATCCCGCACGCCTTCGCGGCCCAGTGCTTCATTGACGAACTGGCGCACCGCGCGGGCAAGGATCCCCAGGCATTCGCGCTCGATCTCATCGGCCCGGCCCGCCAGATCGATCCGGGCGCCCTGGCCGACACCTGGAACTACACCGAATCGCCCGAACGCTACCCCTACGACACCGGCCGCCTGCGCGGCGTGATCGAAGCCGCGTGCAAAGGCGCCGGATGGGGCCGCACGCTGCCCAAGGGACACGGACTGGGGCTGGCCTTCTGCTACAGCTTCATGAGCTACACGGCCACCGTCGTCGAAGTGGCGGTCGACGACAAGGGCGAGGTGCGCGTCGTGGCCGTCGACATGGCCATGGATTGCGGTCCGCAGATCAACCCGGAGCGCATCCGCGCGCAGATGGAAGGCGGCGCCATCATGGGCCTGAGCCTGGCGCTGACCAGCGAAATCACCTTCGAAAAAGGCCGCGTGACGCAGAGCAACTTCCACGACTACGAAGTCCTGCGCCACAACGCCTCGCCGCGCGTAATCCGCACGCACCTGGTCAACGACGACCACGCGCTGCCGCCGGGCGGCGTCGGCGAGCCGCCGGTCCCGCCCGTCGCGCCCGCGCTGTGCAACGCCATCTTCGCCGCCACGGGCAAGCGCGTGCGCAGCCTGCCGGTGCGCAAGGTCGCCTAGCCCGGAGCCCGTGCGTATGCCTCATCGTGAACCGCCCCCCCGCCGCCCCCGCCAGGAGCACGCCCATGGAAAGCGTTGACGTGCGCGTGCTGCGCGCCGCGCGAGACTGGCTGGTTGCCGGGCATCGCCTGATGCTGGCCACTGTGGTCAAGACCTGGGGCTCGTCGCCCCGCCCCCTTGGCTCCATGATGGCGCTGCGCGAGGATGGCCGTTGCGTCGGCTCCGTGTCGGGCGGCTGCATCGAAGACGACCTGGTCCACCGCTACACGCGCGCCTACGGCGACGGCGCCATCCCGGAATCGGCGCCCGAACTGGTCCGCTACGGCGTGACGGCCGATGAGGCGCACCGATTCGGGCTGCCCTGCGGCGGAACGCTGGAACTGCTGCTGGAATTCGCCCCTGAACTCGAGGCGCTCGATGCGCTGGTCCACCGGCTGGAATCTGGCCAGCTCGTGCAGCGCACGGTCGACTGCGCCACCGGCGCCGTGACCCTGAGCGCGGCGTCGGCGCCTGAAAGCCTGCATTTCGACGGCGCCACCCTCTCCAGCACGCTGGGCCCGCAGTACCGGCTGCTGTTGATCGGCGCCGGATCGCTGGCCGAATATGTCGCCACGATGGCGCTATTCAACGACTTCGCCGTGACGGTATGCGACCCCCGCATCGAACACCGGGGCGCCTGGTCCGTGGACGGCGTGGCCTTCACCACCGAGATGCCCGACGACGCCGTGCGCGCCCTGCGGCCCGACTCGCGGACCTGCATCGTGGCGCTCAGCCACGACCCCAAGCTCGACGACATGGCGCTGCTGGAAGCGCTGCACAGCCCCGCCTTCTACGTCGGCGCCATCGGCTCACGCCGCAACGCCGCCAGCCGGCGGCAGCGCTTCATCGAACACTTCGACGAAACGGAAGAATCCCTGTCGCGCCTGCATTCGCCGGTCGGCCTGTACATCGGCAGCAAGACGCCCGCCGAGATCGCCGTCAGCGTGATGGCGCAACTGCTGGCCGTGAAGAACGGGGTGAATACCGGGTAGCGGCAGACGGGGCGGATCAGTCCCGGAGGGCTTCGATACGCGCGTGCGATCACGGCCGGAAATCGGGGTAGTCATGCCGGCTATCTTGGCAAATCGCCTGGACGCCGACTAGCTGAGCAATGCTTAGAACCTCTATAAGATTGCCTAATCAATTCCCCGACCCCGCCCATGGCCCGACGCAACCTCAACGACCTCCTCTACTTCGTCACGGTGGCGCGCGAAGGCAGCTTCACCCGTGCCGCGTCCCTGCTGGGCGTCACCCAATCGGCGCTGAGCCAAT
>Ga0182739_1001475_pt1 | contig 24628 bp, 25 predicted proteins | sample eDN5th30CBELigBY_FD_128873 | JGI IMG/M metagenome (GOLD analysis project Ga0182739, IMG submission 128873) | Enriched backyard soil microbial communities from Emeryville, California, USA - eDNA 5th pass 30_C BE-Lig BY (version 2) (version 2) | ecosystem: Environmental > Terrestrial > Soil >... | reverse complement strand
CGGCTGCCATCCTCGAGCGTCACCTGCCAGCTCCGGCTTTCCTCGTGCCACTGGGTGGACATGACCTTGCTGCGGAACTGGATGTCGCGGCGCAGGTCGAACCGGTCGGCGACATGGTTGAGGTAACGCAGGGTCTCGGGTTGGGGCGAAAAGTGCTCGGTCCAGTCCCACTCCTCCAGCAGCTCCTGGGAAAAGGAATAGCCGTAGGAATAGCTCTCCGAGTCGAAGCGTGCGCCGGGATAGCGGTTCCAGTACCAGGTGCCGCCGAGACCCGTACCAGACTCGAACACTCGGACTTTCAGGCCGAGTTCGCGAAGGCGGTAAAGCTGGAACAGGCCGGACATGCCGGCACCGACGATGATCGCGTCGAAATCAGGACCTTGCTCGGAAGACATGGCGCTACCCTAGCGGCCCGTGTGGCCTGTCTGCAACGCATCACCACCGCACAGCGCCCTGCGCTCGGACGCAACCGATGTGCACGGTTCCCGTTGCGCTCCATCAATTGAAGTCAAAGGAACGCCCATGATCAAGTCAATCGTTATCGTTACGCTGATCGGCACGGTTGTCGCCGGCTGTTCGGTTCGCAGCGAACGCGTCGTGGAGGTTCCGGCCCAGACCACGACCCAGCGGACCACGACTGTCTCGTCCGATCCCTATACGCCGACGACGACCACCACGACTTACTCGACCCCTACCCGCTAATCTTTCCGAGAGACGCCTAAGGGCGCGGCTTCACCGGATTCGGGAGAGCCGCGCCTTTACCTTGTCGAGATAGGTTTCGCGCGACCTCGGGGTGGAATGATCCATATCGTAATGGGCCAGCCAGAAGGTCGACACGCCCTTGGCGCACATCTGCTTCAGCCCGCGCGTGAACACCTTGCGACCAGGGTCGCCCGCGAACAGGCGAACAATCCACCACGGCGAGCCGAAGGTCGTAACAACCCCCAGCAGCTTGATGTTTCGGAGGTTCGGCTCGAGGTGGTTGTCTGTGGCATCGTAGACAAACGCGGTGCCCGGTCCCCAGACGCGATCGACATATCCCTTGAGCATGGCGGGCATCGAGTACCACCAGTGCGGAAAGCAGAAGATGACCCCGTCGACGGTGGTCAGGGTTTCGACGTAAGGAGCGACGGCCGAATCGTCGTACCCGTTGCCCATATAGGTTCGGCGCTCGGTCTCCGTCATCGCTGGTTGGAAGCCCTCCTGGTAAAGATCGGTTGCGACCACGTCGTGACCGCTCTCCTCCAGTGTCTCCACGATCGCCTGGAAGAGTGCGTGGTTGAAGCTGTCTGGGAGCGGATGGCAGTAGATGACCTGAATGCGCATGACGGACCCCAACGCTGTCGGTAAGGCCGCGTTGCGCGACCAGCCCCCCGCCCTAACGCCCAGAGCAGGTTCCAGCGTAGTAGGCCTCCGCCTCGCACAGCTTGCCGTTCGGAAGGGCACAATTTCCGAGTTCCGGCATCGCACCGGGAGGGGACGTGACCGAATAGCGCCCGCCGGTAATGGCGCAGTAACGCCCCGCCGGGGTAGCGAAGCCGGTGACCCGCAGGCCCGTCTTCGGGCACTCACCCCGCAGGAGCGCCCATTCCTCGCACTGGTAATTGTCCGCGAAGACGCAGACCCCGAATTCGCCGCCGTCGGGCCGACGGTCGATCGTCAGCGTACCGCCCTGCTGCCCGCAGTTCACCGACGCCGGATTGGCCAAGCGGGGCTGAGCGCCGGCGCCTGCCGCCCATAGCAGAATTATGACTGAAACGATGGTCCGGTACATGCAGGCCTCCTGTCGAACACTATACGAATCGGTGCATTGCGTCCGCAGCCGGTCCGGGGCCAGACTGAGAACGAAACAGACATGAGCGCGCCTTCCTCCCCCCTGCCCGACGACAGCATCAAGCGGCTCCTTCCCTGGCTGGTCGCCGTGGCGTTCTTCATGCAGTCGCTCGACACGACGATCCTGAACACCGCCGTGCCGGCCATTGCCCAGGCGATGGACGTGACGCCCCTCAATGTGAAGTCGGTGCTGGCGAGCTATACGCTGAGCCTTGCGGTCTTCATCCCCGTGAGCGGCTGGATGGCCGACCGGTTCGGGACGCGCCGCGTCTTCGTGGCCGCGATCGCCGTATTCTGTCTCGGATCGCTGCTCTGCGGCATCTCGACCAGCATCGATATGCTGGTGGCGTGCCGCGTGCTGCAGGGTGTGGGCGGCGCCATGATGATGCCGGTCGGCCGCATGACCCTCGCCCGCACCTACGGCAAGGCTGATCTGGTCAGGGCCATGAGCTTCGTCGCCATTCCCAGCCTGATCGGCCCCATGATCGGCCCGGTGGCGGGCGGTGCGATCGTCCACTGGCTGCACTGGAGCATCGTCTTCTTCGTCAACATTCCCGTGGGAATCGTCGGCCTTTACTTCGTCGGCCGCTACCTGCCCGACTATCGCGAGCAGAAGACCCATCGGCTGGACATCCTTGGGCTGGTCCTGTTCGGCGGGGGCATCGCCCTGCTCTCCTATGTGCTCGAAGTTTTCGGCGACAACACCCTCTCAGGCCAGGAGATCGTCGTCCTTCTGGCGGTGTCGGCGGCGATGCTCGCGGGCTACGGCATCCGCGCCATGCTGACCGAATTCCCGCTGCTCAATCTCGGCCTGTTCAGGATCCGCACCTTCCGGGCGGCCGTGAACGGTGGCTTCTTCACCCGGCTGGGGCTGGGCGGCATCCCGTTCCTGTTTCCCCTGCTCTATCAGATCGGGCTCGGCTTCTCGCCGATCCAGTCGGGCCTGCTGGTGCTGCCGCAGGCCGTCGCCTCGATCGGGCTCAAGAGCTTCATGCCGGCGATCCTGGCCCGCTTCGGCTATCGCAACGTGCTGGTCTTCAACACGATCGTCGTCGGACTGCTCATCATGTCGTTCGCCACCGTCGGCGCCGAAACGCCGATCTGGCGCATCGTCCTGCAGGCCTTCGTGCTGGGGCTGTTCACATCGATGCAGTACACGAGCATGAACACGCTGGTTTATGCCGATGTGTCAGGGCCACAGACCAGCGGCGCCAGTACGATCGCATCCACCGGCCAGCAGCTCTCGATCAGCTTCGGCGTGGCCGGGGCCTCCCTGATCGCCGCGATGTTCGTGCCCGCCGAGATGCACTCCCATGCCGGCGCCATGATCTACGGCGTACAGCGGGCCTTCCTGATCCTGGGCGTCATGACGATAGCCTCATCCGTCGTGTTCATGGAGCTGAAGGCCGACGATGGCGGCGACATCAGCAAGCACGACAAGTCCGCCGATCATCCGCACGAGCACTAGTTCAAGCGCCAGACGGCAATGTTCAGGATCGTCGCGAAGGCGATCCAGGCCAGATAGGGTATCAGAAGCCACTCTGCGAAGCGGTCGACCCGCCGGAACATCAGGGCCGTTGCCAGCACGAGCAAATCGAGCGCGATGATGACGATCACGGCGAGGCCGGGATTGCGGAGTCCGAAGAAGGCCACGCTCCAGCCCAGGTTGACCGCCAGTTGCAGGGCGAAGACCGCGAGCGGGCCACGGGCCGTGTCGCGGTCGGCCGCGCGCCAGACCCGCCAGGCGGCCACGCCCATCATGACGTAGAGCGCGGTCCAGACGGGGCCAAAGACCCAGTTCGGCGGATTGAACGACGGCTTGTTCAGCGTCGGATACCACTCCATCACGCTGGAGGCGGTCACAGCACCGCCCAGGCCCCCGATACCGAGGCAGATGCCGACCGACAAGGCGAGGGCCAGCAGGTCTCTGCCGGTGCCGGGATCAGATCGTTTGGCGCTCATGACAGCAGGCTCGCTCCGACGTTGATGGTGAGGGCGAGGATCGCCGTATTGAATACGAACGAAACGATGCCGTGGACGAGTGTCACGCGCCGCATGGCAGACGAAACCGTGCCGACGTCGCCGGTCTGCGCCGCGCAGCCGATCACGAAGGAATAGTAGACGAAGTCCCAATAGTCCGGCGGACGGTCGCCCGGGAATTCCAGGCCGCCGGGCCCGTCATCGTCGGGCCGGTAATAGACATTGGCATAGTGCAGCGTGAACACGAGATGCGTGAACGTCCAGGAAAGGGCCACGGTTGCGCCGGTGAGCACGAGCGCCTGCCAGAGGGAGCCCTGCGGCGCCTTGAGGACCGCCAGTTCGGCGAAGATCGTGGCGAAACTCGCGCTGGCGCTTACGACGACCACCAGGAGGATGACCCAGTCGCCTTCGTCGTAGTAGGCCGCCCGGGCGTAGCAGGTTTCGACCGTGGACCTTGCGATCATGACGAGTGTCATGACGATGTAGGCCAGGGCCATCAGGTCCCATCCGAGGAGGATCCTCGTAGCCATCCGCATGTCCTGCGGCAGCATCAGAAACAGGGCGAACCCTGCCGCCAGTGCGATCAGCAGCCTCGTCCGGGCTCGGACGAAGCGGCGAAAGCCGCTGGACGGGACGGAGGACTCGGTCATGCGGGTTCCCATTTAGCACTCGGCGGCTCGGCGGCGGACGGCAATCGCTGTAATGTCGCGGGATGTTCTTCGACGCGATGGATCTGGCCGCTACGTTCGTGTTCGCCATCAGTGGTGCCACGCGGGGCGTGCGCAAGCAGCTGGATCTGTTCGGCGTGCTTGTCGTCGCCTGGCTGGCCGGAGTCGCCGGCGGACTGGCGCGCGACCTTCTGATCGGCGCCGTGCCGCCGGCCGCCATCGTCGACTGGCGCTATCTGGCGGCAACGGCGGCGGCGGGGCTGCTTGGATTCTTCGCTTCAGACGTGATCGACCGGCTGCGCACGCCGGTCCTGCTATTCGACGCCGCCGGCCTCTGCCTGTTCGCCGTCACAGGGACCGAGAAGGCCCTTCTGTATGGTCTCAGCCCGCTGATGGCGGCCATGCTGGGCACGGTGACCTGCATCGGCGGCGGCGTGGCGCGGGACCTCCTCACCCTCCAGGTCCCGACGGTGCTGCGCTCCGAACTCTACGCCGTAGCGGCCCTCGCGGGAGCCGGCACGATCTCCCTGGGCTTCTGGGTCGGCTGGCCCATGCTTCCTACCGCACTGGCAGGGGCCGGCATCTGCCTGTTCCTGCGCCTGATGTCGATCTACCGGGGGTGGCGCCTGCCCGTTGCGGTCACCCGGCACAAGTTTCACCCGGAGACTGACTAATATTTCGCCTTCTTCTCGCCTGATTGCTCCTCCTGCCCTTGCCGGGTGGGGTGCGTGGAGGCTAAACACACGGCCGTCATTTTGTCGCAAGCGGCGTGGGGGAAAAGAGCAGCATGGCGACGAAGAAGAAGACCAAGTCGGCTGGAACCGCGCCCGCAACCAAGGCGGCCAAGAAGTTGACTCCAAAAGCGAATTCGGACCGCGCCAGTGGCACACCGGAAGCGCGCGACACCGCCCGTCTCCTGCTGGAGATCGAGGCCATTCATTGCCGCCCGGAAAACCCGTACATCTTCACCTCCGGGCGGGCGAGCCCGGTCTATATTGACTGCCGCAAGATCATTTCCTTTCCGGAGGCCCGGGCCAAGATCATGGCCCACGCCTACAAGGTGATCGAGAAAGCGATCGGCTGGAACAAGATCGACGTGGTGGCCGGCGGCGAGACCGCGGGCATCCCGTTCGCCGCCTTCCTGGCGGCCCTCTCCAAGAAGCCCATGATCTACGTGCGCAAACAGCCGAAGGGATTCGGGCGCATGGCTCAGATCGAGGGCGAGCTGAAGCCCGGCAAGCGCGTCCTCCTCGTCGAGGACCTCGCCACCGATGGCGGCAGCAAGCTGGTGTTCATCGAGGCACTGAAGAAGGCCGAAGCCAAGGTCACCGACTGTTTCGTGGTCTTCCACTACGGCATCTTCCCGCAGAGCATCGAGATGCTGGCCGCGGCGGGCGTCAAGCTGCATGCGCTGGCCACCTGGTGGGATGCGCTGGAAGCCGCCGAAAAGCACAAATACTTCGACGAGGTGGGCCTGACCGAGACCCGCGCATTCCTCGAGGAGCCCGAGAAGTGGTCGGCCAGCCACGGCGGCCGTCCGCCGTCGCGCGCGCTGGGCCGCTAGCCGCCTGTTTGATACGGTGCGGCGGACATGATCCGCCGCCTCCTCTCGACCCTTCTGGCGCTCGGCGCCCTCGCCTCTCCTGCCGCCGTAAAGGCGCAGGCCAAGGACGAACTCGTCGTGGCCATGACCCAGATGCCAGGCACCTGGAACCCGATCATCAGTTCCATGCTCGCGAAGTCGCTGATCGCCAACATGACGGCGCGGCCGGTCACGGCCTATGACGCCGACTGGAAGTTGGTCTGCCTAGTTTGCACGGAATTGCCGACGATTGAGAACGGCAAGGCCCGCGTGGTCGATCTTGGCAACAACAAGAAAGGCATGGAGATCGACGTCGAGCTGCGCGCCATGCGCTGGGGCGACGGCACGCCGGTAACCGCGAAAGACGTGGCCTTTACCCTGGAGGTTGGCAAGCATCCACTGTCGGGTGTCGTTTCTTCAGAGGGTTACAAGCGGATCATCAAGCTCGACGTGAAGGACGACCGTCGCTTTACCATGACGATCGACCGCGTCACCTTCGACTACAACAGCATCGGCCTGCAGCTCTTGCCCGCGCATATCGAGAAGCCGATCTTCGACGCCAACCCGGCCGAGTATCGCAACAAGACCGCCTACGACACCCAGTCGACCAATCCCGGCCTCGCCTTCGGCCCCTACCGCCTCACCGAGATCGTTCCCGGCAGCCGGGTCGTGCTGGAGCAGAACCCGACCTGGACGGGCGAGAAGCCGCATTTCAAGCGCATCACGGTGCGTATCATCGAGAACACCGCCGCACTGGAAGCCAATCTCCTGTCCGGTAGCGTCGACTATGTACTGGGCGAACTCGGCCTGTCGCTCGACCAGGCCATCGCCTTCGAGAAGCGCCACAAGGAAAAATACAACGTCATCTACAAGCCGGCGCTGATCTGGGAACATATCGACGTCAACCTCGACAACAAGCTGCTGGCCGACCGGCGGGTGCGCCAGGCCCTGCTGCTCGCCATCGACCGCAAGGCCATTTCGGAGAAGCTGTTCGAGGGCAAGCAGCCGATCGCCCATGGCGGGATCAGCGAACTCGACCCGATGTTCAGCCCGGCGGCCCGCCAGTACGGCTACGATCCGGCGGCCGCCCGCAAGCTGCTGGACGAAGTCGGGTTCTCGACCCTCCGCAACAACGTCCGCCACAACGCGGCCGGCGAGAAGCTGTCGATCGAGCTGGGCACGACCGCGGGCAACAGGGTGCGCGAACTGGTGGCGCAGGTGATTCAGAGCCAGCTCCGCCAGATCGGCATCGAGGTCCGCCTCAAGGCAGAGCCCCCGCGCATCTTCTTCGACGCGATGGGCAAGCGGACCTACAGCGGGCTCGGCATGTATGCCTGGGTGCAGCGGCCGGAGGGCGTGCCGCGCTCGTCGCTCCACTCCCAGGAAATCCCCTCGGTCGCCAACGGCTGGAGCGGCCAGAACTACCCGGGCTACGCCAACCCGGAGATGGACAAGGCACTGGACGCCGCCGAACGTGAACTTGACGTCGTCAAGCGACGTGCTTTGTTCGCCGAAATCCAGAAACTGGCGGCCGACGACCTGCCGTCCCTGCCGCTGTTCTTCCGCGTCGACCCGTTCGTGATCCCCAAGCCGCTCAAGGGCGTGACACCGACCGGCACACTCAACAGCTCGACCCTGTGGGTCGAACAGTGGCGCTGGGAAAATTAGATGACGACAAGATCTCCGGGATGAGGGCATGAGCCGCTATTTCGTGGCGCGCGCCGTCCAGACCGTCGTCACCCTCCTGCTGATGAGTCTCGTCGTCTACCTGCTGATCGGGCTGATGCCGGGCGATCCGATCGACATGATGATCTCGGGCGATCCGACCATGACCAGTCAGGACGCCGCCCGCCTGCGCGCCGCCTACGGTCTCGACAAACCGCTGTTCGAGAGATACCTGGCCTGGCTGCTGCAGGCCCTGCAGGGCAATTTCGGCTACTCCCGCTCGTTCGGCCAGCCGGTGCTGACCGTGCTGTGGCCCCGTCTGCTGAACACGCTCCTCCTCGCCGGCGTCGCCTTCGTCATCTCGGTGGCCGTCGCCCTGCCCCTCGGCATGTGGGCCGCCGCCCATCCGCGTAGCCGGGCCGACTATCTGATCAACCTGCTGTGCTTCGGCGGCATCTCCGCCCCGCCCTTCTGGCTGGCGCTGCTGCTGATCACCCTGTTCGCCGTGAAGCTCGGCTGGCTGCCGGCCGGCGGCATGGCCGACATACGCGCCGACACGCCGTGGACGACGGCCCTGGCCGAGCAGCTGCGCCACCTCGCTTTGCCCGTGCTGACGCTCACCCTGGTGCAGCTGGGCGGCTACACCCGCTTCATGCGCGGCGCGATGATCGAGGCGCTGCGCCAGGACTATGTCCGGACGGCCCGGGCCAAGGGCGCCTCCGAGCGCGTCGTGCTGTGGCACCACGCCTTCGCCAACGCGCTGTCGCCGGTTCTGACGATCCTCGCTTTGTCGTTCGGCGGGCTCGTCTCGGGTGCGCTGATCACGGAGACGATGTTCGCCTGGCCCGGCATGGGCAAGGCGATCTACCAGGCCATTCTCGAGAACGACTACAATCTCGCCCTCGTCGGCCTGCTGGTGGCGACGGCCGCCACCATTGGCGGCAACCTGCTGGCCGACCTGGCCTATGCCTGGGTCGACCCGCGCGTCTCCCTCGCGGATGCCAGATCGTGACGGCGGCCGCCCTCCAGCCAACGGCTTGGCGGCGCATGCTGCGCCATCGGCTCGCCTGGATCTCGCTGGCCTTCCTCGCGGTCATGGTGGTGCTGGCGCTCGCCGCACCCCTGCTTGCCGAGCTGCGCGGCATCGATCCGACCGAGACCGATCTGTTCCGCCGCTTCGAAGGCCCCTCTTCCCAACACTGGCTCGGCACCGACGATCTCGGACGCGATCTCTTCCAGCGCTTGCTCGACGGCGGCCGGGTGTCGCTGCTCGTCGGCATCTCAGGTGCCGTCCTGTCGGCGATCCTGGGAGCCTTCATCGGCGTCCTGGCAGGCTATCTCGGCGGGCGGCTCGACGCGTTCCTGATGCGCCTCACCGACGGTGTCATCTCCCTGCCGCTCCTGCCGCTGCTGATCGTGCTGGCGGCCGTCGATCCGCGGAAGCTGGGCGTGCCCGCGGAGATCGCGCAGTCCGAGATGTTCTCGCTCTATCGCATCGTGGTGATCGTGGCCCTCACGGGCTGGACGACCGTGGCCCGCTTGGTGCGCGCCGAGACGCTGTCGCTCAAGGCACGAGACTTCACCCGCGCCGCCGTGGCGCTGGGCGCCCGCCCGCAGCGAATCATGTTCCGCCACATCCTGCCCAACACGGCCGGTACGCTGGTCGTCGCCACCACCATGTCGGTCGGCACGCTGATTCTCTTCGAATCGACCCTGTCATTCCTCGGTCTCGGCATCCAGCCTCCGGCCGCCAGCTGGGGTAACATGCTGACCGGTGCCCAGGAGTTGCTGCAGGAGGCCCCCGTGCTGGCCCTGTGGCCGGGCCTGCTGATCTTCCTGACCGTCATCGCCTTCAATTTCCTAGGCGATGGACTACAGGATGCCCTCGATCCCAGAAGCGAGAGACGCTGATGACCGACACGACGCTCAAGTCCACGGAGTTCACCGCGATGAGCCGGCTGACGCCGGACATCGACCTCAATGCCGAGGGCAAGGCCACGGGCTTCGTGCGCGTGCCGCATTCGGTGCATCGCTCGGCTTATGGCTGGATCCCGATCCCGATCGTGCGCATCAAGAATGGCGAGGGGCCGAACGTGCTGATGCAGGCCGGCAACCATGGCGACGAATGGGAAGGCCAGATCGGCCTCGGTAACCTGATCCGCGCCCTCTCCCCGAAGGACATCAAGGGCCGCCTGGTGATCCTGCCCTCGGCCAACTTTCCGGCCGCGATGGAAGGCAGGCGCACCTCGCCGATCGACGAGGGCAACCTGAACCGCTCCTTCCCCGGCGACGCCGAGGGCACGATCACGCAGCAGATCGCCTACTGGATCGAGCATGCGCTGCTGCCGGGCTTCGACTACGCCTTCGATTTCCATTCCGGCGGCAGCTCGCTGACCTATATTCCCAGCGCGCTCGCCCCCCGCCATCAGGACGCCGCCCGCATGGAGAAGGTCATGGGCCTGCTGAAGGCGTTCGGCGCCCCGGTGAGCTACATCTCCGCGGCGCCGCAGGGCGGCGGCCGCACCTTCACCTCGGCCACCTATCGCCAGGGCGTCGTGGGCATGGGCACCGAGCTGGGCGGCGGCGGGCTCGTCACCCCTGGTTCGCTGAAGGTCGCAGAAGACGGCATGCGCCGTGTGCTGGCCCATGTCGGCGTGCTGCAGGGGCCGGTGCCCGCGCCGACCGAGACGCGCTTCACCGAGATCGGCGGCGACGACTACTACGTCTATGCGACGGACGGCGGCCTGTTCGAGCCGCTGGTCGAGCTCGGCGACGAGGTGAAGGCCGACCAGCCGGCCGGCCGCATCCACTTCCATCACACGCCGTGGCGCGAGCCCGAGGTGGTGAAGTTCAAGCGCGCCGGCCTCGTCCTCTGCAAGCGCATCCCGGCGCGCTGCGAACGCGGCGACTGCCTGTTCCATCTCGCGACGGATCTGTCGGCTTAGTTTCATTGGAGCGCGCCACTCCTGTGGCGCTCATATCTTGAGAGCTTGAAGCGCCACTGGAGTGGCGCGCTCCATTGCTACGCCGTGCGACAGCTCTTGCACGAAAGCTTCGGTGCCGTCTTCCGCCCGTCCTTGCGAGGACGGGCCTCGGAGTGGCCGCAGGCATTGCAGCCGTCGATCTCGAAGTCGATCCAGTGGGTGGGATCGCCGCAGGCTTCGCAGGGCAGGCCGCGGCGCGACTGGATGCGGCCAAAGCCCGGCGCGTGGCACCTCGGGCAGAGACACTGCAAGCGTTTGGCCAGCTGCCAACCTGCCGCGCGCAGCACCTTCATGCGGGTCGGATTGCGGTGCGCGCGCATGTCCGAATAGAGCACGGCGAGCCCTTCCGTGGAGCGCTCGGCCTCGCGGTCCATAGTGGCGATCACCTCCGCCTCGGTGGCGAGCCCCTTCACGGGATGGTCCATGTCGCTGCTGCAGGCGACGAACACGCCGTAGCGCGGGAAGCCCATGGCGCGCAGCACCGCAAGGCGCGCGGGATCGCCGGCCCGAAAGCGCGACAGCCTCCAGGTCGTATGATGCGTCGGGAAAGTATCGACCAGCCGGATACCGCGTTTGCGATCGATGAAAGCCAGGATCTCGACGCCGCTCGAGACCAGCGGCACGCGATCGATCGGTCCGTAGCTGCCCTCGCTCGCGATCGCGCAGTCGACGTCCATCGTCCGGAAGGCCAGCTCGGCCTTGAGCAGCGAAGTCTCGACCAGCGCATCCGGTCGCGGTACCTCGCCGGAAAAGGTCCCGAGCGTGTCGGTGTCGAGTTCGGGCACGGCAACGATGTCCGCCCCGAGCACGCGGCGGAAGGCGGGCCCCAGCGCCCGCTCCTTCTCATGCATCGTCGCCAGCGCGATGCGGGCGCTGGCGTAGGGGTGCGTGCCTGACACGACCGTGCCCGCGGACACGGGAAGCCGGTCTACTCCGCCGCCTGCGGCAGGGCCTCGCGGGCGAGTTGCTGCTCGACCAGCGTCGCCCAATAGGACGCGCCGAGCGGCAGGATCTCGTCGTTGAAGTCGTAGCCCGGATTGTGGACCATGCAGCTGCCAACGCCGTCGCCGTTGCCGACCCAGATGTAGCAGCCCGGCTTCTTGAGCAGCATCCAGGCGAAGTCCTCCGAGCCCATGGCCGGCGTCGGATTGCGGTTGACATTCTCCAGCCCGACCAGCGAGGCCGCGGCCTGGGCGGCGAACTCGGTCTCCTGGACGCTGTTCACGGTCGCGGGATAGCGCTTCTCGTAGCGCCACTTCACCACCTCGGCGCCAAAGCCCGCGGCGACGTTGCGCGCGATCTTCTCGATGTTCTGCTCGATCAGGTCCTGCACCGGCTTCTTGAAGGTGCGGACGGTGCCGCGCAGCACGCACTCCTGCGGGATCACGTTCCACGCGTCGCCGGCATGGATCTGCGTCGTCGAGACGACGGCGGTGTCCATCGGATCGACGTTGCGCGCCACGATCGACTGTAGTGCGGTCACGATGTGCGCGCCGACGACCACCGGATCGATCGTGTACTGCGGCATCGCGCCGTGCCCGCCGACGCCCTTCAGCACGACCTCGAAGATGTCGTAGGCAGCCATCATCGGGCCGGGACGGACGGCGAACTTGCCGACCGGGATGCCCGGGATGTTGTGCATGCCGTAGACGCCCTCGACCGGGAACTTCTCGAACAGCCCCTCTTCCACCATCACACGCCCGCCGCCCTCGTTCTCCTCGGCCGGCTGGAAGATGAAGCAGACCGTGCCGTCGAAGTTCTTCGTCTCGGCGAGATACTTGGCGGCGCCCAGCAGCATAACCGTGTGACCGTCATGACCGCAGGCGTGCATTTTGCCGGGGATCGTCGACTTGTGATCGAACTGGTTGGTCTCGTGGACGTCGAGCGCATCCATGTCGGCGCGCAGGCCGATCGCGCGCTTGGACGTGCCCGAGCGCAGCACGCCCACGACGCCGGTCTTGGCGAGGCCGCGATGGACCTCGATGCCGAAGCTCTCCAGCTTCGCGGCGACCACGTCGGCCGTCCGCACCTCCTCGAAGGCCGTCTCCGGGTGGCTGTGAATGTCATGACGCCACGCGGTCATATCCTTGTGGAACGAGGCAATGCGGTTGATGACCGGCATCCTTAAGTCTCCGTTGAAATTGTTGCGGCGGATCGTAAGCGAGCCCCGGCGCAGATCAAGCGCACTCGGCGTCCGCCTATGCACATCAGGCCTGACGCAGGAGTGGTCCTGCCGGACGCGTCAGGTGTTGAGCGCGTAGGTCCGGTCCTCGATCGGCAGGCGGCCCTCCTCGATCGCGTGGCAGGCCACCGTGCCGCCTTCGATCGGCAACGCCTTGGGGCGCTCGGCCTTGCAGCGGTCATTGGCGAACGGGCAGCGCGGGTGGAAGGAGCAGCCCGAGGGCGGATTGATCGGGCTCGGGACCTCGCCGCCGACCGGGCTGCGCTGGCGGCCCGTCATTTCGAGGTCGGGGATCGTGTCGAGCAGCATCCGCGTATAGGGGTGCTTGGGCCGCCGGAACAACGTGTCGGTCGGCGCAACCTCGACCAGGCGGCCGAGGTACATCACGCCCACCCGCGTGGAGATGTGATAGACGACCGCGAGATTGTGGCTGATGAAAAGATAGGTGAGCTGTAGCCGGCGCTGCAGGTCGACCATCAAGTTCAGGATCTGCGCCTGCACCGAAACGTCGAGCGCCGAGGTCGGCTCGTCGCACACCAGGAATTCCGGCTCGCTGGCGAGCGCGCGCGCGATCGAGATGCGCTGCCGCTGGCCGCCCGAGAATTCGTGCGGATACTTGCGGCCGTCGGCCGGGTTCAGCTTCACCTGCCGCAGCAGCGCCGCGACACGCGCTTCCAGATCGGCCTTGCCGGTCGAGAGGCCGAAGGCGCGGATCGGCTCGGCGATGATGTCGAACACGCGCCAGCGCGGATTGAGGCTGGCAAACGGATCCTGGAAGATCATCTGCATGCGCCGCCGCAGCGCAGCCATGTCGGACCGGCTATGGCGGCCCGACATGTCGTTGCCGTCGATCTGGATGCGGCCGGCCGTCGGCGGATAGAGGCCGACGACGAGGCGGGCGACCGTCGACTTGCCGCAGCCGGACTCGCCCACCAGCGAGAAGGTCTCGCCCTTGGCGATCTGAATATCGATGCCGTCGACTGCCTGCACGACCTGGCGCGGCCGGCCTTCGAGCTTGCGCACCAACCAGGGCGCGGAGACATCGAAGTGGCGCTTCAGCCCTTCGATGTGGACAAAATCGGCGCTGCCGTCAGGCATCGACCGTCTCCTTGAGGATGGGCGCGCCGACGCCGCCACGATCGTGGAGCCAGCAGGCTGCCCGTGTGGCGCCGGCCGGCATCAGGTTCGGGCGCTCGACCAGACAGCGCTGGCCTTTGAACGTGCAGCGCGGGTTGAAGGCGCAACCCGTCGGGATCTCGGTGAGACGCGGCATGGCGCCGTCGATCTGGGTCAGCTTCTCGGTGCGCACGCCGAGGCTCGGGATCGAGCCCATCAGGCCCTTCGTGTAGGGATGCTTGGCGTGCTTCACGACCTCGCGCACCGGACCGATCTCGGCCACCCGGCCGGCATACATCACGGCGACCCGGTCGGCGGTCTCGGCGATCACGCCCATGTCGTGGGTCACCAGCATCACCGCCGTACCGTGCTCGCGGCACAGACGTTTCAGGAGGGCGATGATCTGCGCCTGAATCGAGACGTCGAGCGCGGTCGTGGGTTCGTCGGCCACGATCAGCCGCGGGCCTGCGCACAGCGCCAGCGCGATCACAACTCTCTGGCGCATGCCGCCAGAGAACTGGTGCGGATAGTGATCGATGCGCATCTCGGCGCCGGGAATACCCACTTCCTTGAGAAGTTCGATCGCCCGCGCCTTGGCCTGGCTGCCCGAGAGCGGCATATGGGTCTGGATGGTCTCGACGAGCTGGCGGCCCACCGAATAGAGCGGATTGAGGCTGGTCAGCGGATCCTGGAAGATCGCGCCGATGCGCGCGCCGCGGATTTTGCGCATCTCCTCGTAAGGCAGGTCGTCGATCCGCCGCCCTTCCAGCCGGATCTCGCCGCCGGCCACGCGGCCCGGCGGCTCCAGCAGGCCGATGATGGCGTTACCGGTCAGCGACTTGCCGGCGCCGGACTCGCCCACCACGCCCAGCACTTCGCCGGGCGCAATGTCGAAGGAGACGTCGTCGACCGCAAGCAAGGTGCCCCGGCGCGTCGGAAACTCGACCCGCAGGTTGCGGACTTCGAGGAGCGGTGCGGTGTTCGATGCGGCGGCCATCGTCGTGACTATCGCAGTTTGGGATTGAGGGCGTCGCGAAGCCAGTCGCCCAGCAAGTTGACCGCCAGGACCAGGGCCGCGAGCGTGGCGGCGGGGAAGACGGTGATCCACCAGTCGCCCGACTGCAGCACGTCATTGCCGAGCCGAATCAGCGTTCCGAGCGACGGTTCGGTCGATGGCAGGCCGACTCCCAGGAACGACAGCGTCGCCTCGGTGATGATGGCGAGGCCGAGATTGATGGTGGCGATCACGAGCACCGGTCCGGTCACGTTCGGCAGGACGTGGCGTACCATGATCAGCAGCGGCGACAGGCCGATTACCCGCGCCGCCTGCACATATTCCTTGTTCTTCTCAACCATGACCGAGCCGCGCACCGTGCGGGCATACTGGACCCAGAAGCTGAGGCCGATGGCGCCGACGATCACCAAGACCGCGATCTCATCGTGGCGCTGCACCGAGATCACGCTACGCACGATACCGTCGATCAGCAGCGCCACCAGGATCGCGGGGAAGGTGAGCTGCACGTCGGCGATGCGCATGATCAGCGCGTCGACGGCGCCGCCGAAATAGCCGCTGAGCAGGCCGAGCGCGATGCCGATCGACATGGCGACGACCACCGATGCGAAGCCGACGACCAGCGAGAGCCGCGTGCCGTACATGATCGAGGAGAGGATGTCGCGGCCCTGGTCATCGGTGCCGAGCGGAAAGGCCCAGTCGCCATCGGGCGACAGCAGCACCGGCGGCTTCAGCCCGTCGCTGAGGCTGAGCGTCGCCGGATCGAACGGTGTGTGCGGCGCCAACACCGGGGACAGGAAGGCGATCAATATGATCAGGATCGTGCCGATGGCAGCGACAACCGTGAGCGACGAGGACTTGAAGCTCCACCAGATGTCGCTGTCGGTCATCCTGTGCAGCCAGCCGGGCTGAGTGGTCGAACGCTCGCTCATCTCAATGCCCCGCCACGCGCGCCGCCCCGCCCTGGCTGCGCAGCCGCGGATCGACGACGAAATAGAGAAGATCGACCGTGAGGTTGATCAACACGAACAAGAGACCGATCAGCATCAGATAGGCTGCCATCACCGGGATGTCGGAAAACTGCACGGACTGGATGAACAGCTGGCCGACGCCCGGCCAGGCGAACACCGTCTCAGTCACGATCGCAAAGGCGATCAGGGCGCCCAGCTGCAGGCCGGTGACGGTGATCACCGGCACCAGCGTGTTCTTGAGCGCATGGCCGAAATTGATCGCCCGGTTGGTGAGCCCCCTCGCCCGCGCGAACTTGATGTAGTCGGTGCGCATCACTTCCAGCATCTCCGAGCGGACCAACCGCATCAGGAGCGTGAGCTGGAACAGGCCGAGCGTGATCGACGGCAGGATCAGCGCCTGCAGCCCCTTGATCGTCAGGAAGTTGGTAGGCCACCAGCCGAACAGCATCACCGTCTCGCCGCGACCGAAGGACGGCAGCCAGTGCAGCCAGACCGCAAAGACGAGGATCAGCAGGATGCCGATCACGAACGTGGGAAGCGAGATTCCTATGAGGGAGACCGCCTGCATCAGCCGGCTCGACCAGTGCTTTGGATAGAGCCCGGTATAGACACCCATCGGCACGCCCACGAAAAGGGCGAAGACGGCCGCGCAGAACGAGAGCTCGAGGGTGGCAGGCAGCCGTTCCAGGATCATCCGGCCGACCGGCTCCGAGGTCCGGTAGCTCAGGCCGAATTTGCCCTGCGCCGCGTTGCCGATGAAGCGCAGGAACTGGATCGGCGGCGCGTCGTTCAGGCCCAGCCGCTCGCGCAGCGCCTCGCGCTCGCTGGCCGGCGTGTCCTGGCCGACCATCGAATTGATGGGATCGCCGACGTAGCGAAAGAGTGAAAAGGATACGAGACCGACCGTCAGCAGGACGGCGATCGATTGAAGAAGTCGTCGGAGGATGAAGGCGAGCATGTGCTGTTCTTGGCCTGGCGCAGCCCTAGCAGGAATGACGCCATAACGGAACCGGCCCCGGTCGCAGGATATCTGCGCCGAGGCCGGTCGTCGGTTGCCGGAGCTACTTCAGGTTGACGAAGCGCAGCGGGAAGCTGTTGTCGGCCGGCTGGACCAGGTCGACGTTCTTGCGGGTCGCCCAGACCAGCGCCTGCTGGTGCAGCGGGATGTACGCGAAGTCGTCGACGTAGATCTTCGTGGCTTCGGCGATCATGGCGTCGCGCTTGGCCTTGTCCGTCTCGACCTCGACCTTGTTCGACAGCTCGTCGAACTTCTTGTTGGAGTAGCCGCCGGCATTGTAGAGGCCCTTCTTGGCCTTCACGTCGGGCGTCTGGATGATCTGCTCGAAGACGTTGTGCACGTCGTAGGTCGTCGCCGGCGACCAGCCCAGCATGTAGAAGCTGGTGTTGCTCGGCTTGCCGTCGGCGGTGCTGCGCAGAATCTTGGCGAAGTAGAGATTGCGCGTCTGGGCACGCAGATTCACCTTGATCCCGATCTTGGCGAGCATCGCCACGACGGCCTGACAGATCTTCTCGTCGTTGACGTAGCGGTCGTTCGGGCAGTCCATGCCCGTCTCGAAGCCGTTAGGATAGCCGGCATCGGCCAGCATCTTCTTGGCCTCTTCCGGCTTCAGCAGCGGCGAGCGCTTGTCGAGGGCCTTGGTGTAGCCATTGATGCCCGGCGCGACCATCAGGTTGGTCGGGAAAGACTGGCCCCGCATCACGGTGCGCTTGATCGCGTCGACGTCGATCGAGCGGTGCATCGCCTCACGGACGCGCTTGTCCTTGAAGGGGTTCTTGCCCTTGACGTTGGACTCGACCAGTTCGTCGCGCTCCTGGTCGAAGCCGAGGAACACGACGCGCGTCTCCGGCCCTTCCAGGACCTTGATGTTGGCGTCCTTCTTGAGGTTGTCGGTGTCGGCCGGCGGCACCTCGTAGGTCATGTCGATGTCGCCCGCCTTGAGCGCGGCGATGCGGGTCGCGGCGTTCGGAACCGGCGTGAACACCACCTCGGTGAGGTTGTGGACCGGCTTGTCCCACCAGGTCGGGTTCGGAACGAGGACTGTCTTCTCGCCGGCGCGGCGCTCCTTCAGCATGAAGGGGCCGGTGCCCATGGCGTTACGGGTCGCGAAGTTCTCCTCGTTCTTGATCATGTCCGCGGGCTGCAGGGCGTTGTTCTTCTCAGCCCAGGCCTTCGACATGATCGAGATCGACGCCCACTTGTCGGCGAGCAACGGATCAGGAACGCTGGTCGTGACCTCGACGCGATGGTCGTTGACCTTGCGGATCTCCTTCATCGAGGAGAAGTTGCCGTTGACGTTCGAGCCTGGGCCGTTGGCGCGATTGATCGAGAAGATGACATCGTCAGCCGTGAACGGCGTGCCGTCGCTGAACTTCACGCCCTGGCGCAGGTCGAAGAACCACTCGGTCGGGCTGGTCTGGCCCCATTTGGTGGCGAGCGCCGGCTCGAGCTTCAGGTCCTTGTCGCGACGGACCAGCGGGTCGTAGATGTTGGCGGTGAAGGTCAGGAGGAACGTCTCCTGGCGGGCGTACGGGTCCATCGAGCTGACGTCGCCCGAGTTGGCCCATTTGAATGTCTTGGCATCGGCCGAAGGCACGAAGCCGAAACCGGCGCAGGCGAGCGCGGCCAGCGCCACTGAATGCCGCAGTTTGAAATGCATGAATACAACCCCTTCGATGGTCCCCGTCCACGTTCGCAGGTGAGCCTCCCCGGCCGCCGGCCCTGCATACGCGAATATTTCAGTGAAATTGCACCGCGGCTCCGAGGCCGTCAATTGCACAAAAAATTTGCATGGTCAGATACAGTGTACTTCGGCCTCGGGCGGGCTATCGTGTAAGCCACCATAGTCCAGGGGTACCGGTATGAATGACGTTTCTCGCAGCTTCCGCGGCAATTCCAACGCCTCGCGGGACATCGCCCACCATCTCCACCCCTACACCAACTTTAAGAAGCACGAGCAGACCGGTCCCCTGACCATCGTGCGCGGTCGCGGCGTCTACGTCATGGACGACGATGGCAAGGAATATATCGAGGGCATGGCCGGCCTGTGGTCGGCGGCGCTCGGCTTCAGCAACGAGCGGCTGGCGACGGTCGCCTACGAGCAGATGAAGCAGCTGCCCTTCTATCACGCCTTCAACCAGCGCTCCCATGAGCCCGCGATCAACCTCGCGGAAAAGCTCAAGTCGATGGCGCCCGTCGAGATGTCGAAGGTTTTCTTCGCCAACTCCGGATCCGAGGCCAACGACACCGTCGTGAAGATGGTGTGGTACATGAACAATGCGCTGGGCCGTCCGCAGAAGAAGAAGATCATCTCGCGTACCAAGGGCTATCATGGCGTCACCGTCGCCTCCGCCAGCCTCACCGGTCTGCCGGCCAACCATCGGTCGTTTGATCTCCCCATCCAGGGCGTGCTGCACACGACATGCCCGCACTTCTACCGTTTCGGCGTCGAGGGTGAGACCGAGGAGCAGTTCGCCACGCGTTGCGCCGAGGAACTCGAGGCGCTGATCATAAAGGAAGGTGGCGCCGACCAGGTGGCCGCGATGATCTGCGAGCCGGTGATGGGCGCTGGCGGCGTCATCGTTCCGCCCAAGGGCTACTACGAGAAGATCCAGGCGGTCTGCACCAAGTACGACATGCTGTTCGTCGCCGACGAGGTGATCTGCGGCTTCGGGCGCACCGGCAATGTCTGGGGCAGCCAGACGATGAATATCAAGCCCGACATCCTGACCTGCGCCAAGGCTCTGTCGGCGTCGTTCCTGCCGATCTCGGCGGTGATGGTGAGCGAGAAGGTCTACCAGGCGCTGATGAGCGAGAGCGACAAGATCGGCACTTGGGGCCATGGCTTCACCTACTCCGGCCATCCGGTCGCCGCCGCGGTCGCGCTCGAGGCTCAGAAGATCTACGACGAGACCGACCTGTTCGGTCACGCCAAGCGCATGAGCCCGGCCTTCACCAGGCACGTCCAGTCGTTCGCCGATCACCCGCTCGTCGGCGAAGCGATGAGCATCGGCATGATGGGCGCGATCGAGATCGTCGCCGACAAGAAGACCAAGACGCCGTTCGACCTCGTCGCGGTCGGCGCCGGCCTGCGCGTCTACAACCACGCCGTAGCGCGCGGCCTGTTCATCCGCAACATGGGCGACCGCGTCGCCATCTGCCCGCCGCTGGTCATCAACGAGAGCGAGCTCGACGACCTGTTCGGCCGCCTGCACCAGGCGTTCGATGCGACGCTGGCCGACCTCAAGTCGGAAGGCCTGTTCAAGGGCTGACCGTGAGCGCCGGTTCCGAAGGCGGCGGCGCGACGGCCGTTCGCCCGCCGCCCTTCGGAACGGGCCAGCGCATCCGCACTCGCGCGATCTGGGCGGTGTCCCTGTTCACCGCCGCAATCCCGCCGGCCGTCGTCGGCTTCGGCATCTCGACGGCCACCGACGACCAGGTGAACGTCGCAATGCCCCTCGCCCTCCTGTTCTGGGTGCTGGGGTTCTTGTTCGCCCTGTGGGCTGCCGTACCGACCCTGCGCCACTGGGACGGTCTTCCGGCACAGACGCGCTGGCTGGGCGCCCTCCCTCTGCTCTCGGTCTCTCTTTTCCTCAGCCTGGCGCTCCTCGTTCCGCTGCTGCGCTGACGGTCACTGCGAACCGTTCTCGTTTGACGCACGTCAACGCGACCAATTGTGGCTGCGGGCAAAAGCGCCTTGCGCCTAGAATGAGTGCGCGGGAGACACCAACCCATGGACTACGAAGCTTTCTTCCACGGCCATCTGGACCGCCTTCGCGACGAGGGGCGCTATCGCGTCTTCGCCGAACTGGAACGCATCGTCGGTGCCTTCCCTCGCGCCCGCCTCCATCGCGAGGGCGAAGCCCCGCGCGACGTCACGGTGTGGTGCAGCAACGACTATCTCGCCATGGGCCAGCATCCCGCGGTGGTCGAGGCAATGCAGGCCGCGATCGGCGCCCAGGGTTCCGGCGCCGGCGGCACGCGCAACATCTCCGGCACCAACACGCTGCATGCCGCGCTGGAGCGCGAGCTGGCCGGCCTGCACGGCAAGGAAGCCGCCCTCGTCTTCACCTCGGGCTATGTCGCCAACGAGACGACCCTGCAGACGCTGGGCGCGCTGTTGCCGGGCTGCGAGCTCTATTCCGACGCCTTCAATCACGCCTCGATGATCGCGGGCATCCGCCACTCCGGCGCTACCCGCCGCATCTTCCGGCACAACGATCCGCGCCATCTCGAGGAGCTTCTCGGCGCCGCCGATCCCGCGACGCCGAAGATCGTGGCCTTCGAATCGGTCTATTCAATGGACGGCGACGTCTCGCCGATCGGCGAGATCTGCGACGTCGCGCATCGCCACGGCGCCCTCACCTATCTCGACGAGGTCCATGCCGTGGGCATGTATGGCCCGCGCGGAGCCGGCGTCGCCGAGCGCGACGGCGTGCTCGACAAGGTTGACATCGTCCAGGCGACGCTCGCCAAGGCGTTCGGCGTGGTCGGCGGCTACGTCGCCTCGACGGCCGCCACGATCGACTTCGTGCGCTCCTGCGGCTCGGGGTTCATCTTCACGACCTCCCTGCCGCCGGCGATCGCGGCCGCGGCCCTCGCCAGCGTGCGTCTCGTGAGTGGCCAGCCGGAGCTGCGCGTCCGCCACCAGGAACGCGCCGCCACCCTGAAGCGCCGCCTCGCCACCGCCGGCCTGCCGGTGATGCCCTCGACCACACACATCGTGCCGGTGTTCGTGGGCGATGCCGCGCTCTGCAAGCAGGCGAGCGACCTGCTGCTCGACCGCCACGCGATCTACGTCCAGCCGATCAACTACCCCACCGTGCCGCGCGGCACCGAGCGCCTGCGCCTGACGCCGACGCCTATGCACGGCGACGACGACATGACCCGACTGGTCGCCGCCCTGCAGGACGTGTGGCAAACGCTGGGCCTTGGCTCCCGCGCCGCGGCCGAGTAGGCGAGGCCCGGCCGGGCAGGTTTCCTGGTCAGGTCACGCGCTTTCGCATGTCGCGAGCTTGCGTCACGGCGGACCTGGAAGCGTCTGAAGGGCTTTGATGCGGGATCTCGTCTCGACTATGAGGCAGCCCGTGGTGAATATTCCCACCCACAGACCGCCACCCTGCATAGCTCCGACAAACGCACAGCTTTCTTGAGCGTAGAGGCGCCATGCCTCTTGCGCCTTGATCAGGTGCGTCCTGAGTTGCTCGGTCGTCTTCCGCGAATCCAGAACGGCGGACAGCAGACGTTCGGGAAGTTTATCGAGCGCCGCCTTGAAGGCGTCATCGAGTTTCCTTTCCTCCTCGATCAATACCGCCGCCATGCATTGAGCATAGGCCACGGTACCTTGGCCGCTGTCGCAGTTTATAACATCTCCATGCGCATCGATTGCCAAAAGGAGGACCGCGAGAAACACGGCAATCAGACGCCAGATCATCGCGAACTCCAGTTATGCCGCTCGCGTCACAACTTCTCCGAGTACGCACGATGATGCAAGCGGATCGCCTGTCTATCAAACGGCTCGATAGTCGACGACGGCCCTACTCCACCGTCCGCATCGACCATAGGCGCGAGCGCAGCAGGACGATCGCGATCATCAGCAGCATCGCGATCGCCGGGATCAGCAGCGCCGCTTTGAGGCCCCAGATCGAGCAGATCGTGCCGGTGAGGAAGGCGCCGATCGGGCCGCCGCCGCTCAGGCCCAGCTGGAACAACGACATCAGCCGCGCCCGGTGCGTGGCCGGCGCCACGATCTGCACCACCGTCCGGCTCTGCGTCATGGTGATGCCGGCGCCCAGTCCCCAGACGAAGATCAGGGCGAGGAACACCGGGAACGGCGGCAGCATCGCGAGCGACAGGAGCACCATCGCGCCCACCAGCACCGCACTGCCGATCAGTCGTCCGCGCAGGGTCAACCGGCGCGCGAGGCCGACCAGCGCCATGCTAGCCACGATGGTCGCGGCCCAGAAGGCCAGGTTCATGTAGGAGAGCTCGGCCGCCCCGCCGGCATAGTGGTCGCGGATCGCCAGCGGCAGCACCGCCATGAACGGCCCGACATAGAAGATGCCGACCCCGAAATTGAGCAGCAGCACGGGCCAGATCTGGTCAGATTTCGCGGCGGCCGAGACACCCTCGCCGATGCTGCGCCAGAAGCCCGGATGCTCGGTCTTCGGATGTGGAGGCGGGTCGGGCAGCCGGCGCACGAAGATGCAGCCCGCCAGCACCATGCCGGAATGCAGCAGCAGGAGCGGCAGGGCGCCGAACCGGTCGGCGGTCGAGGCGCAGGCGATACCCAACAGCTGGCCGCCGAACTGAAGCGCCGTCGCCAGCGCCACGGCTTTGGGCAGGCCGCCCTTGGGGGCCACGACGGGCAGGAGGGCATCGCGGGTCGGGATGGCGAAGGCGCCGATCGCGCCGGCGACCACGCCGTAGGCGATCAGCAGCGGGTAACTCAGCCCGTCGGACCACAGGACGAGTGCCAGGGCGAGCGGCGGCAGGGCGTAGATCAGGTGGTATCGCAGCAGGAGCCGGCGGGCGTTACCCCGGTCGGCGACCAGTCCGCCCAGCGGCAGGAAGAGCAGCGACGGCGCCATGACGGCTGCCTGCGCGACGCCCACGGCAAAGGCGTCCATGTGGAGAACCACGGCCACCAGCCACGGAAACAGCACCATCTGGATGCCGAGCGGCACGAACCAGCTGGCGAGGCCCGCGAGGTAGACCGGGAAAGCGTTAGCAGGGGTCTTGCCTTGATCCAAGGCACATCCATCTATATCTTGTAGGCACTTAGTGCCCGTTGCTCACGCGATAGTCAAAGGCGCCAAACGCAAGTGTCCACCTTCAATCGCAACACCCTGGTCAAGGTCCTCGAGATCCTCGACAGCAGCCACGCCCAGGAGGCGCTGGCCGCCGCCAAGCTTGCCTCGGCCATGGTGCGCGAAGCGGGCCTCACTTGGGACCAGGTGATCGACGACGCCATCCTGCCGCGCGTGGCCGCCCCCTCTTCCCTTGCGGCGCAGGAACCGGCCCAGGCCCGCGCCCCCGGCGCCGGTCCATTCGGCTATCGTCGCGAGCGCGAACTCTCGCCGCACGAGCAGTTCTTCATGGTGCTGCTGAGCCCGCGCACACCGGTCGACATCAAGCGCAAGCTGCGTTCGTGGGAAGGCCGAGTCCTCGACGGTGAGATCACGCCGCAGGAAAGCGCCGACCTCCAGTTCATGTATCAGAGTTTCGTCGTCGGCTGATCGCGGACCTTCCTCATCTCCTGAGGAAGAACTGTACGGGGACGACGATCTCCAGGCTTTCGCCGGGCTGGTCCTGGGGCAACGGCGGCAGTGGCTGTGCCCGCTGCAGCAGGTCGAGTCCTTCCTGGTCGAGCGCGGCATGCCCCGACGGCCGCTCGATGCGCGCGGCGAGGATGCGCCCGTCGCGGCTCATCGTGAACCGCACATAGGTCACGCCCTCGTGCCGCGACCGCTGCGCCTCCGACGGGTAGCGCTTGTGCCGTTCCAGATGGCGCAGCAGCAGGCCCTTCCAGGTCGGCAAGGTCGCCGATGGCGGCTCGACCGAGGCGCCCGGCATCGGCGCCGCCGCCACCCGCGACTGTTCCGGCGCCGCCTGCGG
>Ga0182739_1001474_pt1 | contig 24638 bp, 20 predicted proteins | sample eDN5th30CBELigBY_FD_128873 | JGI IMG/M metagenome (GOLD analysis project Ga0182739, IMG submission 128873) | Enriched backyard soil microbial communities from Emeryville, California, USA - eDNA 5th pass 30_C BE-Lig BY (version 2) (version 2) | ecosystem: Environmental > Terrestrial > Soil >... | reverse complement strand
TGATGCTGTCGACCGGCACGGGCGCCGAACTGCGCCAGCCGTTGGGCCTGGTGATGGTGGGCGGGCTGCTGTTGTCTCAGGTGCTGACCCTGTTCACCACGCCGGTCATCTACCTGATGTTCGACCGCATGTCGCGCCGCTGGCGCGGCGTGGACCAAGCGCCTGCGGGGGATGCGTCATGATTCTGTCGGCACCGTTCATCGTCCGGCCGGTGGCGACCACGCTGCTGAGCCTGGCGGTCGTGCTGGCGGGTCTGCTGTCGTTCTTCCTCTTGCCCGTGGCGCCGTTGCCGCAGGTGGACATCCCTACCATTTCAGTCTCCGCCAGCCTGCCGGGCGCCAGTCCTGAGACCATGGCGTCCAGCGTGGCCACGCCGCTGGAGCGATCGCTGGGCAGCATCGCGGGCGTCACCGAAATGACGTCGCGCAGCTCGCAGGGCTCCACCCGCATCACGCTGCAGTTCGACCTGTCGCGCGACATCAACGGCGCCGCGCGCGACGTGCAGGCGGCCATCAACGCGGCGCGCTCGCTGCTGCCCACCGGCCTGCGCAGCAATCCCACGTATCACAAGTCCAATCCGTCCGACGCGCCGATCATGACCCTGGCGCTGACGTCCGGCACGCTCAGCCAGGGCCAGCTCTACGACCTGGCCTCCACCATCGTGGCGCAGAAGCTCTCGCAAGTGGACGGCGTGGGCGAAGTCACGGTCGGCGGCAGTTCGCTGCCCGCCGTGCGTGTCACGGTGCTGCCCGGGGCGCTGGCCAACCAGGGCGTGTCGCTGGACGAGCTGCGCGCCACGCTGGCCAACGCCAATGCCAACCGGCCCAAGGGCGTGCTCGAGAACGACCGCTACCACTGGCAGATCATGGTCAGCGACCAGCTCAGCCGGGCCGAACAATACCGGCCGCTGATCGTGGCCTGGCGCGACGGCAGGCCGGTGCGCGTCTCCGACGTGGCCAGGGTCGAGGACTCGGTCGAAGACCTCTACCAGACCGGCTTCTACAACGACCGCAACGCCATCCTGATGGTCGTGCGGCGGCAGGCGGACGCCAACATCATCGAAGCCGTGGACGCCGTGCGCGCGCAGCTCCCGGTGCTGCAGGCGCTGATGCCGGCCGACGTCAGCATGACGGTCGCGCAGGACCGTACCCCCAGCATCCGCGCGTCGCTGCACGAGGCCGAGCTGACGCTCGTCATCGCCGTGGGACTGGTGGTGCTGGTGGTGCTGCTGTTCCTGCGCCGCTGGCGGGCGGCGATCATCCCCAGCGTGGCGGTGCCGGTGTCGCTGATCGGCACGTTCTGCATCATGTACCTGTGCGGCTATACGCTGAACACCATCTCGCTCATGGCCCTGATCGTGGCTACGGGCTTCGTGGTGGACGACGCCATCGTGGTGCTCGAGAACATCATGCGGCACGTCGAGCGCGGCATGTCGCCGATGCGCGCCGCGCTGCGCGGCTCGCGCGAGGTGGGCTTCACGGTGCTGTCGATGAGCCTGTCGCTGGTGGCGGTGTTCATCCCCATCCTGCTGATGGGCGGCGTGGTCGGACGCCTGTTCCGCGAATTCGCCGTGACCCTGTCGGCCGCCATCCTGGTGTCGCTGGTGGTGTCGCTGACGCTCACGCCCATGATGTGCGCGCGCCTGCTGCGCCCGGAGCCCAAGGATGAGAAGCCGCAGGGCCGCCTGGCGCGCTGGTCCGAGCGCGCCTTCGAGTCCATGCAGGACGGCTACCGCGTGTCGCTGGGCTGGGCGCTGGCGCACGGCCGCCTGATGATGCTGACCCTGGCGGTCGCCGTGGGCCTGAACATCTACCTGTACACCGTGGTGCCCAAGGGCTTCTTCCCGCAGCAGGACACCGGCCAGCTCCTGGGATTTTTCCGCGTGGACCAGGGCACGTCGTTCCAGGCCACGGTGCCCAAGCTGGAGGCGCTGCGCAAGGTGGTGCTGGCCGACCCGGCCGTGCAGAGCATGACGGGCTACGCGGGCGGACGCGGCGGCAGCAACAGCAGCTTCATGCAGATCCAGCTCAAGCCCCTGGAAGAACGCAAGGTGTCGGCCGACGTGGTCATCAACCGCCTGCGCGCCAAGCTGCAGAACATGGCGGGCGCGCGCATGTTCCTGGTGTCGCAGCAGGACATCCGCATCGGCGGACGCCAGAGCCAGGGTTCGTACGACTACACCCTGATGTCCGGCGACCTGCAACTGCTGCGCACCTGGATGCCCAAGGTGCAGCAGGCCATGGCCACAATCCCGGAGATCACCGACGTCGACGCCGACGTCGAGGACCGCGGCCGTGAGATCAACCTGGTCATCGACCGGGAAGCCGCGACGCGGCTGGGCATCAGCATGGCCACCATCTCCACGGTGCTGAACAATTCGTTTAGCCAGCGCCAGGTGTCGGTCATGTATGGGCCGCTCAACCAGTACCACGTGGTGCTGGGTGTGGACCCGAAGTTCGCGCAGGACATCGAATCGCTGCGCCAGGTCGAGGTCATCACGGCGGACGGCGCGCGCGTGCCGCTGTCGGCGTTCACCAAGCTCGAAAACGCCAACGCGCCGCTCAGCGTCAGTCACCAGGGCCTGTTCGTGGCCGACACCATCTCGTTCAGCCTCGCGCCCGGCGTGTCGCTGGGGCAGGCGACCGCCGCGATCGACAATGCCGTGGCCCGCATCGGCCTGCCGTCCGACCAGATCCAGGCGGGCTTCCAGGGCACCGCCGCCGCGCTGCAGGAGACGCTGGCGCAGCAGCCCTGGCTGATCCTGGCCGCGCTGGTCACCATGTACATCGTGCTGGGCATCCTGTACGAGAGCTTCGTCCATCCGCTCACCATCCTGTCCACCCTGCCGTCGGCGGGCCTGGGCGCGCTGCTCGCGCTGCTGCTGGTGCGCTACGACTTCACGCTGATCGCGCTGATCGGGGTGTTCCTCCTGATCGGCATCGTCAAGAAGAACGCGATCATGATGGTGGACTTTGCGCTGGACGCCGAGCGGCATCACGGCATGACGCCGCGCGACGCCATCTTCCAGGCGTGCCTGACGCGCTTTCGCCCCATCATGATGACGACCATGGCGGCCATCTTCGGCGCGCTGCCGCTGGTGCTGGCCACCGGCGCGGGCGTCGAGATGCGTCAGCCGCTGGGCATTACCATCGTGGGCGGTCTGGTGCTGAGCCAGATCCTGACGCTGTACACCACGCCCGTGGTCTATCTTTACCTGGACCGCTTCCGCCTGTGGGCCGCGCGCCGGCGCGCTTCGCGGGGCGGGAAATCCGCTTCCATCGAACACACATGATCCGTACCAAGCCGTTTCACCACGCCTGCCTTCCCCGCGCCGCGGCCACGATTGCGCTGTGCGCGCTGCTGGGCGCCTGCGCGGTCGGGCCCGACTACCAGCGCCCGGCGCTGGACGTGGGCGCCGCCTACAAGGAAGGCCAGGTCGAAGTGCCCGGCTGGAAACCGGCGCAGCCGCGCGACCAGGCCGAGCGCGGCGAATGGTGGAAAGTCTATGACGACCCCGTCCTGAACGGGCTGATGGACCGGCTGAACGCGTCCAACCAGACCATCGCCCAGGCCGAGGCCAACTACCGCCAGGCGCTGGGACTGGTGCGCGGCGCCCGCTCGGGCTTTTATCCCACCGTCGGCGCCGGGGCGGGCATGACGCGCGCGGGCAGCGGCGGCCAGAGCGGCTCGTCGTCCGGATCGGGCAGCAGCGTGTACAACCAGTATTCGGTCACCGGCAGCGTGAGCTGGGAGCTGGACCTCTGGGGACGCGTGCGCCGCAGCGTCGAATCCTCGGAAGCCAGCGCGGCCGCCAGTCTGGCCGACCTGGGCGCGACCCGCTTGAGCGCGCAGGCGGCGCTGGCCCAGACCTATCTGCAATTGCGCGTGCTGGACGAGCAGAAGCGCCTGCTGGACGCGACCGTGGCCGCCTATGAAAAGTCCTTGCAGCTCACGCAGAACCGCTACGAGGTCGGCGTCGCGGGCCAGGCTGACGTGGCCGTGGCGCGCACACAGCTCGAAAGCACGCGCGCGCAATCCATCGACCTGGACTGGCAGCGCGGGCAGTACGAGCATGCGATCGCCGTGCTGATGGGCCAGGCGCCGTCGCAGTTCAGCCTGCCGCCCGCGGTCTTCGCGCTGAAGCTGCCGCAGATACCGGTCGGCCTGCCGTCCGAGCTGCTGGAGCGGCGTCCCGACGTGGCGGCCGCCGAACGCCGCGCCGCCGCCGCCAATGCGCAGATCGGCGTGGCGCAGTCCGCGTGGTTCCCGAGCCTGATCCTGTCGGCCGACGGCGGTTTTCGCAATGGCGAGTTCGCCGAGCTGCTGACCGCGCCCGCGCGCTTCTGGTCCTTGGGCCCGGCGCTCGCCTTGACGATCTTCGACGGCGGCGCGCGCGAGGCCCAGGTCGAACAGGCCCGCGCGTCGTACGACGCGCAGGCGGCGGCCTACCGCCAGGCGGCCCTGACCGGCCTGCGCGAGGTCGAGGACTACCTGATCCAGCTTCGCGTAATGGAACAGGAGCAGATCGTGCAGCGCCGCGCGCTGGAATCGGCGCGCGAATCGCTGCGCCTGATCCAGAACCAGTACAAGGCCGGCCTGGTCGACTACCTGAGCGTGGCCGTGGTGGACGCCACGGCGCTCAACAGCGAACGCAACGCCCTGAGCCTGCTGGGCGACCGGCTGCTGGCCAGCGTCAACCTGATCGTCGCGCTGGGCGGCGGGTGGGAAGGCCTGCCGGCGGAGCAGACCGCGCGCGCGGACTGACCGCCTAGGGATTACGCCTAAACCCCCCTCGCATGCATTGACAAGCCCACGGCGCAAGTTCCTAATGCCGTCAAAGTGACCGCATGGTCACTTTAGCGCGCAGTAACGACGCACCGAATTCCGTTTGATCAATCGAACACGCGAAAAGCGAAGGGGAAAGAGGATGGGCTGGTTATCTCGTGGGCGGGCAGCCGCCATGGCAGGGCGGTGTGCAGGCGTGGCGGCAGTGGCCGCGCTGGCAGTGGGCGCGGCGGCGGCGTCCGCCCAGGAATGGCCCGCGCGGCCGATCACGCTGATTGTCCCGTTTCCGCCCGGCGGAACCACCGACATCTTCGCGCGCACCATTGCCGAGCACATGCGGCCCGCATTGGGCCAGTCCATCGTGGTCGAGAACAAGCCGGGCGCGGCAGGCAACCTGGGGGTCGCGGCCGCCGCGCGGGCCCAGCCGGACGGCTACACCATCGTGCTGGGCTCGGTGGGCACGCAAAGCGTCAACCAGTTCCTGTACGGCAACATTGGCTTCAATCCCGCCACCGACCTGGTGCCGCTGGGCATGATCGCGTCCACGCCCAACGTCATGGCGGTGGCCGCGAATTCGCCGTGGCGCACTCTGGACGACGTGATGAAGGCCGTCAAGAAGGATCCCGGCAAGTATTCCTACGCCTCGCCGGGCATCGGCTCGTCGGTGCACCTGACAGGCGCGTACTTCGAATCCATGGCCGGTTTGCAGATGCTGCACGTGCCGTTCAAAGGGTCGTCCGCCGCCATTCCCGCCGTCATCGGCGGCCAGGTCGACATCCTGATGGACAACCTGCCCAGCTCCATGGCGTCGCTGAAGGATGGCGGCCGCCTGCGCGGCATCGCGGTCACGTCGGCCGCGCGAAGCCCCGCCGCGCCCGATCTGCCCACGATGGCCGAAGCGGGCTTGCCGGGATTCGAAGTCACGGCATGGTCGGGACTGTACGCGCCGCGCGGCACGCCGGCGCCGGTGGTCGACAAGCTGATCGCGGCCATGAAGCAGGCGCTCCAATCCCCCGAGCTGCAGAAGTCGCTGGCGCAGGGCGGCGCGACGCCGGGCAATGTGTTCGGCCAGGACCTGGCAGCGTTCGAAGTGAAGGAGCGCGGCAAGTGGGGCAAGCTGATCAAGGACCGCGGCATCAAGGCCGACTGAGCGCCGCGGCCTTCGCCTATTGCAGCGCGAAGGCCGCCGCTTCCACGGCGGGGTCGCGGCCCCGCATCAGGTCCGCCAGCATGCGCGCGCTGCCGGCCGCCAGCGTGAATCCCAGGCCGCCGTGGCCGGTGTTCAGCCACAGATTGCGGTAGGGCGTGGTTCCGATCAGGGGCTTGCCGTCGGGGCGTGCCGGACGCAGGCCCGCCCAGGCGCGCGGCGCGCCCGCCGCATTCAGGCGCGGAAAGAACCTGGCCACGTCGCGTTCCAGGCTGCGCACGCGCGCGGGATCGACGGCGTCGCCGCCCGTGCCGATGTCGACCATGCCGGCGACGCGCAGCCGCTGGCCCAGCCGGGCGTAGACCACCTTGCGCCGGATGTCGCTGATGCTGGCGCTGGGCGCGACGCTGTCGGGCGTCAGGTCGTACGTCAGGCTGTACCCCTTGAGCGGATAGATCTGCAGGTCCATGCCCAAGCGCCGCGCCAGGGACTGCGCGCCCATGCCGTTGGCCAGCACGTAGTGGTCGGCATCGATGGGGCCGGCGTCGGTCGCCGCGCTCACCACGCGGCCGCGTTCGGACCGCAAGGCCCGCACCGGCGTATTGAAGTGGAACCGCACGGGATCCGGCGCGGCGCGCAGGATGCGTTCCAGTTCCGTGCACAGGCGCTGGCAGTCGCCAGCGTCCTCGGTGGGGGTGTAGATGGCGCCCGCGATGCTGGCGCCGATGTCGGCCAGCGCGGGCTCCATGTCCAGGCAGGCCTGGCGGTTCATCACGCGCTGCTCGCAGCCCAGCGTGGCCTGGTAGTCGCGCTGAGACAGCGCGTGCTCGTAGGCCGCGGCGTCCTGGTAGACCAGTAGCTTGCCGGACGAAGAGAAGTCGAAATCCGGGTTTTCGCGCCGCACCAGTTCATGCACGCAGAGCCGGCTGTAGAGGCCCAACGCCAGTAGCTCCCGGGTGGTGGAGCGGCTGCGCGAGCGCGTGCAGGCGCGCAGGAAGGCAAGGCTCCAGCGCCACTGGTCGGGATCCAGGCGAGGTCGGAACCGCAGCGGCGTATCCCGCCCCAGCAGCCAGGAGGGCAGTCGCGGCAACACGGCGGGATCGGCTAGCGGCGCCACGAAGCTGTAGCTGAGCTGCGCGCCGTTGGCCATGCTGGTGGCCTGTCCCGGGCCGGCACCCGCGTCCATCACCGTGACGCGATGGCCCTCGCGGTGCAGAAAATAGGCGGTGGTCATGCCTACCACCCCCGCGCCGATGACTACGATATGCATGGTGTTCCAATCGGCCGCCGCGCGGGCGCGCGGCGCGCCGGGTTAAAGAGTGGGATGTCGTCCGGCGCGGCGCGTCAGGCCGCCCAGGCGGGCGTTTCGAAGCCCGGCGCGGCGCGGTCTTCGCCGCGCAGCAGGCGGCCGGGGCGCGCGCCCGTGGCGGCGCCGCTTTCCTCGACCAGTACGCCGTTGACCAGCACCGCGTCGATGCCGCTGGACGGCAGCGTGGGCTCGGCGAAGCTGGCCAGGTCGGCGACGGTGCGCGGGTCGAACACCACCACGTCGGCAAGGCACCCGGCCCGCAGCACGCCACGGTCTTTCAGGCCGAATTGCGCGGCGGTCAGGCTCGTCATGCGGCGGATCGCCTCTTCCATGCCCAGTACGCGCATTTCGCGCACGTAGCGAGCCAGCACGCGCGAAAACGCGCCCCACAGCCGGGGATGCGGGCGCTGGTCATGCGGCAGGCCGTCCGAGCCGATCATCACGCTGCCGTGGCTGATGACGCGCTTCACGTCCTCTTCGTCCATCGAGAAATAGATGGCGCCGCCCGGCGACAGCTCTTCGGCCAGCCGGATGGGGTCCTTGCCTTCGCGCGCAGCCAGTTCGCGTAGATCCACGCCCTGGATATCCGGGCGGGTTTGCGACCACGTCACGATGATCTTTTCGCCGGCGCCGACGCGGCGCGGCTCCAGGATGGTGGACGACGCCGAATAGGGATACACGTCCATGCCCAGCGGCTGATTCGCCCGCGCGCGGTCGTACAGCGCCAGGGTTTCAGCGGTGCGGCCGTGGTTGTTCTTGCCCGTGACCTTGTGGTGCGACAGGATCGCGGGCACGTCGGCGGCGCGCCCGATCAGGAAGGCCTCTTCCATGGAATCGCAGACATGGTCGGCTTCGTCGCGCAGGTGCGTGGTGTACAGGCCGCGCCACGACGACAGAGGCTCGGCCACGCCGATCACTTCCTCGGTGCTGGCGTGCATGGCGGTGGGGTAGTACAGGCCGGTGGAAAGCCCCGCCGCGCCGGCGGCCATGGACTGGTCCAGCGCGCGGCGCATCGCCGCGATCTCGCTCTTGTCGGCCGGGCGGTCCAGCCGGCTCATGGCGGATACGCGCAGGCTGGAATGGCCCACCAGCGCCAGGCTGTTGACGGCGGCGGGCGCTTCGTCCAGCGCCTGGACGTAGTCCTGCATGCGGGCATAGAGTTCGCCAGGATGCTTGGCCAGCAGGTTCAGCGGCGGCGGCACGGCGTCGCCCGGCGCGCTGACCGGGGCCAGGCTGATGCCGCAGTTGCCCGTGACGACGGTGGTGATGCCCTGGCTGACCTTGGGGCGCATGAGCGGGGAACCCAGTAGCGCGCGGTCGTCGTGGGTGTGGCAGTCGATGAAGCCGGGCGACACCACCTTGTCCGTGGCGTCGATGTGGCGCCGCGCGCGCCACGCGGAACCATCGCCGATCGCGGCGATGCGCTCGCCCCGGATGGCCAGGTCGGCGCGGCGGGCGGGTCCGCCAAGGCCGTCGGCCAACAGGCCGCCGGTGATGATGATGTCGTAGTCCTGCTGTTCGGGATGCACGGCCATGGCTGCGGGGGTCAGGTTCAGGTTTCAGGCGGGGCGGCCGGCCGCGGTGGACGGCGCGCCTCCAGGTTGGAGAGGGATTCGGTGTTCAGGGCCGGCGGGAAGCCGTGGGCCACCAGGTGTTCGAGCGCGCCGTTGATGCGGTCCCAGCCTTCGGGCGTGCGCAGCGGCACGCCCAGGAAATGGGATTCGGTCTTTGCCCGCAGCATCAGGTACAGCACGCCGGCCAGCATCACGCTGACCACCGCGGGCATGTCCACGTCGGGGGCCAGGCCGTCGACGCGGTCGATGAAGCCGCGCGCGGCGCGTTCGCGGCGCTCGGCCAGCGGCGCCGACACCTCGTTGCGTTCGATCAGTTCCCAGCGGCGCACTTCGCGCAGCGTCTCATTGCTGGCCAGCGCGTCGATCTGGGCGCGCAGCATGGACAGCACCAGTTCGCCCGGCGTGCGCTGGCTGGATTCGTCCGCGGCCAGCAGGCCGGGGTTGCGGGTCCAGAAGTCCTGCTCCTGCATCCAGGCCAGCATCAGTCCGGGCATGCCGTCGAAGTACCGGTAGATGAGTTCCTTGCTGACGCCGGCGCGCTTGGCGATGGCATTGATGCCGACGCCGCCCATGCCGGTTTCCAGGATCTGGGCTTCCAGTGCTTGCAGTATCAGTCGCTCGGTATTCTCACGGCGGGACATAGGCCTATTCCTTCATGATGATGAGGGATCGGGCAGGGTCCGGGACGCCGGACACCTGCCCGTCGGCCATGTCGACAATGAGTTCGCTGACGGTGTGGCCGATCCGCCTGCCATCTTGCCAGACTTCGCTGCCCAGATAGGCCGCGTTGGCGCGGCGCGGGCAGGCCGGAAGCGACGGATCGGCCTGCTCGATGGCCAGGATCCGGCCTTGGCCGTCCACCAGCACGCGGTCGCGCTCGGCCGCCGTGATCGGAACGGGCGCGCGCAGGGCCAGCGCGCGGTGCGCGCCCGCGGTGCCGGTCAGGGCGCGCCAGGCCAGGTCGGCCATTGCGTTGGCCAGCGGCTCGCAGGGATGGATGGAGTTGTGCAGCACCGCCAGCCGGCACGCGCCGTTGTCGCGCCACGCCTGTCCCTGGTCGGGCCGCCGCGTCACGCGCGGGGTATTGCCCCAGCCGATCTCGCCAGCCGCCGACAGCGCGATAAGGCCTGCGTCGACCTCGGGGTTCGCCTGCAGCGCCTGCCGGACGGCGTCGGCCGGGGGCATGCCCGTCTCCATCAGGTGCAGGACCGCCAGGTTCAGGGGCGTGCCATCCTTGCCCGGCCGGTTGGGCAGGCGGTGGCCGGTCGCCAGCCCCACGCCGTCCGCGCCGGGCAGGAACTGCGCCAGCGGTTCGGGCCGGTCGGGGCCGCTTTCGATCAGCGCGGCGTGGCGCGCGTCCAGCCAATCGGCCGGCAGGTCCAGCGCCGCGACGCCGCCGCGCTGGCAGGCCGCCCGCCGCACGCGGCCGTCCGCGTCCAGGATGCCGAACACCGCGAAGCCGCCGATGGCGCCATGGCCCAGCAGTTCGGCGGCCAGCGCCGCCGTCCGCACCGCCGCGCCGGCCCCGGGGCCATATGCCGCTACGCCTATCGTCATCGGTGTGCGCGTCCTAGTCCGTGTTGCTCGTCACGGGATCGACGATGTTCAGGTTGGTGATGAAACGCTGGAACAGCATGGCCAGCGCCAGCGGCGGCAGGGCGGCCAGCATGCTGGCCGCGGCGAACAAGCCCAGGTCGGCGCGAAAGCCCGGCATCAGCGGCGACAGCCCGAGCAGCGACGCGGACAGCGTCTGCGCCGAGGTGCCGCCCGTCAGCACAATGGCGAACAGCAGATCGTTCCATCCCACCAGGAAGGCGATGATGAAGGCCGCGGCGATGCCGGGCAGCGCCATCGGCAGCGTGACGTGGCGCAGCATCTGCCAGCGCGTGCAGCCGTCCATGCGCGCGGCTCGCTCGATCTCCACCGGCAGGGACGCGAAGTATCCCATCAGCACCCAGGACAGCAGCGGAATCACGGCCGTCAGATAGACGATCCACAGCCCGAAGAGGCTGCCAGCCAAGCCGATGGCGGCAAAGAACACGTAGTACGGGATCAGCAGCGCGATCGGCGGCAGGGTGCGCGAGGCCAGCAGCACGTAAAGCAGCGGGCCCTTGAACGGAAATTCGAACCGGCCCAGCACGTAGCCTGCCAGCGTTGCGATGGCGGTCCCGGCCGCCGCGGCCGGCAACGCCACCAACGCGCTGTTCACGAAGCCCGTCATGATGGCCTTGGTCTGGCCGCCGAAGATGGAGTCCGAACTGGACAGGCCCAGCACGCGCAGGTAGTTGTCGAACGTGTAGCCGCCCGCATTGTGCGCTACGCCCATGATGATGGCCGACTCGTCCATGAAGGACGCCTTCAGCGTCCAGTAGATCGGGAACAGGCTCCAGAACGCCACCAGAGCCACGCCGGCCCCGACCAGCCAGGGGCGCCAGCCTTCGCCGGTGACCTGCGCGGCGTCATTTCGCATGAGAGTCTCCTTGGGGGCGCTTCTTGCGGATCAGCATGAAGTAGGCGGTGGCCAACAGCAACGACAGTACGGTCAGCAGGAACGCGGCGGCCGACGCCAGCCCGTACTTCGAGAACTCGAAGTTGTAGCGGAAGATCAGCAGCGGCAGGATCTGCGTGGACGTGCCGGGTCCGCCGCGCGTCAACGAAAACAGCAGATCGAACTGGCGCACGGCCTCCACCGTCATGACCACCAGCACGATCAGGGTCGTGTGCTTCAGGTGCGGCAGCGTGATGTGGCGAAAGCGAGATACCGGGCCCGCGCCGTCGACACGCGCGGCGCGGTACAGATCGCGGGGAATGGTCTGCAGCGCGGCCAGGTAGAAAAAGCTTCCCAGCGGCGCGACGTGCCAGACGAACGCCAGCGCCACCCAGAACAGCGCCCAATCGCTGGATAGCCAGACGGTGGCGGCGTTGGCCAGGCCCAGCGGCGCAAGCAGGCCGGTCAGCGCGCCGAAGCTGGGATTGAGCAGGAACGAGAACACGGTGGCGGTGACGACCTGGGACATGGCCCAGGGCAACAGCGCCAATCCGCGCACCAGCCCGCGTAGCGGCATCTCTTCGTTCAGCACCAGCGAGATGCCCAGCGCGGCGGCAAACGATCCCGCCACGCACATCGCCACGAATCCCAGGCTGCGCCAGATCGCGTCGATCACGGCGGGGTCGGCCAGCACCTCGCCATACAGGTCCGTGCCCACGAATTCCTCGGTGCGCAGGATGGCGTTGGTGTCATGCAGGCTCAGCCAGAACGAATAGCCGAGCGGTACGCCGATGATCAGGGTGTTCAGCGCATAGACCGCGACGATCACGGTCATTGCGAAGCCCAGGTCCGACATCTCCTTGCCGCCCCGCCGCGCCAGGGCGGGGCGGGCGGGAGTCAGGCTGGCGGTGTTCATGATCGCGGCTCCTCGCCGCCGTGCACGCGCACGCCCCGGGCATCGAACAGATACAGGCGCGCCGCCGGCAGCGCCAGGGCAACCGGCGCTCCGACTTCATAGCGGCGCTCGGGCGAGAGGCGGGCGCGCAGCCGCGGCGCATTGTCGCCTTCGCCCGCCGCGACGTCCACGAACTGGTCGGGTCCCACGGGTTCCACTGCCCAGACCCGGCCCTGCAGCAGCAGGCCGTCACCCGCCAGCGGCGCGGCGCCCATGGCCTCGGGCCGGATGCCGATCGCGGCGGCGCTGCCCGCGGGCAGGCCGCGCGCGGCCTGGGCAAGCGCAGGCGGCAGCACGTAGCGGCCGGCGGTCGTCGCCAGCGCGGGCGCGCCGTCGTGCGCCTCCAGCGTGCCGCGCAGGAAGTTCATGCCGGGGTTGCCGATGAAGTCGGCCACTTCCATGTTGGCGGGACGGCGGTAGATGGTGTCCGGGTCGGCGAACTGCAGCAGGTTGCCACCGGACATCACCGCGATGCGGTCGGCCAGCGTCATCGCCTCGACCTGGTCGTGCGTGACGTAAATGAAGGTGGCCTGCAGCGTGCGGTGCAGGCGCTTGAGCTCCACCCGCATATCGGTGCGCAGCTTGGCGTCCAGGCTGGACAGGGGTTCGTCGAACAGGAACAGGTCGGGGTTGCGCACGACGGCCCGGCCGATGGCCACGCGCTGGCGCTGCCCGCCCGACAGCTGGTAGGGCTTCCTGTCCAGCATGGACTCCACGCGCAGCAGACCGGCGGCCTGGTCGACCCGGGCGCGCACCTGCGCCGCCGGCATCTTCTGCATGCGCAGCGGAAAGCCGATGTTTTCGCGCACGGTCATGTGCGGGTACAGCGCGATGCTCTGAAATACCATGGCCACGTTGCGCCGGTGCGGCGGCACCTGGTCCACGCGCCGGTCGGCGATGCGGATTTCTCCGCCGGTGGGCGTGTCCAGGCCGGCGATCATGTTCAGCGTGGTGGTCTTGCCGCAGCCGGACGGGCCCAGCAGCACCACGAACTCGCCGTCCTGGATGTCCAGGTCCAGCGAGCGCACGGCCTGGAAGTGGGAATAGGACTTCTGGATGCCTTGCAGGGTGACGCTGGCCATATCAGCTCCGTTTCAGGATCTTGGCGTACTTCTTGTGGAGCGCATCCCAGCGCGCGCGCAGTTCGGTCGCCACCTGGGCGGGCGTCTTCGATCCCTTGATAAGCAGGTCCTGGGCGATCATCTCGTGCATGCCCGTGTCCCATTCCTGGTACCAGGGCGCTTTCAGGATGTTGGCGGCAACGGCTTTCTCGCGGCCCTGGAACAGCCACTGGTAGACCTGTTCGGGATGGGCGGGGTACATCCACTTCATGATCGCTGACTTGCTGGCCGGATCGCTGTAGAGCTCCGGGAACGGCACCTCCAGATTGGCCTTTGCGATCCAGTTCTTGTGTGTCGTGAGCTGGCCGGCCTTGTCGCGGTAGCCGAAGTGCTTGACCAGTTCCCACAGCGCCGCCTGTTCGGCGTCGCCGCGCTTGCGGGTGGACATGCACAGCAGCGCGTGACCCACCAGCACCGTGTCGTGCGTGGCGCCCGGCACGACCGGGTTGTAGCTGGACCAGGCGGCGATCCTGCTCTTGGCCGGGTCGTTGTAGTTGAAGCTGTAGTAGTCGATGTTCAGGTGGAAGGCGTGCAGTCCCTTCATCCATGAACTGGAGGTCTCGGTGCCCGACCAGGTCAGCACGGCGCGCTGCACCAATTCATCGTCCCACCAGCGCTTCCAGTCCGCCAGCACCTTGGCCAACGGCGTGTCGGGACCGAACGTCGCGCGCAGGTCGCCGTCCACGAAGCGTTCGCCTTCGGCAAAACACTGGGCGATGAGCGCCCAGGGCAGGCCGGTCCAGGCGTTGTACCAAGGCATCAGCATGGGATGCTCGGCCAGACCCTTCTTCTTGATCTCGCGCGCCTGCTTTTCGACCGTGGCCCAATCCTGCGGATAGTCGGCCGCATTGGCGGTGCCCCCAAAGCCGGCTTCGCCCAGCATCTGTTCATTGCGGAACAGGGCGAACGGCCCGCCGTTGTAATAGGTGAGCCCCAGATAGCGGCCGTCGGTCGCCTTGGCGTCTTCCACGATGCCGGGGAACATCTGCTTCTGGATGTCGGCCAGGCCGGGCATGTCGTCGATGGGCCGGATCCAGCCCGCGGCGTACCAGCGCGACGCCTGTCCGCGCTGCGCGTAGAACATGTCCAGCGGCGCCTTGGCGGCGAGCTGGGTTTCCAGCACGGCGGCATAGTCGCCGGGGATGGGCGACAGGTTCACGGGCACCCCGTTGTCCCGCGAGAAATTCGCGGCGCCTTGCTGCACGATTTCACTGCCCCAGGGCCAGAACGCGAACGTCAGCGGCGAGGACGCCTGGGCCAGAGCCCGCAGGGGCCAGCCGCCAGCCGCGAGACCGGCCGCGCCGGCCAGGCCCGCGGCGCCGCGCAGGAGGAAGTCGCGCCTGGCCGGATCGATCCGGCCGGCAAGGGCCTGGCCGGGGCAAGCCGGGCCGTCGGAGAGGGAACGCTGGGGCATGCTGGACTTCCTTGTAGTGGAGACGACGACAAAGAGAGGGTGCAGCGCATGAATGTGACTATGTGGTCACATTTGGCGTTCAAGATATTGCCGGGGCCTGCGGCCAGCAAGGGGGGAGTTTCCCTAAGGGGGGCGGAAAGTGCGCGCGGCGGACGCCGGCGGCCCGTACCGCCGGCGTTTCGCGCGGCGCGCGGACTACAGTCCGACCGCCTTCAAGTCGGGACGCTGGCGGTGCCAGTCGGTCACGGCCTGGAACGCCATGCCGATCTTGCCGAGCACGCCTTCGTCATTCGGCTTGCCCAGCAACTGCACGCCCAGCGGCAGGCCGTCGGCGGTGAAACCCGCGGGCAGGGCCAGGCCGGATGCATTGACGTAGTTGCCGGCGCGCGTGAAGGCGGCCAGCGGCGTGGCCGCCTCGTCGACCTCTTCCAGCCTGCGCGCGCCGAAGGGCGCGCTGGGGGTGAGCACCGCGTCGAAATCACTCATCCAGTCCAGCCAATCCCGGCGCGCCTGCGCGTGCGCCTGCAGCGCGGCGATGTAGTCCGCGGCCGACAGGCCCTTGCCCGACAGCACGCGGGCGCGCACGTACTGGCCGATGGGCTGGGCGGAATCTTCGATGTAGCCGCGGTGGACGGCATAGGCCTCGGCGGCGATGATCTGGCCGTTGCGCTGCATCATCTCGCGGAAATCGAAGGGGAAGGGCGTCTCGGACACATCGGCACCCAGGCCGGCCAGCACGCGGCGCGCGTCGTCCAGCGCGGACAGCGCGTCGGCGTCCACGGCGATTGGATGCTGGGATGAGGGCATCAGCGCAATGCGCACGCCACGCAGCGGTTGCGCGCCATCGGCGAGTTCGCGGTACCGGAAGGCAGGTATCCCCAGCGTCAGCGGATCGTGCGCGTCGGGGCCCGCCATCAGGGCGGTAAGCAGCATCGCGTCGCGGGTGTCGCGCGTCAGCGGGCCGATGGTGTCCAGCGTGGTCGACAGCGCCACCGCCCCGTGCAGGCTGATCAGCCCGCGCGTCGTCTTGAGTCCGGTAACGCCGTTCAGGGCCGCGGGTATCCGCACCGAACCGCCCGTGTCCGAACCCAGCGCGGCGGGCGCCAGTCCAGCAGCCACGGCTACGCCGGATCCGCTGGACGAGCCGCCCGGAACACGCCGCTGCCGCAGATCCCAGGGATTGCGCGGCGTGCCCATGACGGGGTTCGTGCCCCAGCCGCCGAATGCGAATTCGACCATGTGGGTCTTGCCCAATATCACCATGCCCGCATCCAGCAGGCGCGCGACGGCGGTCGAGGTCACGCCGCTGCGGCGATCGCGCCAGGCCTCGGATCCGGCCGTGGTGACCTGGCCCTGGATCTCGCACAGATCCTTCACCGCCACCGGCACGCCGTCCAGCGGGCTGAGCAGGCCGTACCCGGCGCGGCGGCGCGCATCGGCGGCCTCGGCCAGGCGCAGGGCCCCGGCGCTGTCCACGCTGACATAAGCGCCCAGCGCAGGATTCGCCTGGTCGATGCGGTCCAGGAAGTGGCGCGTCAATTCCACCGAACTGTAGAGGCCCTTGGCCAGGCCGTCCGCCAGTTCGCCCAGCGTGGCAAATGCAATTTCAGACATGTTTTCCTCGGGGTGATGTGCCGGCCGCGCATGCGGCGCACGGCCGGCTGCGCTACGTGCTGCTAGCGCTTGTTCCAGTCAGGGGTGGGGTAAACAGGTTTCGCGGTAGCGACGTCCGCCGGCCATACGGGCACCATGCCCTTGCCGGGCAGCAGTTGCACCACCGGGAACGGCATCAGCAGTTGCTTGCCGGTGTCGTCGATGGCATAGGGGCCGGCCATGACCGTGAGCTTGCCCGACAGGTCCAGCGACGCCTGCTTGAGCGCCGCGGCGTCCGTGGTGGCGGCCTTCTTCACGACCTCTTCCGTGATCGCGCCCGCGCCGTAGGCCAGGGCCGTCTGGAAATCGGGCGGGAACTCGGCCTTGGGGAAGCGCTGGTCGTAGGCAGCCGCGAACTGCTCGCGGCTCATGCCCGCGTTCACGTTCCAGTTGATCGCCGGGTGATAGTTGGTATGGCTGTAGATGTAGTTGGCGTCTGCGCCAATGGCCTGGAACTGCGGCGTCGACGCGTACACCATGAAGACGTACGGGAAGTTGATGTCCAGCTGCTTCATCTGGCGCGTCATGCTGATCAGGTCGCCCTCATAGGACGTCGGCACCAAAGCCTCGGCGCCCGCCGCGCGCGCCTTCTGCAGGATCGTGCTGAAGTCCTTCTGGCCCTTTGGGTACTTCTCGAACATCACGACCTGCATGCCGTTCTTGGTCGCCTGTTCGCGGCCGCCTTCGGCCAGGCCCGCCGGGAACGGTTCGTCGGAATACAGCAGCGCCACTTTCTTGACGCCCTGGTTGGCAGCCAGTTCCATGTTGGCGCGCAGCATGGCGGACACCGGCATCTGGGTGCCGGACACCATGTTTTTGAAACCCTGCTTGTAGAGATCGTCGCTGGCGGCCGACCACACCATCATGTACTTGCCCAGCCGTTCGGTCACCGTGGCGGCCGCAGCCGTCAGCGTGGAGCCGAAGGGCGCAAACACCAGATCGACTTTTTCATCGACAATCAGGCGTTCGTAGACGCGGGTGACCATCTGCTTGTCGCTGCGGTCATCCAGCTTGACCAGCTCGACGGGGTATTTCCTGCCCTTGATGTCGATGCCGCCGCGGCGGTTGACGTCGTCCACCCACAGCTCCACGCCGCGCACGCCGGATTGCGACGCGAGAGCGAAGCTGCCGGTGGACGAGACGGTCATGCCCACGCGGATCTTGTCCGAGTTCTGGGCGGCGCCCGTGGCGGGGGCCAGGACGGCGATGGCCATGGCCAGTGCCGGCAAACGGAACAACCAGGATTTAACGTACATGGGATGTCTCCAATCGTTATAGATTCTGGGCCCTCTTCCTGCCGCGTAGCAGGGATCGATAACCCGGTATTGGGCAATAATTGCCCAATACGCGACACAGCGTATAACAAATAGGCATGGAGCGCACGCCTTGAATAAATTGAACTATCGTCAGACCGAAATGCTGTGGGCCATCGTCATGGCCGGCTCGATCAGTGGTGCGGCCCGTCTCTTGAATATTTCGCAGCCGGCGGTCAGCCGGATGTTGGCCCACACCGAAAAAGCCATGGCCGTGACGCTGTTCGAGCGGGTTCGCGGGCGGCTTCGTCCAACCCCGCAAGTGCATAGCCTGTTTGAGGAAATCGAGAAAACCCAGCGCATGATGCAGCGGGTCAACGACCTTGCCGATGCGTTGTCCGAGCACGGCACGGGCGTGCTGCGCCTGGCCTCCATTCCCAGCCTGGCGCAGTTTCTGGTGCCTCGCGCCGTGGCCCGTTTCCAGCAGCAGCATCCCGAACTGCTGCTGCGCCTGAACACCTCGGTCCTGCCCAGCCTGATCGCCGATGTGCTGCAGGGCGAAGCCGAGCTGGGGCTGGTGGTGATGCAGGCCGATCATCCGTTCCTGACCTCCCAGCCTCTACACGTAGGGCGCATGGTGGCGGCCATTCCCAAGGCCCACCCGCTGGCGGGCCGGGATTCCGTCAGCCTGGCGGATCTCTCGCCGCATCCTCATATCGTGGTCGGAACTCGCATGCCGTTCGGCATGCTGGTGCTGGGCGCTTTCGAGCAGGCCGGGTTGCCCTGCAGGATGTGCGCCGATGTCCCGTGGAGTCAGCTTGCGTGCGCGCTGGTCAATGCCGGGGTGGGTATCGCCATCGTGGATGAATTCACGGTCATGCAAAACACCATGCCGGATGTCGTGATCGTGCCGCTGCAGGAGTGCATTCCCCTGAATATCTCGGCCGTCTATGCCAGCAACCGGGAGCCGTCGCAGATCGCCATGCAGTTCATCAAGGAGCTCCGCGAGGTTCTGGCGGAGGCATTTCCTGCTGCCGATAAGGGTTAATCCTTAACTTGCAGTTATGGTTTGAACTGTTCATAATCGCCTCCAAATAGAGCGGCCATCCACCCCGAGACGGCCCGGAGGAAGACATCATGAGCAGCAGTCCCGCCCTGGCGGCGGGCGCGGCTTCGCATCGCGCGCAGGATCTGCGCGCAGTGCGGTTGCGCACCCGCATCGCAGTGACCCTCTTTGCCGCTCTGGCGGCTGGCCTGGCCGTGATTCCCATGGCGACCTCGAACATCTCGTTCGCGTTCTACCTGATGCTGTGGATCACCATGGCCAGCGCCATGAACATCTGCGTGGGATTCACCGGCTATCTGCCGTTCGGATACGTGGTGTTCTACGGCGTGGGCTCCTACGCCACCGGCATCTGCTACAAAATCCTGGGCTGGCCCATCCTGCCGTCGCTGCTCGCAGCAGGCGGGACTGGCGTGGCGATCGCGCTGCTGCTGGCGCCGACGCTACGCCTGCGCGGCGTGTATTTCGGGATCGTGAGCCTGGCGCTCGCCACCATCGTCAAGCTGGTCATTTCCAACCTGCCGCAGTCGTTCACGGGCGGCAGCATGGGCATCATCCTGTCCAACGCCAACAATCCCACGCACAGCTATTACGCGATGCTGATCGTCATGGGCGCGACGCTGGCCACCGTTACCTGGCTCTCCGTGTCGCGGCTGGGCCGCGCGCTCAAGGCCATTCGCGATGACGACGGCGCGGCCGCGTGCGTGGGGATCCACGTTCCCAATACCCGCCTGAAGGCCTGGCTGCTGGCCGCCCTGTTCCCGGCGCTGGCCGGCGGCATCGAGGCCTGGTACACCAACGTCGTCGACCCGGAGTACGCCTTCCACGTGCTGATCACGGCAAAGAGCATCATCTATGCCATGGCGGGCGGCTTCGGCACCATCCTCGGGCCCGTGGTCGGGACGCTGGCGCTGCTGGGCGTCGACCACCTGATCTGGCAGAAATTCCCCGTGGTGAACCTGCTGCTGCTGGGCCTCATCATCGTGTTGCTGATGCTGTTCCTGCCGCGCGGCATCGTGGGCAGCCTGATCAAACGCAAGCCGCAATTGCGCCGCTACATCGCCTGAGGAACCGCCATGACCGGACTGCTTATCCAAGGCCTGATCAACGGCCTGATCCTGGGGGCCATCTACGGCCTGATCGGCGTGGGACTCAACGTCGTCTTCGGCGTGCTGCGCGTGGTCAATTTCGCGCATGGCGAGTTCCTGGTGCTGGGCGCCTATTTCGCCTTCTTTCTGCTGGAGTACGCGGGCGTCAATCCGCTGGTGGCGCTGCCGCTGGCGTTCGCCGCGTTCTTCCTGGCCGGCTACCTGCTTTATTTCGTGCTGATCCCCAGGCTTTCCAAGGCGGACGACCCCGAGATCAGCTCGCTGCTGCTGATGTTCGGCGTGTCGATCATGCTGGGCGCGCTGATGCTGCTGGCGTTCGATGCCGATGCCCGCTCGCTGCCTTATGAGATCGAGCCCGTCTTCCTGAAGTTCGGTCCGGTGCTGATCCCCACGGTGCGCCTGGTGGCGCTGGTCATTGCGCTGGCGATCATCGCGGCGCTGACGGTGTTCCTGTACCGCACGCAACTGGGCCGCGCGCTGCGCGCCATCATCATGAACCGCGATGCGGTCCGCATCGTGGGCATCAACGCCGAGCGCCTGTCGGCCGTGGCTTTCGGCCTGGGCGTGGGCCTGGCCGCGGCCAGCGGCGTGTTGGTCGCCATGGTGTTTCCCGCATTCTCGCCCTTCATGGGCAACGACTACACGCTGATCGGCTTCATCGTCATCGTGCTGGGCGGGTTGGGGCATCCGGTGGGAGCCCTCGTGGGCGCGCTGCTGTTCGGCGTCACCGAGCAGGTGTCGGTGGTGTTCTTCAATCCCTCCATCGCCACCATCTGCGGTTTTGCGCTGATGGTAGCCATGATCTTCTTCCGGCCCAGCGGCCTGTTCGGCCGCCAGGCCCTGCGCTAGGGGAACGCGCATGCTGAAAGTCACGAATCTCAAGAAGCGCTTCGGCGGCCTGGTGGCGCTGCAAGGCGTGGACATGCACGTGCCGCGGGGCTCGATCCTCGGCATCATCGGCATGAACGGGTCGGGCAAGACCACGATGCTCAACTGCATCAACGGCATCTACACCCCGGACGAAGGCAGCATCGAGCTCGACGGCAAAGAGATTGGCGGGCGCCAGATCCACGAGGTGGCCCGGCTCGGCGTTGGACGCACCTTCCAGGTGCCCCGCATATTCCGCCAGCTGACGCTGCTGGACAATCTGGAGGTCGCCCAGCAGCAGACTGGCCGCGGCGCCGAAGAGCGCTACGCGCAATCCGAATACTGGCTGCACAAGGTGGAACTGCACCGTCTGCGGCACAACTATGCCGAGGAACTCTCGGGCGGCCAGCAAAAGCTGGTGGAGCTGGCGCGGATCATGGTCGCGCGGCCCAAGGTCGTGCTGCTGGACGAGCCGTTCGCGGGCGTCAACCCGGCGCTCGCGCAGCTTCTGATCTCGGTCATCCGCGAACTGCCGACCGAGCACGATTGTTCGGTGGTGCTGGTGTCGCACGACCTCACATCCATCTATCAGCTGTCCCACCACATCATCGTCATGAACGAAGGCGCCATCCTGAGCCAGGGCAACGCCGATCACGTGCGCGCCGACCCGCGGGTGGTCGAAGCCTATCTGGGAGCCTGACATGAACACCGCGATACTCGCGCTGGAAGACGTGACCGTCGCCTATCACGGCGACATCACCATCTTGAACCGCATCAACGTCCAGGCGCGCGAGGGCAAGGTCACCGGCGTGATCGGCCCCAACGGCGCCGGCAAGTCCACGGTGCTCAAGACCCTGTTCGGCTTTCTGCCGCCGCGCACCGGCCGCATCACCCTGCGCGGCAAGGACATCAGCGCGCAGCCCTCGCATGAGCGCGCCAACCACGGCGTGGCTTTCGTCCCGCAGCATCGCAGCCTGTTCGGCGAACTGTCCGTGCACGACAACCTGCTGCTGGGCTGCTGGCCGTTTCGTGGCGACAAGGCGCGCGTGCGCCGGCGCATCGATTCGGTCTATGACCGCTTTCCCATCCTGGCGCAGAAGCGCGACGATCCCGTGTCCAGCATGAGCGGCGGCCAGCAGCGTTTTGTCGAATTCGGCCGGGCGCTGCTCATCGAGCCCTCGGTGATCCTGCTTGATGAACCCACGGCGATGCTGGCGCCCAAGATCTCCAAGGAGATCTATGCGCTGATCCGCGGCTTTGCCGACGAAGGCATGACCGTGGTTCTGGTGGACCAGAACGTGCGGCGCTGCGCCGAAGTGTCCGACTACATGTACATCCTGGAACTGGGGCGCAACAAGGCGGAAGGCTCGCGCGAGGCGTTCGCGGAAGAGGGCGGCGGCCTGCGCGAGATGGTCGCCTCGTGGATGGACTACAAGATCGACTGAAGCAAGGCGGGCGGGACGCGCGGCGCCCGCCCTGCCGGAAACGGCATCAGATGACGCCGCGTATTCCGGCGATGCCGTGCGCGCCGTGCCGCAGCGCCTGCGAAACCGTCTGCGTGGATTGCCCGCCCAGCGCGAACACCGGAATGCCGGCGTCGCGGTTGCCTTCGACGAAACCGTCCCAGCCCAGGGTCGGCGCGCCGGGATGGCTGGGCGTATCCAGCACGGGGCCGAGCACGGCGAAGTCCGCGCCCAGTTCGCGGGCATGGACGACCTGCGCGTTGTCGTGCGCCGAGACGCCGACCAGGGCGGTCTTGGGCAGTTCGGGACGCGCGGACAGGCGCAGGGCGTCCGCCGTGCGCAGGTGCACGCCGTCGGCCTCTTTCCACCAGGCGACGGGATGGATGCTGTTGACCAGCACGCGCGCGCCGGCGGCGCGGCAGCGTTTCAGCACCTGTTGCAGCACTTCGTGCAGCGAGCTGGCGCCCACGCCGTCCGGCCATTGCGGCTCGCGGAACTGCACCAGCCGCACGCCGCGAGCCAGCGCCGCGTCAAGCCGGCCCAGGAACGGCGCGATGCCCGCGCGCGAGCCGATGGCGCTGATGCCGTAGGTGGTGGGCAACTGCAGCCAGCGCAGCGGAGGAAGGGTGGCGGGCAACAGATCTCCCACCGATGCCGCGTTGGCGGGGTCCACCCACTCCAGGCGCTGGTTCTCCAGGCTTTGCGGGTCGCCTTCCCAGCCGGTCACGTGGCAGAACGCCAGCCGCACGGTGGTGTGCGGGTAGGCGTGGACATAGGTGACCCAGGGGCGCGATTGCGTGACGCGGATGCCGATTTCTTCCTGCAGTTCGCGCGCCAGCGCCTGCAGCACCGTTTCGCCGGGTTCGAGCTTGCCGCCGGGCAGCTCCCACCAGCCCGACCAGGGTTTGCCTTCGGGGCGCTGGCCCAGCAGCAGCTTACCGTCGGGGCGCAGGATCAGGCCGGCGGCGACGTCGACGATCTTCTCAGACATGGCGGGCCGCCCAGTCGCGCGCGAATTGATAGGCCACGCGGCCCGAGCGCGAGCCGCGCTCGATCGTCCATTGCAGCGCCTCGGTGCGCGACGGCTCGATGTGCGCCTCGGGGCAGCCCAGTTCGCGCAGCCAGTGGTACACGATGTCCAGGTAGTCGTCCTGCTTGAACGGATAGAACGACAGCCACAGGCCGAAGCGCTCGGACAGCGAGATTTTTTCCTCGACGGTTTCGCCGGGGTGGATCTCGCCGTCGGGCTGGTGCTTGGCCTGCAGGTTTTCGCTCATGTATTCCGGCATCAGGTGGCGCCGGTTGGACGTGGCGTAGATCAGCACGTTGTCGCCCGAGGCCGACACCGAGCCGTCCAGCACCGACTTGAGCGCCTTGTAGCCGGGCTCGCCTTCCTCGAACGACAGGTCGTCGCAGAACACGATGAAGCGCTCGGGCCGCGCGGCGACCAGTTCGACGATGTCGGCCAGGTCGCCGAGGTCGGACTTGTCGACTTCGATCAGGCGCAAGCCGCGGTCGCCGTAGGCGGCCAGCATGGCCTTGACCAGCGAACTCTTGCCCGTGCCGCGCGCGCCGGTCATGAGCACGTTGTTGGCGGGCTTCTTTTCAAGGAACTGCAGCGTGTTGCGGTCGATGGTGGCCTTCTGGCGCTCGATGTGCTGCAGGTCCTGCATGTCGATGCGCGCCACGTGGCGCACGGCGTCCAGCCAGCCGCGCGCGCCGCGCTTGCGCCAGCGGAACGCGTGGGCGGTCCAGTCGATCTCGGGCGGGGCCGGCGGCAGGAAGGCTTCCAGTTGCGCCAGCACGCGCTCGGCGCGCTGGATGAGGGTGGTGAACTCGGTGGCCGTCATGTCGATCAGGAGCGGTAGTCGGCGTTGATCGACACGTATTCGTGGGAGAAGTCGCAGGTGTAGACGGTGTCGCTCACCTGGCCGCGGCCCAGCGCGATGCGCACCGAGATCTCGGCCTGCTTCATGACGCGCTGGCCGTCGGCTTCCTGGTAGTCGGGGTTGCGGCCGCCGTTCTTGGCCACCAGCACGTCGTCCAGCCACAGGCGGATGTTGGACACGTCCAGGTCGTCGATGCCGGCGTAGCCGACGGCGGCCAGGATGCGGCCCAGGTTGGGGTCCGAGGCAAAGAAGGCGGTCTTGACCAGCGGCGAGTGCGCCACGGCGTACGCGACCTTCAGGGCCTCTTCGGTGGTGCCGGCTTCTTCGACGCGGATGGTCATGAACTTGGTGGCGCCTTCGGCGTCGCGCACGATCTTGGTGGCCAGATCCAGCGCGGCGGCCGTCAGGGCTTCGCGCACGGCGGCGTAGGCGGCATCCGATTCGCTGTCGATGTTGACGCCCGACTTGCCGGTGGCGGCGATGATGAAGGAGTCATTGGTGGAGGTGTCGCCATCGACCGTAATGCGGTTGAACGAGGCGTCGGCGAT
>Ga0182739_1001472_pt1 | contig 24654 bp, 21 predicted proteins | sample eDN5th30CBELigBY_FD_128873 | JGI IMG/M metagenome (GOLD analysis project Ga0182739, IMG submission 128873) | Enriched backyard soil microbial communities from Emeryville, California, USA - eDNA 5th pass 30_C BE-Lig BY (version 2) (version 2) | ecosystem: Environmental > Terrestrial > Soil >... | reverse complement strand
GACCGTCACCAGCATGGGGCGCTGTTCTGAAGCGCGGTCCGTCCAGAGGTTTTTCGTATAGCGCTCGCGTGCAAGTTCGATGACGGCATTGGCGGCCGCCAGGATCGGCTGGGTCGAGCGATAATTGCGGTCGAGCGTGATGACGTCTGCGGGCTTCGGCGAAAATTCCTGCGGGAAATCCAGGATGTTGCGGATGGTCGCCGCGCGAAAGGAATAGATCGACTGAGCATCGTCGCCCACGACGGTCAGGCCGCGGCCGCCGGGCGCCAGCGACATGAGGATCGACGCCTGCAGGCGATTGGTGTCCTGGTACTCGTCGACGAGAATGTGGTCGAAACGGTTGCCGACATCCTCGGCCAGCTCCGGTTCGGAAACCATCTGCGCCCAGTAGAGCAGCAAATCGTCGTAATCCAGGACGTTCTGTGCCTGCTTCGCCTCAACGTAGGCGGCGAAGAGCTGCTTCAACTCCTCCTCCCATTCGAGCACCCAGGGATAGGAGGTTTTCAGAACCTCCCTGATCGAGGCCTCCGAATTGACCACCCGTGAGTAGATCGCAATGCAGGTGCTTTTTGTGGGAAACCGGGTCTGTTTTGTGGAAAAGCCCAACTCGTGCCGGATGAGGTTCATCAGATCCGCGGAATCCTCGCGATCATGAATGGTGAAATCGACATTGAGCCCGATCTGCTCGGCATACATCCTCAGCAACCGCGCCCCGATCCCATGAAACGTTCCGGCCCAGGCGAGCGCGTCCGTCATGACGGCGGCGCTCTCCCCGAGCACCTGTCGGCATATGCGCTGCACGCGGCGCGCCATCTCGGACGCGGCGCGGCGCGAAAAGGTCATCAGGAGGATGCGCCGCGGATCGGCGCCGTTGACGATCAGATGCGCGACGCGGTGGGCCAGCGTGTTGGTTTTGCCACTTCCGGCGCCGGCGATGATGAGCAACGGGCCGCCGATTGAACCGTCGGCCAGGCCAATGCCATGCTCGACCGCCTCGCGCTGGCGATCGTTGAGTTTTTCGAGATGAGCCGCCGCCATTTGTCCCCAGCACGCATAAGAAAATTTTCCTTCCCTCCAACGACTGGATATCCCCTTGATGCAGCTATTGGATTCGTTTCAACGGCTTAACAGCGAGGGGCAATCCGGGGCGGAGGCCCGATTGACTCAGTTTATCAATCGGAACAAATAATGAACATATCAGCTTGAAGAAAGGCTGAAAACCCTGAAGGAGTAACAATTCTGCCGTGGCCAACGATGCCCTCAATCCTGTGCTTGCGGAACTGCGAGAGCGTATCGGCCGTCTCGAAGGCAGCGTGCAGCGTGCCCGGCAAGCCCTTCCTTTCGATGTCGCGGAGGTCGACCAGGCACTGCCGGGAGGCGGACTGGCCTTCGGGGCGTTGCACGAGGTTGCCGGCGGCGGGGGCGGCACGGTCGACGGTGCGGCGGCGGCGTTGTTTTCTGCCGGCATTGCCGCACGAACAAGGGGCAAGGTGTTGTGGTGCATGACGCGCCCGGACCTGTTCTTCCCGGCGATCTCACAGGCTGGCCTGCACCCGGATCGTGTCGTCTTCTGCGAAAGCGACCGGGAGGAAGAGGTGCTGTCAGCCATGGAGGAGGGGCTGTCTTTTGGTGGTCTCTCCTGTGTCGTCGGCGAACTCGTCCGCTTGTCGATGACCGCCTCGCGCCGCCTACACCTCGCGGCCGAGAAAACCGGCAGCATGGGGATCGTGCTGCGGCGTTGGCGACGGCAGAACGAGGCGTCCGACTATGGACAGCCGACGGCCTCGACGACGCGGTGGCGCATCAGCACCTTGCCGTCGGAGCGATTGCCGGTGGCCGGCGTCGGGAGGGCGCGCTGGCTGGCGGAACTGATGCGGGTCAAAGCGGGCGAATGCGCAGAATTTGAAATTGGAGCCCCCGATGCCAAGGGTCGTATCTGTCTACTTCCCACATCTGGCGACCGAGCGGATCAGACGACGCGCTGGCGAAGCCTTGCCGGCTGACAAGCCGCTCGTCGTGATCGCCCGGCGCGGATCGAGGCGTTGGATCTCGGCCGCCGATCCTGCTGCCTCGAAGCTTGGCCTGCGCGTCGGCATGCCGGCGAGCAAGGCGCAGGCCATGGTGGCTGATTTGCTGATGGTGGACGCAGCGCCTTCCGAAGATGCGACCGCGCTCGAGCGGCTGGCGCTTTGGGCGCTCCGTCAGTATAGTCCCGTGGTTGCCGTCGATGGCGCCGACGGCCTGGTCATCGATACCGAAGGTGCGGACCACCTCCAGGGCGGTGAGGATTTCCTTATTTCCGGTCTGGTCAATCGGCTGCGCGGCCATGGCCTGACAGCGAGGGCGGCGGTCTCCGATACCTGGGGCGCTTCGCATGCCATCACCCGTTTGATCTCGGCGGAGACGACCGTCGTTCCGGTCGGAAAGGTCACGAAAGCCGTGGTCGATCTACCAATCCTCGCCTTGCGGCTACCGGCCGAGACGATCCAGAGTCTCCGAGTTCTTGGCGTCGATACAGTCGGCCAGCTCTCCGCCATGCCGCGGGCACCGCTGACCCTGCGCTTCGGCCCGGAGCCTGCGCGCCGGCTCGACCAGTTGTTCGGCCGGGTGGCCGAACCGATCGAACCGATCCGGACACCGGAGCTGGTCGAGGTGGCGAAGAATTTCGCTGAGCCGATCGGTGCGCCGGAAACCATCGCGAAATATGTCCGGCGCCTGGTCGACCAGCTCTCCGCCGAGCTGGCAGAGAATGGCCTTGGCGCGCGCCGCTGCGACTTGGCCATCCACCGGGTCGACAATACGCGCCAGCATCTTCGCGCCGGTCTCGCCAAGCCGGTTCGCGATCCCGCGCGCTTGTCGAAACTGCTCTGCGATCGTATCGAGACCATCGATCCCGGCTTCGGCATCGAGAAGCTGGTGCTCGTCGCCGTCTTCGCCGAGCCGTTGGAAGAGCGGCAGGTTGCCTCCGCGCTGATCGATGAAGAGATTGCCGATATCACGCCGTTGGTCGACATCCTCGGCAATCGTGGTTATCGGCTGTTCCGGGTCGCGCCGGTCGCCTCTGATGTGCCGGAACGATCGGTGCGGCGAATTCCCGCGACAGCGCCCGATATCGGTCAGACCTGGGCCAACAAATGGCCTCGGCCGTCTCGGCTGCTGGCACACCCCGAGCGCATCGACGTCATGGCGCTCCTGCCAGACCAGCCGCCGGTGGTGTTCACCTGGCGCGGCAAAAGGCGAAAGGTCGTTCGCGCCGACGGTCCGGAGCGCATTTTCGGGGAGTGGTGGATGCGGCCGCGCGAATTCCAGGCGGTCAGGGACTATTTCGTCGTCGAAGATGAGCTTGGCGAGCGCTACTGGGTCTATCGCGCCGGCGACGGCATTGATCCGGACACCGGCTCGCACCTCTGGTTCCTGCACGGGGTCTTCGGGTGATGCGGTATGCAGAACTTCAGGTCACGACGCATTTCTCGTTTCTGCGCGGAGCTTCCAGCGCCGACGAGCTGTTCGCGGCCGCGGCCGCGCTTGGTATCGACGTTCTTGGCGTTGTCGACCGCAACAGCCTCGCCGGCATCGTGCGGGCATGGGAGGCGGCGAAGACGACCGGCGTGCGCCTTGTCGTCGGGTGTCGGCTCGATCTCACCGACGGAATGTCGATCCTCGTCTATCCCATGGACCGCCCGGCCTATTCACGCCTGACGCGGCTGCTGTCTCTCGGCAAGGCGCGCGGTGGCAAGGGCAATTGCCTAATCGATTTCGCGGACCTCTCCGAGCACGCCGCCGGCATGATCGGCGTGCTGGTGCCGGATGAGGTCGATGAGGCCTGTGCGGTGCAACTGCGCAAGATGGCCGATCTCTTCGGTGACCGCGCCTATGTCAGCCTATGCCTTCGCCGCCGGCCGAACGACAAGCTCCGTCTTCATGGCATCGCCACGATGGCGGCGCGCCACAGGGTCAGGACCGTCGTCACCAACGATGTGTTGTTCCACGAGCCTAGCCGCCGGCAGTTGCAGGACGTCGTGACCTGCATTCGCACGCGCACCACCATCGATGATGTCGGGTTCGACCGCGAGCGCCACGCGGACCGCTTTCTGAAGGCGCCGGAGGAGATGCACCGGCTATTAGCCGACTATCCCGAAGCGCTCGCCCGCACCCGCGAAATCGTCGACCGCTGCAAGTTCGATCTCAAGGAGCTCCAGTACCAGTACCCGGAAGAGGCCATCGTGCCCAGTCTCGATCCGCAGCAGTCGCTGGTGAAATTCACATGGGAAGGCGCAGACGTGCGGTATCCCGAGGGCATCCCTGAAAAGGTCCGAAAGTCCCTGCGCGACGAGCTGGAGCTGATCCGGACGATGAACTACGCGCCCTATTTCCTAACGGTGTTCTCCATCGTCCGTTTTGCGCGTTCAAAAGGCATTCTCTGCCAAGGCAGAGGTTCCGCGGCGAACTCGGCCGTCTGCTACTGCCTCGGCGTGACCTCCATCGATCCCGACACGAACGATTTGCTGTTCGAGCGCTTCATCAGCCAGGAGCGTGATGAGCCGCCCGATATCGACGTCGATTTTGAACACGAGAGGCGGGAGGAGGTCATCCAGTGGATCTACGAGACCTATGGCCGGAGCCGCGCAGCCCTATGCGCGACCGTCACTCGCTACCGGGCCAAGGGTGCGTTGCGTGACGTGGGTAAAGCGCTCGGTCTTCCGGAAGACATGATCGGGCAGCTCTCGTCGGGGATATGGAGATGGTCGGATGGCCTTTCCGAAAGCCAGTTGAAGGAGAACAATCTCAACACGGCCGATTACCGGCTGAAGCTGGCGCTCGAATTGGCCCACCAGCTCATGGGCGCGCCGCGCCATCTCGGCCAGCATCCGGGTGGGTTCGTGCTGACCCATGACCGGCTCGACAATCTCGTGCCGATCGAGCCGGCGCGCATGGACGATCGCCAGGTGATCGAATGGGACAAAGACGACATCGAGGTGCTCAAATTCATGAAGGTCGATGTACTCGCTCTGGGCATGTTGACCTGCATGTCGAAGGCATTCGCGCTGATGGCAGAGCACAAGGGTGATGTCCGCGATCTCGCCTCCATTCCCGCCGAGGATCCGCGGACCTATGCGATGATCCGCAAGGCCGACACGCTGGGCACCTTCCAGATCGAGAGCAGGGCGCAGATGTCGATGCTGCCGCGCCTGAAACCCCGCACGTTCTACGATCTCGTCATCCAGGTGGCGATCGTCCGGCCGGGGCCGATCCAGGGCGACATGGTGCATCCCTATCTCCGTCGACGCGAGGGAAAGGAGCCGGTCGAATATCCCACGCCGGAGCTGGAGGCCGTTTTATCGAAAACCCTCGGCATTCCGCTGTTCCAGGAGAGCGCCATGAAGGTGGCGATGGTCTGCGCCGGCTTCACCGGCGGCGAAGCCGACCAGCTCCGCAAATCCATGGCGACCTTCAAATTCTCCGGCGGCGTTTCGAAGTTCAAGGACAAGCTCGTCGCAGGCATGGTCAAGAACGGCTATTCCGCGGACTTTGCCGAACGGACCTTCAGCCAGCTCGAAGGATTTGGAAGCTACGGCTTTCCTGAATCTCACGCCGCCAGTTTTGCCTTGGTCGCCTATGCGTCGAGCTGGGTCAAATGCCACCATCCCGATGCCTTTTGTGCCGCGCTCCTCAATTCGCAGCCGATGGGATTCTACGCGCCGGCCCAGATCGTGTCCGATGCGCGAGCACATGGCGTCGAGGTTCGGCCCGTCTGTATCAATGCCTCGCGATGGGATTGCACGCTCGAGGATGCAGGTGACGGACACAAGGCTGTTCGCTTGGGTATGCGTATGGTGAAGGGGCTTTCGACGGCCGACGCTGCCCGGATCGTGACGGCGCGCGCCGACGAGCCGTTTTCCACGGCGGACGATCTCTGGCGCCGATCCGGTGTGCCGACGGCCGCGCTCGTCAAGCTGGCCGAAGCCGATGCGTTCCGTCCATCTTTGGGCCTCCAGCGCCGGGACGCGCTTTGGGCGATCAAGGCCCTGCACGACGAGCCGCTGGCGCTCTGGACCGCAGCCGCCGAACGAGAGACGCGGCAGGTCTCTGAGGTGCAGGAACCCGAGGTTTCGCTGCCTGCCATGAGGACAGGTCACGAGGTCGTCGAGGATTACTCCCATACCGGCCTGACGCTGCGCCAGCACCCCGTTTCCTTCTTGCGCGAGGATCTCCGCCGGAAACGGATTGTGACATGCGCCGAGGCTATGGCGCAGCGGGACGGCCAATGGCTGATGAGCGGCGGGCTCGTGCTGGTGCGTCAGCGCCCGGGCTCTGCGAAGGGTGTCATGTTCATGACGTTGGAAGACGAAACGGGGATCATCAATGCCGTGATCTGGCCGAAAGTGTTCGAGCGTCAGCGGCGGCTGGTCCTGTCAGCGTCCATGTTGGCGATCAATGGGAAAATCCAGCGAGAAGGCGACGTCGTGCATCTCGTCGCGCAGCGGCTGTTCGACCTATCGGAGGATCTGGGTCAGCTTGGTGAGCGGGGGGATCCATTTCCGCTTCCGCATGGGCGCGGCGATGAATTCGCACATGGGAGCGGAGCGCCGGATCCCAGAGAGCGGCCGAAGGCAGCGGCGCCGGCGCGGGACACTTTTATCCCTGATCTGCTTATCGACCGGCTCAAGGTGAAAAGCCGGAATTTTCATTAAACGGAACATGGGACTTCCGGGCCGCACAAACGCCGGCTCTTCAATTGCGCCGTGGAAAGACCGCGCGCCCTAACAAGAAGCGTTAGAAACGGCGGGTCTTTTCCGAACGACGAATTCCGCATCGCGCTCCTCAGTGCTCTATAAGAGGACACAGTGACCCAGATTATCGGAAGACGGGATAATGCGCTTCGCGGCGCACGCGCGTCGCCAAATTTGGCATTGCAGGAGAACGCGGCTACTGGGCGAGAAAGAAAGCTTATAAGCACCCAGGCGGCTTGACGAAATATCGTAAGGCAGCGGCTGACGACAATATCGCTCAGGCTTGTAGTTGTCACGCGCACAAGCCTTCACCGCTCGTCCGATCGCGCTATCGAGTAACGTACCATCAACGCTGTATGAGCAGGGAAATAGCGTCCGTTTCGAGAACGTTTGCTATCCGCTCAACGACGTCCAAAGTCGGGTTCTTTTGGCCGCGTTCAATGCCACCCATGTAGCTATATGCAAGGCATGCCTCAGTCGCCAGAGACTCGAGGGTCATTCCGCGTTCCAAGCGGATCCTCCGAACGTTCTCCCCGAAAATTTCAGCCATGCGCATATCCGCATAGGCATAAGGAAATGTTCAGTTTTACCAGTCACTATAGTGACTAATCATCGTCCAAATGTATGGCTCTCATGTTCCGCGACATCACGTTTTCACTCATGGTAGGCGCTGCTGCCTTCATCGGCACTTTTACTGCACAAGCCATCTATGATTATCAACGAAAACAGACATTGATCAGTTCGATCGAGCGCTTTCGGGACGAAATCCGGTCCGTTCTCCCGGCGAAGTACCTGAAGGAAAAGCCGCCGCTGGTTTTCCAAAAGACAGCGCTCGATAAACTACTTGATTCCGTCGCCGACGGCCTCGTTTCCGCCGTCGATGCATTGGAAACAACGAAAATACAAAAGGTGGAGTTCGATCCATCCACGTATTCGAAAATTTACGATGCAGAATGGGAGCCGTTCGTGGCCTGCTTTAACCAAGAAATAGCTGAGAAAACGAAACAGATGGCCGTCGCGAACTGCGCGAAACACATGCCCTACCAGCCGTGACACATCATGACGGGACAACCGCCGCCGACTAGATTCTCAGTAAGTCACCCGCCATTTAACTGGCGCGTCACTCGCTGAAATAGCGCGCACTCTTCTCTGGAGAAAAAATGAAAATCGTCATCTTAGCAACCATAGTAAGCCTTGCGTTTGCCCCCGGTGCTAAAGCGGAAAACTGCAATGGGGGCGCAATTTACCAGTCCATGCAATCCGGATCAAAGATAGTAGTAAAGCGAATTGGCTCAGGGAAATCTGACTTCACTGGAAGCGGAAGAAGACAGGCCGCTATGGCTCTCGAATTTTTCACTGACGATGGGCAGGGAGGAGCCATTTACGGACCGATGCGATCAATAATGTTTCCCGCAGACGTGAAGGAACTGACGAAGGATGGCTTTCGCTGGCGTCCGGCTTCTGCGGATCCGAATGGCTTTTTTCGTGTTATGACGGATGACGGGCAAAATGAGATATTTACTCTGACCTACGTCGGGTGCGCTCGGTAGATTTCCCTTCCAGGGTTAGCGGCGTCCACTGTCAACCAGCATCTGCATGGAAATTTTAAGGCCATGCTCAGCCTCCTGTTCTGTATCAACCGACTGACCACGCAATTCTGACGCATTAATCCGCGCTAGTCAGTTCCATAAGCTATCTTACCTGATTTTCGTTATTTCATTGAAAATATTGAATATTTTGTCGCATTGGCTAGGAGTGGCAGTCAAAAACACAGGTGCCGCAGCCCCCTTGCAGTTAAAGATTTCGGTGTGTGCCAGGCGATTGAGACCGACCGCACGTCGTCAGGCAAGCTGCTGCCCAGCTATAGGTACGAACGCTCCCTCGTATCCGTAATGATCGTAAGAGCCTCATAGGCCGTCCGTTCAGGGGAAGCGCGCGAGCATCTGTCTAAGCCATACATGGTCGGAGAGAAGCTTGTTTCTCATCAGCGTCTTCAAACGCGAATTCTCGGCCGTGAGAAGGTCAAGCTCGGCCCACGAAACACCATTTCCGCTTTCCATCCCAAAATGATCAGAGACGCTACGATTCCCAGTGCGGGCGGCGTTCTTCTTTCTCATGCCCGACCGTCTCGCCGGTCTCCGTTTTGAGGCTGGGAGTCCTGGCGCACGAACAGGCTCGCGCGAAAAGCTCTCGACGCCGGTGTTCACCGTCGTCTCGGCTGCTGCGATCGGCTCAGCACTAGGCTCGGTTGCTGCAGCGCCGGGAGGGCAGTCTCCGACCCCTCGGGAGACCTCCAGCGTTAGCTCGGATAAGATGTGATCATTCGGCGTGGATTCATTGTTCTGCGCGTCGAACAGGTGTGGTGCTTGCTCCTCGACCTGCAACGCGACCGCTCGCAAATCTGTATCGCCCCAGATCGACGCTGGTGCCACCGACTTCGGCTGGCGGGAGCGGGATTTGTATTCGACAACGAAGTTGCGATTTGGAGCGCGCATCAATGGTCTCATATGAGTGGAAAGATGGTGTACTGAATGAACCCGCTCAGCACTTTAGCAGATCCTATCAGACTAGGGCAGTGTCATCCCCCTACCCTTCCCTGCCTCGCCTTGATCAGCGTGCCCAGCCCGCCGTTTCCAGACCGCCGATACGCCAATTGTGTCAACGATACTGCGTTGCTCGTCAATCTGTTGGTGGCTCGATTTCGTCGGCGAGGGTCAAGTCCGCGCTGGTGTCGATAATCATCGCATGAAGCAGATCATCTGTGGAAATATGCAAGGGATGGCGCACATCGATACCGAGAAGGTCGAACTTGTCGCTTGCGACTTTCTCGAGGAGGTCGCGATGCCGTTTCATCAGCCCAACAGGTCCTATGGCGGCAGTATCGAACGCCTGCAGCGAGCTCGCGTAAACATAGACGTCGACGTTCTCGCCTGCGTCCGTTCGCATCGACCAAAACAGCGCCAACTCTCGCGGCGCCGTCGATCCGTGCTTCCTTAATAATGGCATGACTGCCCCGATCTTCAGAGTGCATTTGAAACGCCGCCGGACGCCACGGGCTGCTGTACCCCCCTACCCCATCAGATGTTTGTCGGAGCGAGGCCTATTCTGGTGCACCCTTACCTGAAGTCAAAGCGCGTGCCCATAAGAAGCCGACTATTCGATTCTCCTCAAATACGGCTTTTGGTCCCAGATCCTCGACGTCATCGGTTGGCAGATTATAAAGGTGGGTCGTCATGGTATGCGGCGAATCGAGTTCGCGATTGATTTGAGCCTTCTGGTGTTTCGGTAACTCGCGCCCGTCTCCGGTCTGAAGTTCCTCCAGCCGCTGACGCCTTGAGCGAAGAGTAGCCCCTTCACGCGATTGACATGCCTGCCCCGCTCGCGATCAAAACTTTGCGTTCCCGCCAAATCCGACGCCGATCTTTGTCCCTCGGATCTGGCGCTCCGACCATCGCACATACGCGTGGCTCGCCGCGCTTGCACATGTGGTCGCGTACAGGAGCGGGAGTTCTGAAGTCCCCGGGGACCCTACGAATCCATGCTAAGCGCTGAATCTACGAATTGACCGAAATCACAAAAGCGCCCCTTCCCCCATTGTTGGAAAACGTTGCGTCTACGGCAGCGGGTCTATGCTGGATGAACCTTCAGGTCGCCATCTTCAATTGACAGCAGGTCCTCACAAGAGTCGTTGAAAATCGAGAAGGAAATTCTCGAAAACGCAATATTTTGGAATCGGCCGCAAACCGCGGGACGCATCTAATTTTTCGGAATTTTGAGAAAATAATCTCTATAATATGCAAATTCCACTCACGAATTAGAACGTGCTGCTGCGAATATAAGTTAAAAGAAATTGAATTCTATTTCGATGATAACCTCAATAAACGAGGTAAAGAAATCGCGAAACGATATGCTAAATACATGAAACCATTGGATTTTCCGTTGACGCTTCGTGAAGGTTAGCCTTATTTTTTGCCATAGACTTCACGGTCTGGCTTCAATCGAACATCAAGCGCATGGAGGAAATAAATGAAGATAACTAAAGATCAACGGCTGCCTACTCATAAGCATTCGCTGACGCGGCCACCGACGATCTCTTCGTTTCCGACGACGAGAATCGTTACAACTATATTTGATTTGTAAAAGACCGTTTCCAAACAAAACGCTCTAGAACGTCTTCGAAAATACAACCATCGACATCTATCAGGAGGATACAATGATGTCAGACGCGCAACCAAAGCCGTGCTCTAATATCATCGCAGAAACCGCGCTGTTCATCGAATGGGCAGAGGAGACTGGTCTGCTCAATATGATTTCGGCAGCCACCCCCCTCACCCGCATCAACGGAATGACTGCAAGACAATCTGTCCACCGCGCGATCGGCTATTTGGCGCAAGGAGGAGTTTCTCTCCGTAACTTGTGGGGTCTGGAAGACTTGATCCAGCCCGATGCCTTTACGACCATCACGCAAAACGCGCTCCTCAAATCGAGACCGGAAGCGCAGTGCATGGCCTTCGTGTTGTTGTTGGTCGCGAGAGAGTGGATCGAACTTGATGATCTTCATATGAAAAAGCTCGAGGGGATCGCCGCGAAGCTGCCTCCGACCGCCTTCTCGCGTTCCTTTAAATTCCGGCGCTCCCGCGTGGGTCAAATGTACCCACTACGCCGGCAAGATGTTCGCGTGAAAACGCCCGCCTAACTGAGCGTCGCTCTCTAAATCCTCAAAAATCAGAACCTGAAAACTCCCGTGCCATGGGCATGGGTGAAGGCCTCTCTGTGTCTCGAAAGGAGATCCCTATGACGACAATTCCGAACAAAGAACTCACGTTGGCTGACGTTCGCGAGCAGCTCGCAAAAAGCAGCATCTACAGCGAGAAAAAAAGGCGCCGTATGGACAACTCGTTCAAAGCCATCTGGCGCTACACGGGCCTGCAACTGGAAAAAATCCCCGCGACCATGGCAGGCCTTAGCGAGGTGGTCAACAAGATCGAACCGGCAGCGCATGGAGTTGGTCGTCCAACGATTATCAACATGCGCAATCATATCATGCACGCAATGAAGCAAACTGGCGCCGTTCCAGAGCTCCAGGGATATAGAGAGCGGCGCCCTCCCCTTTCGCCAATGTGGGCACTCTATGCTCAACGGTTGACGACACGGCACTCCAAAACAATGGCATGGCCCCTTATGCACTTTGCCAACGCGCGTGGCGTGGCGCCGCGAGATATAGACGACGCGCAACTGACCTTGCTAAGCGAGCACCTGCGTGCAACCTCCCCTCGCCCCAATCAGTATGGGTTTCTCCGGAAAATCGTGCTGAATTGGAACCACCTTCGACTTCAGATGCCGGATCTGGACCTGAAAGAACTGACTCCGCCGCCGGCGCGGACACGTCGGCTCCCTTTCGCACTTACAGATTTCCCACAGTCGTTCCAAGACAGTGTTGGTGGCTATAGACAATGGCTGGTCCAAGAGGACGTCTTCGACGATGACGCAAAGGAGCGGAAGGTCGCAGCCAGTACTGCCGACAATTACATCCGCCGTATCCACCGTTGTGCAAGCCATCTCGCGAACTCAGGTGTGGCTGTGAGTTGCTTCACGGACCTCAGGGTTTTGGTTGAGATCGAGCACTTCAAGACTGTTCTGCGTCAGCTGCAGGCTAACGACAAATCAGCTCAGCAAACCGAAGCATTTCACTCTGCGATCACTCTTTTGCAGGTAGCCGGTTGGTTGAAATGCCCGCAAGACCAACTCGACAAGCTGGTGAAGCTCAAGAACAAGGTTCCCAGACCTGGAATGACGATGACTGACAAGAACAAGAAGCTTGTCTCGCAATTCGATGATCCTGCGGTTTTGCAGAGACTTCTCGACGCTCCTAAAAGGATTTGGGAAAAGTTGGCGAGGGACAAGCGTTTGGGGGCTCGTACACGCCTCGCCCAGGCGCAAGCAGCGCTTGGCCTCAGCATTTTGACTTTCATGCCACTGCGCTTGGGAAATCTAACTGACTTGAAGTTCGGTAAGCACCTCGTCCTTCATCCGGGGGGAACGTCAAGCCTCATCATCCCGGCCGAAGACACCAAAGCCCGCCGTCCCATCGAGTTCAACATTCCCGAGCCGCTGGCAACCATGCTGTTTGAGTACTACACGGATATAGCCCCTGCTGCGATCGGCACACGTCCTGACAGCCTGTTTTGCAGAACGGACGGTGCTCCGAAGGGTTTTGCGCAGGTTCGCTATCTTGTGCAGACGTACTTCAAGCAGCAGGTGGGCTTCCACATGAACCCGCACGCTTTTCGCCATCTCTGCGCGAAGCTTATCCTTGATAGAAACCCTGGCGCCCATACTCTTGTTCAAGAGCTTCTTGGCCATAAGAGTGTGGAAACGTCCACGGCGTTCTATTCAGGGCTTAATTCTCGGCGTGCGGGGGCCCATCATCAAGCATTGATTTCCGAATTCCTCGCTAGCCAACCACCTGCCCCCTTCAATCGGCGCCGTAAGATTGGGAGATAATTCGATGGCGAAACATTTCAACAAAGGCTTGGTTTTCGCGGACTGGCCAGAAGCCGACCGGGAGCGCTTTCTGGCGCTCTCTGAAGCCGTAGACATGTTCGACGATGTACCGTGGTCGACCCTATCCGAGAGTTCACTTCGCGGTCTGAAATATGCCTATGGGCTGTGGCTGGGGTTTGTTTTGAACGCGCACCCTGGTTTGGTTGGTGTCTCGGCAGAAGAGCGAGTAACGCGTGATGCGGTTCGTTGTTATGTCGAGCAGCTACGGCGAAACTGCACGGAGACTACAGTGGGAGTCGCTCTCCAGAGGCTTCGTTTAACCATCCGCGCTTTGGCGCCAGAGCGCGACTGGAGCTGGCTTCACAAGATCGAACGCCGGATTGTAAAAGGAGCAAGACCTTTGGAAAGGCCAAGAGCTACCACCCCGGATCTCTATCAGGTCGGCCTTGATCTAATCCGGGACGCAAGAAACAAGAGCGAGATCTTTGACCTTCCCATTCTGTCCCAGGCGGAGCAGTTTCGCGATGGCCTTATGATCGCGGTGTTGGTCGAGGCACCAATGCGGCGAGGGTGTTTGGCGAAGCTAGAGCTTGAGAAACACGTCACTAAGGTGGGCGCGCACTGGAACATCTATGTTCCCGCGGAGATGACGAAGACGGGAGAGGCTCAAGACTATTCGATTTCGGTTGAACTGGGGACGTTGCTCGACGAGTACCTTGCAAAATATCGACCGGTGTTTCCCAAGGCGGACCAGCATCTTGGACTTTGGCCTTATGAAAGTCAGCCGATGACCGACAAGATGGTGCGCCGCTACATCCGTAGGCACACGGAGCAGCGGCTTGGGGTTGCCATTTCGCCGCACGGGTTTAGGCGAGGTGCGGCGAGCTTTATCGCTCAAGCGGATCCGGCCAATGTTCGCATGGCGAAGGATCTTTTGGGGCATACGTCATTTGCGATGACCGAGAAGCACTATATTCACTCAGCAGCCTCTCGCATTGCTGGGAATGCTTTGGCGGAGGTTATTGCGGAGAAGTCGGTGCGGTGATCCGGACTTAGTATCCTGAACGCCGTCAGAGAGGGAATGACAACAAGGGACACCCTCGCCATTGCCTCTGATGGGGAAGTTGTACATGTACAACAGCGTGACAGGATTAATAGACGTCATATGGCGTCCCGGCCGCCTAGTTGTACACGTACAACAACCATGCACCGCGGGCAAACGCCGTTGACAACGCATTAACGAAAAAAGCTTTGCCCGACTCAGAGAATCGGACTAGCCTCATCAGCGCATTTTCATCTGAAAATCATAAATATGCGCAGATCTGATTGAGGCTACAAGTTGACCCACGCTACACAGGCTCCGAGCGAAAGCCTTCGCTCGCTGATTTCGTCGGATGCCGACGAATTGATGCGCCAGCTTCAGGCCCATCAACTGCGAACATTTCCGCCCACAGCTCGTAAGAACATTCGTTCATTCAGTTCGGCTGAGGCAGCGGAATTTATTGGGATCCACCAAGGTTATCTCCGACAGCTTGTAGCCGAGGGACACGGACCTCAGCCAAGCGCCAATGGGCGCCGAACATATTCCGCGACTGACATAGACGCCCTCCGTCGACTTCTCGATGAGGGGGGCAAGGGACCAAGGAAGTATGTGCGTCATCGGCGAGAGGGGGAGAAACTTCAAGTTATCTCAGTGATGAACTTTAAAGGTGGAAGTGGGAAAACGACCACCTCTGCCCATTTGGCACAGTTTCTCGCGCTCCGCGGCTATCGCACGCTCGCGATTGACCTCGACCCGCAAGCATCCCTGTCCGCACTCTTCGGCCATCAACCGGAACTGGAGGTTGGTGAGAACGAAACGCTGTATGGTGCAATCCGCTACGACGACGCGCGGCAAGATATAACGGAAATTGTCCGCTCTACCTATACGCCCAACCTTCATATTATACCTGGAAATCTTGAGCTTATGGAGTTCGAGCACGAAACGCCTAAGGTTTTGGCGGATAGAGCTGCGAGGCCGCCGGCGGAACGCTCAAGGGACGGGTCGATGTTCTTTGCCCGCATCGGTGAGCGTCTTGGTGAGATCGAGAGCGCGTACGATGTCGTCGTGATCGATTGTCCACCGCAACTCGGCTTCCTCACGCTTTCTGCATTGTGCGCAGCGACGGCAGTGCTGATTACCGTGCACCCACAGATGCTGGACGTGATGTCTATGAGCCAGTTTCTTCAGATGACGGGCCATCTTCTCGAAGTCGTGGAACATGCCGGAGGAACGATGAACTACGATTGGATGCGTTATCTCGTTACTCGCTTTGAGCCAAATGACGGCCCGCAGACGCAGATGGCAGGATTTATGCGCTCCATTTTTGGAAACCGCGTTCTGTCGAACACGATGCTTAAGTCTACCGCGGTGTCTGACGCGGGTTTGACCAAGCAAACTCTATATGAAGTTGATCGTAGCCAGTTCACGCGCGGGACATATGACCGAGCCATTGAATCGCTCACCGCGGTCAATATGGAAATCGAAGAGCTCTTGAAGCAAACGTGGGGGCGTAAATAACCCATGGCGAGGAAAAATATTTTTGCATCAAACACCGAAACAGTCTCTGACATCGGAGAGCAGGCAAACTTGCTCGCCAATGCCAGACCACTGGCGAATCTTGAAAAACCCCTACGGCGAGCTGGGGCGGTAGGTGCATTCTCTCAATCTCTGGGGGGCATTTCGGAGAGGGCGTTGCGCGCCGACGACCTAGAGAAGAAATTGACCGATAGCCAAGCGGTTATTGATCTTGATCCGGGCGCTATCGACAGCTCGTTTGTTCCTGATCGCCTGGCCGGGGCACCAGAGGATCTTGAGTCGTTAGTGGCGCAGATCAGAGAGCATGGACAACAGGTCCCAATTCTCGTGCGGCCGCACCCTGATTTTCCCGGACGCTACCAAGTGGCCTACGGACATCGCCGACTAGCCGCCGTAAGGCAAATCGGGGGGGCCGTGAAAGCTGTTATCCGGCCGCTGACCGACGAACAGCTAGTTATAAGTCAGGGTCAGGAGAACAACGCGAGGACTGACCTTTCCTACATAGAGAGAACCTTTTTTGCATTGCGTTTGGAGCGGCGTGGCTTCTCTCGAGAAGTCATCATGTCGTCCCTCGGGGTAGATAAGGCGGCGCTTTCGCGGATGATCGCGCTTGCCGCCAGCTTGCCAGGTGAGGTGATCGAAGCCATTGGCCCAGCGCCTAGTTTCGGGCGTGCACGCTGGGCTGAACTCGCTGAGCTTCTTGAAAGTGCCGCCAAGAAATCAAAGGCGCTTAAGCTGATAAGTACCGACGAATTTGCTTCGTCTAATTCGGATGCTCGGTTCGAAATGATTTATGAGCTGCTTCGAAACGCTAAGCCAAAAGCCCGATCCGATTTTTGGCGAGCGGCAGATGCGAAGGCTGTGAAGATCACAGAAACAGATTCCAATCTCACTCTCAGCTTCAACAAGGCGATCCTGCCTAGTTTTGGCGGATACATCGAGGAGAGATTGGATACCCTCTACAAGGAGTTCTTGGAGTTGAACAAGGAGCAAAAAGCGTAAAAGAAAAAGGCCCTCAAAACGTCGCCGTCATGAAAGCCTCTCTCGTATTCTCTAGCAAGGTCGAGAATCGCATTTTCATGAATCTCCGTCAAGAGTCTTTGGCACCGTTTTGGTGAGCGGATTTCTTTTGCCTGACAGAAGGTGAAGGAAAATGCAGATCGGAAATGTGACGACGCCCTTCGGGCGGCGGTCGGTTACGCTTACCTTGATAAAAGGCCAGCTGGATACCGCCGATGTTGATGCTTGCCGGAGCGTCGATAAATGGAAAGTGTATCGCGATATATGCGAAGCACGCGACGTGCTCGGCCTTCAGGATCGGCCCCTTGCCGTTCTGAATGCATTGCTGTCGTTCTACCAAAAGACAGAGCTTTCCGCGGAAAACGGCCTGGTCGTCTTCCCGTCGAATGCCCAACTCTCCGTGCGAGCGCATGGCATCTCTGGCAGCACACTGCGCCGATGCCTCGCAGCACTCGTCGATGCGGGCCTTATTCACCGGCGCGATAGCCCGAACGGCAAGCGCTACGCACATCGCGACAAAGCAGGGCAGGTCGAGGAAGCGTTCGGTTTCAGCCTCGCGCCATTGCTCGTTCGCGCAGACGAACTCGCGCATCTCGCTCAGCAGGCCGCTGAAGAGCTTCGCCTGTTCCGCCGGGCAAAGGAAGCCTTGACGATCTGCCGCCGTGACGTCCGCAAGCTGATCACGGCTGCGATGGAGGAGGGGGCCGACGGTGACTGGATGTCGATCGAAGCCCATTACGTGGCGCTTGTAGCTCGTCTTCCGCGCTCGCCGCGTCGCGAGGATGTGCTCGATGTGCTCGATGAAATGGACATGCTTCGCGAGGAGATCGTCAACATTTTGGAAATACAGCTTGTTTCCAAGAATATGCGCACCAATGATGGTCAGAATGACCAGCACATACAGAATTCAAATACCGAATCCACCTATGAATTTGAACCTGCAAATGAAAAAAAGCAGGGCGAGAAGACTGAGCCAGAACCGAGACGAAAAACCGAACCGCTAAAAGCCTTCCCCTTGAGCATGGTGCTGCGCGCCTGCCCGCAAATTGTAGACTATGGTCCGGGCGGCGCTATCAGCCACTGGCGTGAACTGATGGCTGCGGCAGTGGTGGTTCGATCGATGCTGGGGGTCAGTCCATCGGCCTACCGGGATGCTTGCGACGTGATGGGACCTGAAAATGCAGCGGTGACGATCGCCTGCATCCTGGAAAGGGCAGGGCACATCAACTCGGCCGGTGGATATCTGCGCAATCTGACGTCCAAGGCGCGGCAAGGGGAGTTCTCGCTCGGACCGTTCCTTATGGCACTGTTGCGGACGAATGATGGGCAAGCGGCGCGAAGCGCATGATATGGGCCTTGGCCGAGGTGGGATGGCGGAATCAGCTCGTATGCTCAAGGGATATCAGCGGTAAGGCCGTCAAACACTTCGAGCATGGCGTCTACGATTGCCTGGCCAAGTGCATTGGCTGCGGCAGCGATCTGCTCGTCGCCTTGATCCCGAGCGGCCAGGCAAAGGTTGCCGCCCTCTTCGGCGATGATCGCCTTCGCCCGCTCGATTGCCCACTGGGCCAGATCGCTGCGGTTTTCTATCATGAGAGTTTCCATGGTGATGGCCTCGTTTCATACTGTGCCTAAGACGATTGGTACCATAGCTATAGGACGGCGAGTTTCGTGATTGGATTATCTTTAGCCACTAGGTGGCTGATTTCGATTCCAACAACCCATTCCGATTCTACGCCCCGGCGCCAATATGTCTCCACCTCGTTTCGTTCGGTCCCTACCTGATCTGTTGGATCATTGTTCAATCTCGCGTCGGCGCTGCAATGCAAGCTCTCGTGGATAAAAGCCATGGAGGCTACAAACGAGGCGATGCTCGGTGTGCTTGAAGTTCGGCCCGAAGCCGCTTGAGGATGTTCACGCGTGATTGAGAGAAGGTTTCGCGGACGGCGGCCAGAAGTATAACGCCACGCAGGGGAGGGCATGGCTACCAGTCCATATCCGGATCAATGAGGTCGCCTGGTAGTTCCGCGCTGTTCCCGCCGGCAGCCTGCAGCAGTGCCACGCAGCGGTCACTGCCCTTGCTCGTCGCCGCCTGACTCTATTGCCTGAGATGTCTGCATGGATTATATCTCTCAAAGTATCTATATCAATCAGGATATGAAATGACGGAATGGAAGGTCGAATTTCATGACCGCTTCAAAAGCGAGATCGCAGACCTTCCAGCCGATGTTCGCATCGAGTTTCTTGCGCATCTGGTGCTGCTTCGCGAGAAGGGCTTTCGACTGGGACGACCTGAAGTCGACACGCTCGACGGCTCCAGACACGCGAATATGAAGGAACTGCGCGTCAAGGTACTGAAGGTGCAGTGGCGGTTTGCCTTTGCCTTCGATCCGGAGCGAAAGGCCGTCGTCCTTTGCGGTGGTGCGAAGAGCGGCGTCAGCCAGAAGCTTTTCTACAAGCGGCTGATCGATCTGGCGGACAAACGGTACGACGAGCATTTGAGCGAGTTGGAGAAGAAGCATGGATGATCTCGACAAGCTGATACGAACGCTGCCCGAAGACGAGCAACGCGCCGTTGCAAAGCGTGCCGACGAGCTCGTCACGGCGCACAATCTGCGGGAATTGCGGGCTCTCGCTGGACGAACGCAGGAAGACGTTTCTGCTGCGACCGGTTTCAAGCAGACCAACGTCTCAAGACTGGAGAAGCGGGCCGACATGAAGTTGTCGACGCTTCGCGATTATGTCGAGTCCCTCGGTGGAACGTTGAAGATCGTGGCGGATGTCGCGGGCAAGAAGGTCGATCTTTCGAGCATCGCAGAGCGCTCCCGACACGGTTCCAAGGTCTGAGGCGGCCCGCGGCCGATAGGTGAGGGCTATAGCCCGGCCGCTTTCGTCAAGTTGACGCGGAAGCGATCGCGCCGGCGCTGGTACCGGCGAGTCATTTCGGCCGAGGCATGGCCGAGCTGTTTCTGCACATGGCGCTCATCGACCTCGGCCGAGGAGGCGAGGCCGGCGCGTAGCGAGTGGCCGGAGAATTTCGAGCCTCTCTCGATCTCGGAAAGGTCGCCGCGTACACCCGCCGCCAGCGCGGTCTTCTTGACGAGGCGCGCCACCTCCTGGTCGTTCAGCCGATCGGCCCCGACGTTCTTGCCCTGGCCCGTGACGCGGCGGAATAGGGGACCTCTGGCAATCTTCGCAAACCTGATCCAGGTTTCGACGGCGGAGACGGGGCAGGTGGCATCGGAGGAGCCACGGCCGATCTCGACCTCGCGCCAGCCGGTCTTACCACGCAGCGTCAGCAGCGCGCCCTTGTCGAAGATTTCGATCCAGCCCGAGGAATCCTCCGTCTGGTCGCGGCCGAGGTCGAGGCCGGTGATTTCCGAGCGGCGCAGGCCGCCAGCGAAGCCGAGCAGCAGCATGGCCTGATCGCGAAGCCCGCGCAGCGAGCTGCGGTCGAGCGTCTCCAGCATGGCGATCAGGTCCTCCGGCAGGATCGCCTCCTTCTGCCGCGGCGGGGTGGCGTGCCGGTTTCGAATGCCGGCCATCACGGTGGCGATCGCCCGGTCCTTGCGATCGAGTTTTTGCTCGCCGCGCTGGGCATAGTTCCAGCCGAGGGCGGCGAGGCGCCGCTCAATGGTCGAGACTGTGTTTGCTTTCATCCCACGCTCAGCCGTCCCGGATGCGCAGGCGGTGATGTAGAGGCCGACGACCTGTGGGTCCGGGGGCAGGGGCGACAGGTTCTGGCGCCGGCACCAGGCAGTAAAATGCTTCCAATCCGCCGCATAGGCTCGCCGCGTATTGGCCGAACTGGCGGCCGCGACGTAACCGCGCGCGCGCTCGGTCAGATCCTGCAGATGCGCGGGCAGGCCGGCGTTCGCCTCAGCAAGAGGGGAGGGGAGGTCGGCCGACACCGCGGCCGCCGAAACACCAGCGGAAACTGTCGTGCTGTACGGCGGCGCAGCGCTCTTCATGCAGTGAATTTCGCTGTTTTCGTCGATGATTTGGGTCATCTTCTATATAAAGAACGAAACGAACGATAATGCAACATTATCCATCGTTATGGTGGAAAGACAGGCCGTGCGGTTTTGCCGAAATCTATAGCATAAACCGCGCACCCATTGTAGCATGCCGGCCATGGACTCACCCGTCACCCCCCTCGTCGCCTCGTCGGTACTCCCGGCCGCCTTGCCCGGCTGGACCCTGCCGCGCGGCCGCGAGCCAGACGAATTTTCCGCCGCCTTTGCCGCCGGCATCGCGTTGAAATCGCTGGACGATCTTGTCCGCTCGGCGCCCGTCTGGGCCGGCTGCTGGCGCGCGCGCCAGGCCCTGAAATGCGCCGCCGTCGCGCTCCGGCTGATCGGCCGCAGCGAGGACGAGGCGGCGTTGCGGGATGCGCTTTTGCTCACCGCCGCAGGGGACGATCCCGGCCCGGCCGGAAAGGTGTTTTTGGCCACCAAAAGGCTTTCCACCCGAAAACCCGCCTTCTCCTCGAAGGCGGTGACGGAGCTTGCCGATCTGTTGGGGCTGGCCTGGGACGATCGGCTCACCGCGGTCGTCGACCATGCCGACGATGCGCTGCAGTCCGGCCGTCCCGCGCCGATCGCTGCGGCGGATCTGGTGAGCGCCATCCATGCCGCGCGGCCGGATGCCGAACCGCTTGCCTGGCTGCTCGCCGACGTGCTGATCGCCGCGCTGCTGAAATGGGATTGTGCCGTGCCGCTGCTGATGGCCGAGCGCTATGGGCCGGTATTCAAGACGCTCGGAGGCAGGGGCCGCGTGCGCCCGGGCGAGCCGGCCTTCGCCCGCGCCGTCTGCCTTGCCCTCACCGAGGCAACGGGGGCGGCCCTGCGCTCTGCCGGCGAAATCGCGCGACGCGCCGAGACGCTGATCGCCACCGCACCGAAGGTGCGCACCAAGGGCGCCGGCGCCGTCATCCAGGCCTTACTCGATGAGGACGCGGTCGCAGCCTCGGCCCCCGGCAGCAACCTCTCGCGCTGGGCGGCGACCCGGCTGTTCGACAGGCTGGAAGGCTTTGGCGCCGTGCGCGAACTATCGGGCCGCAGTTCGTTCCGGATTTATGGATTGTGACGATGGTTGAACCGGACACTGCCAGCCCGCGGCGAGGCCGCAGATCGACATCGGAGGACGAAGTCCTCCTGGATCGGGAACTGGCCGATTTGCCGCTGGAGCTGCGCTGGCGGGAATGGATGCTGCGTGTCGAGGCGGTGATCTTTGCCGCGGCAGAACCGGTCGGCCGCGAGACGCTGGCCCGTGTCGTCGGCAAGGACTGCAGCATCGATCTGCTGATCGACGACCTGCGCGCGGAATTGCGGGACCGACCCTATGAGATCGTCTTCGTCGCCGGCGGCTGGCAGCATCGAACGCGTTCGCGTTTCGCCGTTCCAATCCGGGCGTCGCAGGCCGCGACGCGGAGCGCGGCGCCGGCACTGTCCGACTTCGAGGCCATGGTGCTGATGGCGATTGCCTATTTCCAGCCGATCACCCGCGGCGACCTGTCGAAGATTTTTGGCAAGGAGGTCAGCCGCGACACGATCGCCTGTTTGCGAGGGGCCAATCTCCTCGCCTCCGGCCCGCGCAGCCCGACGTCGGGCGCGCCCTATACCTATGTCACGACGAGACACTTCCTCTCGGCCTTCGGCATGCAGGCGCTACGCGACCTGCCGGATATCGAGGCGCTGGAGGATGCCGGGCTGCTCACCCGAAAAGGCATGCAGGAGGAAGCCGACGGGGCGGCGGCGGATGAGGAGGAATAGTTCGGTCGGCGCCTTGACCGATATTGCCATAGCTAAGCCGCGGATACCCTGAACTTCAGCCACGATTTCGGCTGTGATAAGGCCCGGCTTTAATCTTTTAGCTGCCAGCAGCGTAACAAACTCCGCACCAAATAGCGTCCAAATACTACTGTGGCAACATTAAATGGTTCCGCTCGATTCTGTTTGCAGAGCTGCATTATCAGTTGTGTAGATTTGATATCGAAAAGTGCGTGAGAGTGAATCAAAGGCGGGGATGGTTTTGACGAATGTCGGGTTGGTGGTAATGAAGCAAGAAACGGATTGGAAAATTGTACGTTGGGATTTCGTAAAAGGTATTGAAAACAATGACTTCACTCGTATTGTCGGCCTTATCCCTGTAGCCGGATATCTGATCCTTTTTAATGACGAGATTGCCAGACTAGCTTCATTTGACGTTTTAGCTGGTGTTAAGGGCGATGACGTATCGCCGTTTCTTTTTAGCGGTCTGACCAAGCTTCGTTTGGTTTTCTTGGGCAGCCTATCGGTGCTCTGCTCCTTTTTTATCTACCGCCTCTTTCGCCCTGCGGTGCTAGAAGTCTCCAAAAACGAATTGGAGTTTTCGGAGTTGGTGAGGCAACGGTACAGCGTCCATGAACTCACCGAGATGGAGAATTATGTACACTCTGAACGTTGGATAGAACGAACAAGTTCGTTCTGGACAGTCCGAGGGAAGAAACGCTCTAAGGAGCCAGTGGTTTCGGGGTATGTACCGGAAGCTAGGGCACTTATGTTCTCAAAGCATAGTGACTACATCGGATTTTTGGCCAGAGAGTGGTGGGTTGGGACAATGCATACATATCGGTTGGCGCGGGTGTCATCGGCTGTGCTTGGCACCCTAGGCTATTTGTTGCTGGCATTGCCCACTGTTGACGTCGCGCAGGCCGTATTGCGGCATCTATCCACGGGCTAAGGTCGATGGAAACAAGGTTCGCCAACGGCGCTTAGCGCTAAAGCGTGTCCGGCTTAATCCTGTTCATATCCTGCAGCCCTAAAGTCCTTGGCGCATTCGATGGGCGTGAAGAGCTCGACGATGGAACTGGCGGCGTCCCAGAGAGCGGAGACGGTCCGCTCGGCCCTTGCCCGCATCAACGTCTTGAGCTTTGCGAATGCGTTTTCGATGGGATTAAGGTCGGGACTGTAAGGCGGCAGGCTGTCTGTTGGTTCCCCCGAACGGTACGGTGGAAGACGCGAATGTCTATCAGGAGGCGAACACCTTGAGAGCCGCTTTTGTGGTGACCGCGAAACGGATGAGGAAATAGCTACGACCATCGATGCGCCGCTGGTTTCGCGCTTTCATTCTGCGTTCTATAAGGAGGGTGCAGGGCGTTTCCGTCGTGAAACGCTCGCCGATGCGAGATAGGCGGCATGAAAGAGCAGTTCGACTTGTTTGGGACGGGGGAGGCGAGGGAACCCGAGGCGAAGGCCCGGTCTGTTCATGGGGACGGCCCGCAAGGTGCGCAGGATGAGTTCGAGATGGTCCGCCGGCTCGAAGAAACCGGCCGCTATCGCGTTCTGCGCAAACTGCAGCCTCGTGCCATTGCCGACACACCCCGCTCTGGCTTTCCACTGCGGGGCGTCATTGTCGATACGGAGACGACAGGTCTCAATGCCCGCAAGGACGAAATCATCGAGATTGGTATCGTTGCCTTCAGTTTCGACGAGGCCGGAAACATCGGCGATGTCACCGGTGTTTATGGCGGACTGCAGCAGCCAAGTGTCGCCATTCCCGCCGACATCGCGCGGCTGACCGGCATCACGGACGCCATGGTGGCCGGCCAGAAGATCGACATCGCTCAGGTGAAGGCCCTGATCGAACCCGCCGATCTGATCATCGCCCACAATGCCGGCTTCGACCGCCCCTTCTGCGAAACCTTTCCCCCGGTCTTCGCGCCGAGGGCGTGGGCTTGCTCGGTCTCCGAAATCGACTGGTCGGCACGGGGGTTCGAGGGAACGAAGCTTGGCTACCTCATAGGGCAGGCCGGTTACTTCCATGGTGGGCACCGTGCCG
>Ga0182739_1001471_pt1 | contig 24667 bp, 27 predicted proteins | sample eDN5th30CBELigBY_FD_128873 | JGI IMG/M metagenome (GOLD analysis project Ga0182739, IMG submission 128873) | Enriched backyard soil microbial communities from Emeryville, California, USA - eDNA 5th pass 30_C BE-Lig BY (version 2) (version 2) | ecosystem: Environmental > Terrestrial > Soil >... | reverse complement strand
TTTAGGTAATTAATATGTATATACTTGAGCAATTACTGATTAATGTATTTCTTAACAGCTTCTCTAAGATCATCAATATCAAACGGTTTAGCAAAATGCGTGAGTGCTCCAAGGTCTTTCGCTTCTTGAATCATATCAAGTTCTCCATAGGCAGTCATGATAATGACACGAATATCTTGATTAAGCTTTTTCATTCGTTTTAATATTTCAATTCCATCCATTCCAGGAATCTTCATATCAAGTAATACTAAATCTGGTAATTCTCTTGTCACTATTTCTAACGCCTGATTTCCATTTGCAGCTTGAAATGTTTTATATCCTTCCTTTTGAAAAACTTCATTCAAAAGGATTCTTATGCCGAATTGATCATCAACGATTAGTATTTTCCCTTTCATAATTGAACCTTCCCTTCTCAGTCGAGTTATGTATGTATTGTCTCGGTTTTATCATAGTTATCTTTCTACTATTTGGTCAACTTTTCCTGCTAATTCCCTTAAATTTTACCTTTTCCCTATATTTAATTATAATTATCTACTATATGAAGTGATTTACTGTTAATTTTTATAATAATGGAGGTTTTTCACGTGCTTAAAATGTTTTCCACTCAATTAAGTGGACTATTTAAAAGGTTACACGAAAAAGAAGAGGAGACAATCGAAGACAGCTCGAGATTATTAGCCCAAGCCATCGTGAGTGACGGAAAAGTTTACTTCTATGCAACAAATGAAATGGCTGGAGTGATAGAGGAGGCGACGAAGGGAATGGAGCCAATGCCAAATGCAGTAGAATGGACAGGCGCATCACTTGATCTTATTACTTCTAATGATCGTTTCATTCTGTTTTCTCGCACCAATGAAGAAGAAGAGGTAAATCTTTTTGCCAAACAATTACACGAGGCTCAAGTTCCCTTTATTTCTATCTGTTCGATTACCAACCCTGAAATAGAATCATTGGTTGACTTAGCGGAAGTTACTATCAACTTAAAACTCACTAAAGGCTTATTGCCTGATGAAGAAGGAAATAGATACGGCTACCCCTCTTTAATTGCGGCTCTCTTTATTTATCACGGCATTAAGTTTACAACCGATGAAATTTTAAAGGAATACACTATATAATAGGAAGAAACATAACGCTAAGCGTTAGAAAAGATCACAAAAAGAGGTTATTCCAAATGGAGTAACCTCTTTTTTAACAGTTAAGACAGTATAAGTTTTCTTTATTATTTTTCCGCTAGGCGGATAGATGCACCAACAAACTCACGGAATAGCGGTTGTGGACGAGTTGGTCTTGAAATAAATTCTGGGTGGAATTGAGATGCAACAAACCAAGGATGGTCTTTTAACTCAACAATTTCCACTAAACGGCCATCTGGGCTAGTTCCAGAGAAAATAAATCCTGCCTTTTCCATTTCTTGACGATATTGATTATTAAATTCATAACGATGGCGATGTCTCTCATAAATTACTTCATCTTGATAGGCTTCATAAGCTCTTGTTTCTTCTTTTAGTTTACATGGATATAAACCTAAGCGAAGTGTTCCGCCTAAATCCTCTACATCCTTCTGTTCAGGTAGAAGATCGATAACTGGATGAGTAGTCGCTTCATTAATTTCAGAAGAATGAGCATCCTTCCAACCTAAAACATTACGAGCAAATTCGATAGAAGCAACCTGCATTCCTAAACAAATTCCTAAGAAAGGCACTTTTTGTTCACGTGCATATTGTGTTGCTAATATCTTTCCTTCAATTCCACGATCTCCAAATCCGCCTGGTACAAGGATTCCATCTGCATCTTGTAGTAATTCTTGGACATTTTCTTTCGTTACATGCTCTGCATTAATCCAATCAATATTGATATCGGCATCAAATGCATAACCAGCATGTTTTAATGCTTCTACAACAGAAATATAGGCATCTTGTAGTTCTACATATTTACCAACAAGAGCAATTTTTGTTGTTTTAGAAAGATTACGTACACGATCTACTAATTCAATCCATTCTGTCATATCTGCTTCTTGGCATTTTAGCTTTAAATGGTCGCATACAATTTGATCAAGGTTTTGCTCTTGTAATGCTAGAGGAATCGTATATAGTGTATCGGCATCACGACACTCAATAACCGATTTATTGTCTATATCACAGAATAACGCAATTTTGTCTTTCATATCTTCAGAAATTGGTTTTTCTGTTCTTACAACAATAACATTTGGCTGAATTCCCAAGCTACGCAACTCTTTTACACTGTGTTGAGTTGGCTTTGTTTTCATTTCCCCTGCAGCTTTAATGTAAGGTACTAATGTACAATGAATATACATAACATTATCGCGGCCAATATCACTTTTAATTTGGCGAATTGCTTCTAAGAATGGTAAAGATTCAATATCCCCAACCGTTCCGCCAATTTCCGTAATAACCACATCTGCATTTGTTTCACGCCCAGCTCTATATACACGCTCTTTAATTTCATTCGTAATATGTGGAATTACTTGAACCGTACCTCCAAGATAATCGCCTCTACGCTCTTTTCTTAAAACAGTAGAATAGATCTTTCCTGTTGTAACGTTATTATATTTCGTTAAATTGATATCAATAAAACGCTCATAGTGTCCTAAGTCTAGGTCTGTTTCTGCACCATCATCTGTTACAAATACTTCTCCGTGCTGATAAGGACTCATCGTACCTGGGTCCACGTTAATATACGGGTCAAACTTTTGAATCGTTACACTTACACCACGGTTTTTCAGCAAGCGACCAAGAGAAGCTGCTGTAATCCCTTTTCCTAGTGAAGATACTACTCCACCTGTTACAAAAATATATTTTGTCATTATATAATCCCCCTTGATTTAAGTTTGCTCCAATTCCTCTTTATTTAAGACGAATTAACTAATTTTTTTAGAGGGGTATGAAACGATTGCTATTAACTTCCTTACTAAAAAATAAAAAGCGCTCCACTTACTTTCTACAAGTAAGGGAGCGCTATATTTAGCGAATTTAAGTTCGTTCCTCTTTTTAAGGAGCCCAAAAAAGATTTTACTAGCAACGACTGTAAATGTCAAGAGTAGAAGAATTATTTATCTTCATCCTCATCATCTTCAAATTCGTCGTCTTCGTCTTCCTCTTCCTCCTCATCTTCGATTTCATATTCTTCTTCTAAATCTTCGTCGAAGTCTTCGTCTTCCTCTGACAAATCGTCATCCAATAGATCGTCGTCTTCCTCTTCATCCAAATCGTCATCCTCATCTAGAAGTTCTTCATCATCTAGATCTGCATCAAAGTCATCGAAATCGTCATCATCTTCCTCTAAGCTATCAAAATCATCGAAGTCATCATCGACAGCTTTTTTAGCTTTCTTCTTCTTCGGCTTTGTAACAGTTACAACGTCTTCCTCTGATTTATCTACTGGATACCATAAACGAAGTCCCCAACGATTGTCACCTAGTGATAAAAAGCGACCATCAATATTAACATCTGTATAAAATTGTGCTATTTTCTCGTTAACTTCTTCTTCACTTAGTCCTACTAACTTTGCTACTTCGTTCATTAGTTCATTAAATGCATAAGGTGTTTTGCCACCATTCATTATTTCATATGCTACATCAATTAGTGACATTTCTTTTAGTTCTTCTTTTGTGTATTTGTCAACACTCATTCTTTCGCACTTCCTTTCATATTCTACTCAATCCCCTTCCTGAAAGCTTGGACCAAAATTCAGGTGGAAGTTTCATGTGTCGGGAGTTTATTATTTTTTATACATCTTATTGATCTTTTAACAAATCAATCTAATTACCTGTCTACTTTTAGTAGGCTCATTTTAAGAAAGGAAACCTTTACTAAATAGTAAAAATACATATTCTCCATTATAAACAAATTTTAGGTGAATATGCTAGTTCTAGTTAAGGTTTATTTAACTTTTCTTTGAAATAGAAGGTTTCCTTCCTTTTGGTGGTTCCTTTTTGACTTGCTTGTTTATTTTTAGCTAGGCGAAAAAACAGAAGGGATAAAAGAAAAAAACCAATCGAGCCTAATTGATGCTTATAAAGAATATAAAAGATTCCTAAAAATAGGAGCAGTCCTATTAATATCAAAAGTTTCCGCACCTTTCATCCATCCCAACCTAAATAATTGATTATTCTTACTTCTAGAATAACGATTGTAGCAAGTAAAGTGCAAGTCTCTTCTTTATTTTCCCCTTAAAATTATTATCACATTGAAATGAATGTGGATGAACGTTTCTAGATCCCTCTTGTTTAAGTGTTCCTCTTCTATATGAACGCTCTTCTCGTACCTTGCTCCTCTTATTACAGCTTTCCTTATTCTTTCTCATTCAACAAAACAATATAATTTAAACCGAGGTATGAAAGGCATAGAATATCGGGAATACTATCCTTTTAAGGAGGCATAGTGAATGAAGACATTCTTGATAATCATAAGCATTATTGCCATACTGATTTTCCTTCTCTTTATTGACTTCCAATTAGGAAAGAGAGCCCAGCAAAAAAAAACAGATCGAAAAAACTATCCTTTTAGATATACTAACTTTCACATTTATTCGGACGGAACAGAGTTGTTTCCAGCCCTGTTTCAGACCATTAAAGAGGCAAACAGCCATGTTCATGTCCTTTTCTATACTATTAAGACAGACAGTATTTCCACGGAGTTTCTTAACCTTTTAGAAACAAAAGCACATGAAGGAGTGGAAGTACGCCTTATTTTGGATTGGTTGGGAAGTATTAAAATACGAAAAAAAATTAGGGAGAATTTAAAAAAGGCTGGTGTTCAGTTTGCTTTTTGCCAACTCCCAACATTCCCTTACCTTTTTTATTCCTTACAAGTTAGAAACCATCGGAAAATTGCCATCATTGATGGAAAAGTTGGTTTTATGGGCGGCTTTAATATTGGCAAAGATTATATTCATGCCAACTTCAAATTAAGCCCTTGGCGTGACTATCATCTTCAATTAACTGGAGAAGGAGTTGATGACTTACAGCGGGAGTTTTTAATCGACTGGTTAAAAGCCTTTAAAGTTAATCTACTGCAAAATCCTATATATTTCCCTATGCAGCAAAAGGGAGAATCTAGACATCAACTAATTCCTACACAAGGGGTTTATTTAGAAGAAATAATCTGTAACTTGGTCAAAAACAGCAAAAAATCGCTTTTTATCGCTACTCCTTATTTTATCCCTAGTAAGCGAATAACAGAAGAGTTAGTGAGAGCATTACATAGAAATGTTTCCATTACGATCCTTATTCCTGATAAAGCGGATCATATGCTTGTTAAAGAGGCCTCTTTTCCTTATCTACGTTCACTGATAGGAAATGGAGCGAGCGTTTATCAATATTTGAATGGCTTTTTTCATGGCAAATTAATTAATGTTGATAATGAGATTATTATTATCGGCTCATCCAATTTTGATAGACGCAGTATCTTTTTAAATCACGAGTTGAATTGTTGCATCTATGACCCTGTATTTATTGAAAAAATGAACAAGATTACAGAGATGGATTTACAGCAAGCAAAGGAATTATCGCTTGAGGGTTTAAATACAATCACGATGAGAAGTAAACTAAAGGAATGGGTTTCCCGTCTTTTTGCTCCCTTTTTATAAAAGGACTGTTTCGTAAAGCATGCTCAGGACTCTAAATACAACAATTAATCATGCTCAACTAGATGGCCGCTCACTGGAATAGTAAGCGGCCATCTAGTTGAGCATCATATTTGCACTTCTAATTATCTTTGAAAAAAGACACTGACCCACTCAAACACACGGTAACCGGCGTATATTCCAAAAATGCCTACAATCCCTGAAAATGCACCTGGAGCAGGTATTGGTAGCTTTAATAGTCCAAAGAGGAATCCAGTTAAAAACCCAGTAATTAAAGCAAATAGAACTAACCTCACAAGCATCTTCCCTTTCCTTAAGTAGATGCTTTTTATTATTCGAAAAGATGATTAGAAATATCCAATGATTTCTTTATAAAAAAAGGAAGATGGGACATAAGTCTTTTCAACCAAATAACCCTGAACGATTATACGTATATGCTAAGAAGAGTTCGTATGATTGTTTAGGGTTTTATTCATTTTAAGAAGGAAGGTTTGTGGTGATAACCCGCAGCCTGAATATACTTCGCTTTCCATGGGGCGAGCGCCAAGCCTCCTCGCTTCTTAAGTTCCTACGGGGTCTTGGACTTTCTCGCTGCTCCCATAGGAGTCTAGTCTGCTTTGTATTTCCTACTAATTATATTTCTTTAAAAATGATGGAACGAGTTGGTTTCGCTACTAGATTGGAGATTGTTCGTCTTTATCTATTATATTTTTTGTCCCAGTCTCCTCAGTTTGTCGACAAAAAGATTCTTAGAAACTTATATTGAATTTTCATGCGTTGCTTGGAGTAGAAGGGGGGAGACTCCTGTGGGATTAGCGAGACAGCTTAGACCCTGCAGGCCAAAGGCCGAAGCGGCTCAGCGCGAGCCCCACGGAAAGCGAACCCCTGGAGCGGAAAGCAACATCCCTATCAAAGGGATTAATAAATAGACTATATACAAACTTTTATTTCTAAAATTTAGAAGTTTGTCTACAGTCTGAGCCCTTCTCTATTGAGTAGGACTACTTTTATCTTGCTTATAAAAAGTTATAAAAAAGTTTGTTAGTCCGTAGGCTAACATAGTAATAGCAACATCTAACAAAAATATATGAAAGCTATTAAACCCTTTTAATAGAGCAAGAAATCCTATTTGCTTCTCAATAAAGACAAATACAAAGGCCATAATAGCAGATAGAACAGATGTCCATAATAGAAAATTCTTATCATGTTTCACACAATATTGGTATAGCAACATAAAAGAAACTGGAAGAAAAGAAGATGTTATCCCAATTGCTTGGGGTAAGAATGGTAGAATAAAATAATGATGATCCATATATCCCAGTCTAATAAGGGTAAGTTCCGTATATGTCCAAAGCATGTGAACTGTATATCCAAAGAAAAGAATTTGAAGGGTCTTATTCTTATCCAGTTTTACCAGCAGGACAATAAGGGGAACGATCAAGAAAATTAAAATGATCCAAAACTGCCAGTTATTCCAATTAGAGTGTTCGTGCCAATAGGAATTTATTAATGATGATACCTTATCGCTCGCTTTGTTTATCTCTTTCCAATACTCTTTAACTGACATAATCCTTCCACCCACCTATCATTTTACAATTATCATTCAATAATCTATCCTAGGTTATTTTTTTTATACTATTGTCCTGTTGGAAAGTACTCCACCTTACTTTAATATATCTTAAGGAAAAATAAAGAAATGTATAATATAATTCTTCATTATTTATGATGAAGGGAAAAATAACCATGATTAATTCTATTTCAAGTACAACTGCAAGTTCTACTACAATAACCAGTCGTTCCTCTGATGTTGCCAATCAAATTAAAACATTAGAAAGTCAAAAACAACAATTGCAGTCACAACAAACGCAAATCGAGCAAAATGAAACCATTCAAGAAGAAGAAAAAGAGAAACAGTTGGAACAATTAAAAAAACAAATCTCGGAAATAGAAGCACAAATTCAAGCACTTCAAAATCAAACATCTGAAACAAATCATCCTAATTCCAATGCACAAATACAACAAGATAATGTCTACATTAGTAATGAAGCATATTCCTTGTTCAAAACTTCAACAACAAAACTAGATTAATTTAGTTTTCATTCAAGTAAGTAAATAGTGTATTTTTTATAGTCCCCCCTTTTTTAAGAGGGACTTTATTCATTGTAAATTTTTTCAGTGATAGTATAACAGCGGTAATGTAAGGGAAATGTATAGCTATTATTATGAATTTCTCAAAAAAGGAAGTGTGGGAAAAATTGTGGTATCCTTATACTCTCATTATCGTTTTTGTGCTTATTGTCTCCTTTATGCCGAAAAGACTTACATTAAGGGAAATGTATTTTAGCGTTGGAATAATTGGATTTGCTACATGGCTTGGAGATGTATTTGTAGGTGATGTTTTAAAAGCCTTTCAACTCGGTCCCTCCTCTAAAACGTACATTATTGACTATCTTTTTGTGACGATCATTCCACCAGCGATCGGCTTGATTTACCTAAACTTTTTGATTCGCACTAAATCTCTTCTGTATAAATGGATATGGGTAGTCCTTTCCTTCCTATTAGAATGGGGCGCTGTACTAACAGGATATATGACGACCAAAGGGTGGAAAACCTGGTACTCTATACCTGTCTTTGTATTAGTATTTCTCGTATTCCTACCTTTGCATTTAAAAATTTTAAGACCTGAAAAATAACGAGTTTCGTTCGAGTTTTTTCAAATAAAGATAGGGACCGGCTTTAGAAAAAATCCGGTCCCTATCTTTGTAAACATATTAACTTTAGTTATTTCGTTACTGCAATGCTAGTTTCACTTTTAAAATTTGGCAGCCAATCTCCATGAGCTTCAATTAAATCATCACATAGAGAAATAATATCGTCCATTGATAACTCAGCTGCTGTATGTGGATCAAGCATAGCGGCTTGATAAATAAATTCCTTTTTCAACGTGATCGCTGCTTCAATGGTCAGTAATTGCGTGTTAATATTCGTTCGGTTTAATGCAGCGAGCTGCTCTGGAAGATCACCTACATACGTTGGGGTAATTCCACTACGATCTGCAATACACGGCACCTCAACACAAGCTTTCTCCGGAAGGTTGCTGATTAGTCTGCCAGTATTTAAGACATTCCCGCCAAATTTAAATGGAACGTTCGTTTCCATTGCTTCAATAATGCGGGAACCATATTCATGGGAACGCACATGATCTAAGGATTTATTGTTAACCAAATCTTCTCTCATGGCTATCCAATTATTAATTTGCTTTTCACAACGAGATGGATATTCATCAAGTGGAATGTTAAAGCGCTCAATTAACTCAGGATAGCGAGATTTGATAAAGTATGGATGATACTCAGCATTGTGTTCAGATGACTCTGTCACATAGTAACCAAATTTATCCATCAGTTCAAACCGAACCATATCCCCATGCTTTGTTTTTTGCAATTCACGAGCTCTTCGCTTAATTTCAGGATATAAATCCACCCCATCCTTACTCACTTCAAGCAGCCAAGCCATATGATTAATTCCAGCAATTTTTTCCTTTACACCAGTGCGATCCATACCTAGTGCATCAAATAAATCTTTTGTACATACTTGCACACTATGGCATAAACCAACCGTTTTAATATTGGTATAACGATTCATAACTCCAGTCAACACGGCCATAGGATTTGTATAATTCATGAATAGCGCATCAGGACAAACCTCTTCCATATCCTTTGCGAAATCGAGCATAACTGGAATCGTTCTTAAGTTACGGAAAATCCCGCCAATTCCGACTGTATCGGCAATAGTCTGTCTTAACCCATACTTTTTCGGAATTTCGAAATCGATCACTGTACTAGGCTTATAGCCGCCTACCTGTATCGCATTTATAACATATTTCGCTTCTCTTAAAGACTCTCTCCGATCTGTATATGCTTTAATCTGAATGTTTTTCCCAAGACTTTCCTTCAAATTATTGAGCATTTGTTCAGAATCACGCAAGCGTTGTTCATCAATATCGAATAGCGCAAATTCAAAACCATCTAATGCGTCAACAAACATGCAATCCCCCAAAACATTTTTTGCAAATACCGTACTACCAGCTCCAAGAAATGTAATTTTAGACATTTTATAATCCTCCAATTTTTCTTATATTTATCCTTTAACCGAACCAGATGCTAATCCTTTAACAAAGTGCTTTTGCAATAATAAGAACAATACAACCATTGGCAATACAGCCAATATTGCTGCTGCAGCTACAAGATTCATGCGGTTAGCATTTTCTCCAAAGAAACCTGCCAAAGCAACCGTTATTGTTTTTACTTCCTCTGCTTGTAGGAAGAAAATAGCGAATTGATAATCGTTCCAAATGAATACACAGGCAATGATTAAAATAGATGCAGTAACCGGCTTCAATAACGGAAATACAATACGGAAAAAGATTCCTAATGTACTAGCTCCATCGATTTTTGCCGCTTCTTCTAATTCTCTTGGGATTGTCGAACGAATAAATCCTGAATACAAGAAAATTGTTAATGGCAGAAAGGACGCAACATTATTCAAGATGGCAATTTCAAGCGTATTCATCATTCCTATGTCCACTACAAGCTTATATAACGGAACCAATGCTGTTAAAGGAGGGATAACCATTACTGCGATAAAGAACATGAACACAAATTTATTTAGCTTTGTTTGTCTTCTTGCCAGCGGATATGCTGCCAAAGAGCCAAATACAATTAATAAAAAGGCACTGACTGTGGTAATAATCGCCGTATTGGTGAGCGCATTGCCAAGACTAGCCATTTCCCATGCTTCCTTAAAATTGGCAAAATTCATTATGTTGGGGAAAACCCATTTCGAACTAAAATCTCCCCTCGCCTTTAATGCTGTCGTAATCAAAATATAGAAAGGGATTAAATGAAAGGCTGCAATCAAAAGCGCAACTCCAGAAAGGAGCCATTTATTCTTTCTATTCATATAATCCATTACGCCTCAATCTCCTTTCGTTTGAAGTAGACTAGCGCTGCCAAGCTTAGAATTAATATGATGACTGCCATAAACACACCTTGTGTTGCTGCATACCCCGCATCCTGGCGATTAAAATAAAGATCGTACATAAATGTCGACATGGATTGAGAAGCATAGCCTGGTCCACCGCCTGTAAGCGAGATGATCACATCAAACAACTTCAACCCACCAATAATGTTGATAACCATATTGATCGTAATAGAAGGCATTAACATGGGCAAAGTGATATTTTTAAATTGCTGAAAACTAGATGCACCATCAATTTGTACTGCTTCATAATAATCTTTTGATATACTTTGTAATCCAGCAAGATATATGATCATCGCAATACCGACAAATTGGAAAGTATTCACAAATACTATTAACCAAATGTTCACTTTCGGATCTGCTAGTGCATTAATTTTATCTAGCCCAAGGAATACAAGCAGATCATTAAGCGCTCCGCCTTGGAAGGCGAAAAAGAAGTAAAAGATATAACCCATAATTAGTGGGCTAATAATGACCGGCAAGTAAACAATTGTCCTAGTAAAATTCTTAAAACGAATGCTTTGGTTTAATAAAAGCGCATATCCTAAACCAATAATATTCTGTAAAATTGTACTACCGACACCATACAGAAGGGTATTTTTTACAACTAGCCAGGTATCTGGGTCCTTCAGCATTCTTGCATACTGGCTGAACCCAATGTAGTCGTAGCTTTGCGAAAACCCGTTCCAGTTTGTAAAAGATATTTTAATTCCGTTTAGAAAAGGATAAAAGATGAAAAAACAGATAGCAGCAAGAGCTGGAAGATACATCCACCAAAGGGAGGATTCCTGCCTTTTTTTACGGTTCCTTTTCACTTCTATAGAAGAGTCGGTATTTGGCTGCCTATTTGTTGCTATTTTTAGCAAAGTAACCATCCCCTAGTTTAGATTGAGAGGTACAAATGTTGATACTCGTTCCTCCTACCGTAAAGCTATTTCTTTTGTTCTAGTAATCTCTTATATTCTTCTGCCATCTTTTTCGAAACATCTTCTGGCTTCATAGTCCCAGATAATAATTCCTGACCAGTAGCCCCCATAGGGTCCCACATGCCGCTCGGTAAATAGATACGGTCAAAATAAGGCTCTACTTTAATATCCTTATACTTCTCGTAATAATCAGAGTAATAGTTTTTTGATTCTGTATTCGTTAATCCTGCTGGAAGTGAAGTACCTTCCGCTATCTCTTTCACGATTTCTGGCTGTGAGATAAATTCCAGAAATTTCTTCGCCTCTTCTTTAACTTTAGAGTCCTTCCAAACAGCTAATGTATGACGTTCGCCACCAATCCAGCTGGGTTCGTCGCCTTCTTCGATTACAGGCATTGGAGTGATGCCAAGTTTAACATCTGGATTTAATTCTTCTACAGAAGGACCGAGCATGCCACCGCCAACTATAAACGCAATTTTACTTTGAGCCATTAAGTCTACCATTTGATGATTTTGAGCGGTCAAGACATCCTCATTAAGGAGCTTCTTATCTTGCATTTCCTTTAATTTTTCTGCTAGAAATGTGTAATTGGACCAATCAAACGTTCCATCTAGCAATTCCTTCTTAAAATTTTTCTCACCAGTAATTAATAACGGTGTTGAAAATTGATCAAAATACTGGCCGAATGCTGATTTATCAGAGCCAGCAAACCATAGTGGAGTCACTTCTCCCTTTCCTTTTTTCTTAATTGTTTCAAGCGCTGTCATAAATTCAGCAAAGGTTCTTGGAGGTTCTATTCCATATTCTTCTAGAAGTGTTGCATTATATGTAAGTCCATCCTTTGCCTGATTAAGAGGATAAGCATAAACTTTCCCGGTATCATCCATTAAAATTTGATTTAGGGCCGGGTCAAGATCTTGCACCCAATTCATGTCTTTCAAATCTTCTACATATTCTCCGTAACGATGGATTGCCCATCCATGGGTATCAAATAAGTCTGGCATATCATTCGCAGCCATCTTAACACGAAGCATTCCTTCATAACCGTCAGCAGGATAATTTTCTTTAATATCGATATCAGGATTTTCTTTTTCGAATTTTTCAACAACATTTTGCATTGTAATTTTATCTGCTTCATTTGTCACTGTCGAATACAGCGTAACAACAGTCTTACCACCATTTGCTTCATTACCACCTGAAGATTTACTACATCCAGTTGCAATCGTTGTTAAAGCAATAGCAATCGCCATAGTTTTTAAAAGCCTTTTCATTAAAAAACGCCCCCTAAAATTTCGTATTTTGAAAACACTAGGTACTTTCACCTAATTTTCGAGTTCGTTCTCTTGCTGGTTTTTGGGAGCATCTATATAATAGAATTAAGCTCCCTTTCGTTGGTGGAGTTTACCCGCCCGCAAAAAAGTGACTGCCATCACTTTGAACCTGGCACCAAGAACTTGGTGCTGGGAGGGCTATACACATATGAATACTTTTTACACTAATTCGTTCATCACCCCCTTAAAAAGAGTTATTTTATTTCCCTCCGCAGCTTTCCCTAATAACCAATTCTGTTGGGAGCGTAACAGTCAACGGAAGTTCCCTGCCATTTAGGCGGTCTAACAAAAGTTTTACCCCAATTTGCCCCATTTCTTTCGTAGGAACTCTAATTGTTGTTAATGGTGTACTCGCGAATTTCGCTGCCTCAATATCATCAAAACTAATAATGGCCACATCTTCGGGTACATGAAGATTTGCTTCTTGTATAGCTCTTAAAGCTCCAATCGCCATCGGATCACTGCCAATAAAAAATGCTTCAGGTAACTTTGATGTTTGAATGGCTTTTTTCATCAAATGATAGCCCTGTGCCATTGTATACTCACCAATAAAAATAGACTCTTGATTATATAAGTTTTTTTCTTTCATGTAACGTTCAAAAGTGGTGAGACGTTTATCTTCTGAAAGAAGCTTTTGATTTTTTAAGTGTTCCATTTCCTTCCCACCAATGTAGCCAATTCGTTTGTATCCAGTAGCTAATAAGTGGTGCAACGCTTTTTCTGTAGCACGTTCAAAATTGATAACAACAGAATCATAGAGGTCTTCGTTAGGAGAATGATTTATGTAAACCACATTATCCACCCTGCTGATTGCTTTTAAGGTAGACTCTTTCACTCTACCGACGACAATTAACCCATCAAGTTCTTCAATCATTTGATTTCCTTCTGTTTCATGTAAGCGAAATGTAGCCGTTTTGATTCCATTATGGGCAAGTTCCATTTCAATCCCTTGACGAATCGATAGAAAATAAGGATCACTTATTTCTTCATCCAATGATTGAGTTAGCATAATACCAACATGTTTTGTATCCTGCTGTTTTTGCTTTAACCGTCTTTCTAAGATCGTTTCATAACCGAGCTCTTTGGCAACTCGAAGAATACGTTCTCTTGTTTTTGCCTGAACGGTAAGCGTATGATCATTATTTAGCACTCGTGAAACAGTTGATGCTGATACATTCGACTTATCCGCAATTTCTTTAATCGTTGCCATGTTTAAAACCCTCTTCTTGTTTCTTTTAAAACCAGTAAACTTTTCTTTAAAATCACTAATATAATTACCTGGCATATACGAATAATAACACCTTTTGAAAAGGCTTTCAAGATAAAAAATATATTTTTTTCAAAAAAATTTGTGATTTTCATTTTATAAACACCTATTAACACAGGAATTTACATGAGAAATTGTTTTTTATCGGTAAATATTTTAGTGAAATCATACTGTTAAGTTAGTTTTCAACACCTCTATCCTAACAAAAAGGAACTGTTTCTCAGAACAAGTTCCTTTTTTTCTTATAAGGTTGGCAAATTTATGGCCGTATTTATATTTTGCAAATTAAGATTCATTTGCTCTTTCGGTTCCCACGCATTGTACCAGCCTTTTTCAGTCATATATGTGGAAAGCATTTCATGCATATCTAGGGCTTCACCCAAATGGCGAGCGAGTATTGCTTTAATTTCCGGATGCCCTGTTTCGGTTATGGCCATCGCATAATTTCTTATTCCACTTTTTGCCGAAATCAATAGGTCTGTTGCTATCATTTGATCTGTTAAGGCATCCAGTCCTGTTAAATATTCAATAATGGAATTCATACACGCTTCACTCCTAGTCCTTCCAGCTCTGTTGCTTTTGCTAAAATAGTTGAAAATTCTTGTAGCTGTCTAGTTGAAATATCCACATCTCTTAACATCATCTCTTTTAACTGAGGGTCTGTAACGAGAGCGCGCATTGTTTTTGATTTAGTTAAACAAATCGTCTTAAAAGCTGCCAATTCTTGAACTTCTAATACTTCATGTAATACATAATCCATTTTGCTCTCCTGCCTTCCTTATGGTTTTAAAACAACTTTTATACAATTATCTGTTTTCGTATCAAAAATTTCGTATCCTCGTTTTGCTTCACTAAGTGGCAAAACATGACTTACTACATCGCCTGGATCAATTTTCCCAGTAGAAACTAATTCAAACATGTATGGCATATAATGAATAACTGGAGCTTGTCCAGAGCGGATGTTGACATTACGTTGTGTAATATCTCCTAACGGAAAACTATTATATCTTCCACCATATACGCCAGTGATTTGGATCGTTCCACATTTCCGAACGGCTTGAGCAGCCATCACAAGAGCATTTATCGTACCACCTTGCAGCTTCAATCCACTTGCAAGAAATTCTAAATCAGTCATCTTCCCATCCATTCCAACTGCATCAATAACAACATCGGCTCCACCTTTTGTTATTTCTTTTAAATAAGCACCAACATTTTCTATATGTTCAAAATTAATGATTTCTACATTATTGGTACGCTTCGCATGCTGTAATCGATAATCAACATAATCTACTGCAATGACACGCTTTGCACCTTTAAGCCAAGCGAATTTCTGGGAGAAAAGTCCAACTGGTCCACAACCAAAGACAATTACTGTATCCCCTTCTTTCACTCCCGCATTCTCTACACTCCAAAAACCAGTCGTCATGGCATCAGCAATAACAGTTAGTTTTTCATCCGGTTCTTCACATGTTTCTGGAATCTTAAAGTGAGTGAAATTCGCAAAAGGCACTCTTAAATATTCTGCTTGCCCACCAGGATAGCCACCAGCACTTCCTGAATAGCCAAAATAAGCTCCAATATCTCCATTATCATTTGAGTTATCACATTGGCTTTCCAAATTACTTTTACAATATTGACACTCACCACAAGCAATATTGAAGGGGATTATAACACGATCACCTTTCTTAAGCTTCGTTACTCCCGGGCCAACTTCTTCAACAATCCCCATTGGCTCATGTCCAATAATATAGTTTTCTTGTAAATTCGGCATCATTCCGTGAATCAAATGCAAATCAGATCCGCAAATGGCTGTACTCGTGACCTTGATAATCATATCATCTGGCTTTAAAATCTTTGGATCCTCTACTTCCTTTACTTCCACATTTTTAATACCTTGATATGTTACTGCTTTCATCTACATATAACCTCCATGTCTAATGTTGATCCGGCGTGCGATCAAACATGCCTTTTCGATTTGTTTCAACAGGAAATAAATTCATATTGCCAATCATGATCGTATTCTTTGCAGAAAGCTGATCTAATTGATACTGCTCGCTTAAATCATGAGGGTGAAACCATTTTTTCTCGATCATTAATTCGGTTATTTCTTGATGCATGCTTATTGCTTGTTTAAGCTGTTTTCTTAAAAGAACTCTTAATTCTGGCGATGCTGTTTCTGTTAAAACTGTCGCGATATTTCTGACACTCTCTTTTGCTCGAACAAGAAAATCCATCGCAAATGTCATGTCTGCAATCTCTGGCATGTTTAAAGCATTAATCGGATCTAAATGATCATGATTCAATGAGTAACACCTTCCTCTCCATTTATAATTGGTGTTGGACGACTTTGCGGAACATCTGTTTCAAATGGCACCTGCTTGTATATTTCTGTTAGTTCAGAAAGGGCTTGAATCGATTGATTTACATCTTTTTTCATTAAGTCTTTCAAATCTTGATCAAAAACAAGCCCTTGCATTAATTTTGATTTCGCAAGACATAGTGTTTTGAAATTAATTACTTCATGTAAGTCCAGTGATTCATGTAGTGCTAGTTTTTTTGATTCCATGCATCTATATCCTCCATACTAATATGAATTACCTTGATATTTTCCCCATATAAAGTACTCTATCCCCTAGCAATTTTTAACGTTTTGCGTAAAGGTATAAAATTAAAATCGTTGTCATTTATTTTAAAAAATGATATGTACATATTTCCTTTAATGTTCTTAATCGTTTTGCTCATACTAATAAAGCAAACGAATTCTCGAAAGGATTAGGTTCTTATGCTAAATAAACAAGAAATGTCCCATTTTCAAAAAATATTGGATGAACAAAAAAGAGATCTAGAAGTAAGATTTGAACAAAATGACAACTTGGATTTGAAACATGGACATTACCATGAATCTGTTGGGGAACTATCTAGTTATGATAATCATCCAGGAGATGAAGGAACAGAGTTATTTGAAAGAGAAAAAGATATCGCACTGGCGGAACATTATCACCATGAGTATATGGGGGTAATACGTGCATTAAAAGCAATAGAAGAAGGAACATACGGAAAGTGTACAGAGTGTTCTCAAGATATCCCGATTGAGAGGCTGGAAGTTATACCTACTACTCTTTACTGCAAGGAGCATTCTCCTGATCAGAAAATTTCGGATAATCGTCCTGTAGAAGAGGAAATATTAACGCCTCCTTTTGGCAAATTTGATATGGATAATAAAGATGAATCAGTCGGATTCGATGCCGAAGATTCATGGCAAGAGGTTGCCAGTTGGGGTACTTCAGAAACACCATCTGATTTTGCCAATCTAGTGTATGACGATTATAATGACGTATACACAGAGAGCAATGAAAATATTGGCTATGTTGAAGACTATGAAAACTTTGTCGGAGTAGATATAGAAGGAAAAAATATAACCATTTATCCTAATGAACAGCATAAACGCTATGAACAAAGTTTGGATGAAGAAGGTATTATGACGACATTCGGTGACTTGCCTGCTTATGAACATGAACCATATGTAGAAAATAATGACTAAGAAAAAAGGTTGTCTAAGTAGGACTTTTCCTACCTTTAGACAACCTTTTTTTTGGAATCATCATCACCTTTTCCCCTCTTTAGAATAAGCTAAATATACTAAGGAGGACTATATATGAATGATGATAACTGGATTCATTTAATGGATGAATGGTTGAAAAATCATTTTCTTGATCCACTGACTTCCATTTTAGATGAAACAGAATTTCGGATTGACGTGTACGAAACAGAAAAGGAATATATTGTTGAAGCATTATTACCAAACTGTCTAGAAAACAGTATCCACCTTTCTGTAAGAAAGAATTTGCTTACTATTAAAGCAAACATCCAAGATTCTGGTCGTTGGGAAGAAAAACAAAGAACGATTGATTTTCCAATCCCGATTACACAAAATCCAATTTGCGCCATATACGCAAATCAAATTCTTGAAATTTTCATTCGGAAAGAAAAACAGCTAAACAAGATACAGTCCACTACTATTCCAATTCAATTTCTATAACGCAAATTCTCTTTCATACCCTTTTTTCAACACATAATATTGAATACCTTTCGTATGCTTTAAAGCACTTTTAGCATGCTTTTTCGCTACTTCATCTTCCCCCTTTTTTAAAGCGATTTCTGCTAACAGTGCTTCTTTCATCCATTTCTTTGTTATGGTTGTTATTATTTTCTTCGCTTCTTTAAACTGACTTTCTTCTATATTTATTAACGCCAAGTAGTAGGACTTTATTTCCAATTGTTTTATTTTCTCCGCTTCTTCTCTCAGACCTAACGTTTTTCCAAAATAAAGAGAAAATAAAATCGTGAATAGAGCAAATTGTGATTGATATTTTTTCCGTTTGATTAGTTTTCGATAACTTGTAATTACCCTTTTATCATCTTTATTACTTAATGCATGGACAAAACTATAATATGGATGCTTTCTGTTCTTTCTAAATAACTTCTCCAACTTCGTCATGTTTCTCGTTGTATGAATGCTAAACAAGGATGCGATATACATTGTAATAAATACGAGGATATAACAAATAAATATATTCAAAAATATGGGATAAGAAAAATAGTTATCCAAAACAAAGAAAGCAGAAAATGCAACGATTATTCCAATTAAAAATGTTCGTACTGATACCAAAAATATTCCTCCTTATGTAAACCAAACTTGTGCTAAATGTTGAATTCCTTCTTCCACTTCCTTTTCTTTCAATCCCCCAAAACCTAATAATAGAGGATAATCCTCTCTTTCCTGAGAATAATATGGTTTCGTAGAATATACTTTTATTCCTATCTTTTTTGCTTCTGTGATAAATACATCTTCCTTTTTAGGAGGAACACGAATCAACAAATGCATACCAGCTTTTTCACCAATAATTTCGACCTTATCACCCATATACTTTGTGATACATTGAACTAAAAAAGTATATTTTCTTTCATAGACCTTACGGATTCGTTTAATATGACGCTCAAATTCTCCCTTTTGTATAAATAAACCCAATGCTAACTGCAATAGCGGGGAGCTTGATTGCGACTCCGTTATACTCTTTTTTCTCCACTTTTCAAGCAAGGTATCTGGCAAAATCATATAGCTTATTCTTAAGGAAGGTAAAAATGCTTTTGAAAAAGTCCCCATGTAAATTACTCGATCTTGCTGATCTATTGCTTTCATACTCGGTATAGGTGAACCTTGAAACCGGAACTCACTGTCATAATCATCTTCTAGAATATACCCGTCCACTTTTTCAGCCCACTCTAATAACTCAATCCTTTTTGAAATGGACATAATCTTGCCGATTGGAAACTGATGTGATGGAGTGACATAAATGAGATTACACGAACTATTTAGCGCAGAAAAATCGTGCCCAGCCTCTTCCTGCACTGGGATAGGATAAATAGGAAGTTCTCTCTCCTTAAATACATTTCGGACGCCATCGTATCCTGGTTCTTCCATTCCGATACATAATGAATTTTTCTCCAATAGCGAGAGGACTAGATGAATTAAATGTTCCGTCCCTGCGGTAATAATAAGTTGATTGGCTGTCGTCTGAATCCCTCTTGATCTGTATAAATAGCCAACCAGCTCTTCTCTAAGTAATATTTCACCTTGTTTGTTTCCATACATCATCCAGTTAAATTGCTTGTCCTCCATTACCTCTTTTACTGTCTTCTTCCAAGCGTTAATTGGAAAATTAGTCATATCAATATCTCCATACTGAAAATCTATCAAATAGTTTTCCTCTACCTTTTGGCTTTGTTTATGTCCTACTTGTGTTTGTGTCGCTGTATATTCATAGCTAGGTAAAGCAACCACAACATATCCACTTTTCTCTTTACTTTCCACGTACCCTTCCATCCACAACTGTTGGTAGGCAGCAATGACTGTATTTTTACTAATTTGCAAAAAGCTTGCTACATAGCGAATCGATGGCAGCTTTGTTCCTGCTTCTATCTTCCCGGTTAAAATTTCTGTTTTAAAATAGTAATACAATTGCATATATACAGGCTCCTTACTGTCTGTATGCAAATGAATAGCGATATTCACTTTCTCCTCCTCCTTTTCCGTTTAAATCTATTTGTACCTAAAAACTTTTCTTAAACTGTTCCTATGGAATTCACTTATTTCATTTTAAAATGAAGGGACAATAAATGGAAGGAAAGGAAGAAAAAAAATGAGTGTAATGCGACAATCAATGATGGAAGTTACCGATAAAGAGAAAATTAATCAATTTTTACATCATACGCATATTGGACATCTCGGCTTAGTAGATGCAGATGCACCTTATGTCATTCCACTTAATTATGTTTGGTTCGGAAATCACCTATATTTTCACGGTGCAAGTGAAGGAAGAAAAACACGCATCATCAGCAAAAATAACCAAGTATGCTTTACTGTCAGCGAAGAACTAGGCATCATGAGCAATCCCATTCCCGCTAAAGTTGACACTGCATATATGTGTGTGATGATATTCGGAAACGTGACGCTATTAGAAGATATCGATAAATCCCGTGATGTCATGCAAGCAATGTTACATAAATATGTTCCCGGTTACTATGAAAAACCACTAGCTAAATCTCATTTAGAAAGATACGTGTCTACTCTAGGGAGTAAAACAGCGATTTATAAAATCACTCCTACTGCTATTACGGCAAAAGAAAATAAGTTGGATGAAAATGTGAGGTTTACACCGGGGAGAACGATTAGGATGGACATGTAAAGATTTAGAAAGTTCCTTATTGAAATGCTAGTTATTTGTTTTGCACTTCTTCTCTTCCATCAGTGGGGGTTTTACTTCATCCTTCACTGATGGTTAGTTGAACTAATCGATAATAAATATTATTACTGGCCAGCTTATCCATAGTACTGGTAAAGTAGAATGACTTCCGTCTGTTCTATATGGTTACTTAGAACAGCATACGGTTTTAACAGCTGGTAAAACAATCAGAAATGTGATGAGAGATGCTTTTCTTCTACTATTTAAGGAAGAAGAAAAGCTAAATGAAGTAATGGGAGTTTTTCAAGATAAATTAGATGTTGGCGGATTTTTGGCTGATACCCTCTTTCCTTTGGCTGATTTACTTCGTTTTTGGCTGATATTCTCTTTCCTTTGGCTGATTTATTTCGTTTTTGGCTGATATTCTCTTTCCTTTGGCTGATTTATTTCATTTTTGGCTGATATTCTCTTTCCTTTGGCTGATTTATTTCGTTTTTGGCTGATATCCTCTTTGTTTTAGCTGATTTATTTCGTTTTTGGCTGATATCCTCTTTCCTTTGGCTAATTTATTTCATTTTTGGCTGATATCCTCTTTCCTTTGGCTAATTTATTTCATTTTTGGCTGATATCCTCTTTTCTTTGGCTGATTTATTTCGTTTTTGGCTGATTTACTTCCATTTCTGCTGATTTCCACAGCACTTTAGCAGATCTATCTCATTTTTTGTGTTAAACAAATGAATAATTTCAACTTAGGTTTTGCATAAAGCAAAGACCTTTTTAGTTTCACTTCTCTCACTTCCCCTTTCTCCAAAAATATCTTTGCTTATTCACGTATTTTTTTCATTAAATGACAAACACTACCAATAAGTACTGTGGAGGAGGTTTGTCTAATGAAAAAATTTCTTTATTCTTTACTTCTTTTCTTTGGTGTATGTATGCAAGTATCACCTGTGTTCGCTTCTCCAAGTGAAAAAGAAGTAGAGATGTTAGCTAATAAACTAGGCTGGACGAGAAATGACTTAGAAGAATATTTAACTTTTAAAGGATTAAAAACGAGTGATTTTGATACTATTCAACTTTTAGAAAAGCAACTTGGTACACCAATCACTCCAACTAATCTAGATCAACTCCTTGTCCAAAATTCAATGACGCGAGAGGAATTGGATATACTATTAGCAGGCTTTCATGAAGGTGTCGAAGATTTTTGGTTTTTAGAAGATTTAGAGGTTGCCATTGACTTTTATAAAAATCATGAAGATAAAATGCTTAAGTTGGAAAAATTCCTTGAAAATATCGGATTTGACGATACGGAAAAACAACAATTTTACGGTCATTTAAATAGACAAAATCCTGCCCTTTTAGCTGCAAAAGTTGAGGAATGGAAAGAACAATTAAATGATTTCCAAGTTACAGATCAAGAAAGCGGGGTAAATGAAGTAACGAATCCTGCATTAAGTGCTTTTTGGAAAGACTTTTTTAACACAACATCCTTAAGGCCAGTATTAATTGGTATTGATGATAATGGAAAAAGAACGGAACTTGCACTAACTGACCTCTTTCTTAAGGAAATGGATACAACTGTTGCCATCGAATTATATGATAACCAAAATACTTTAATTGGAGATGCAGTCGTGACACCAGATATGGTTTCTTCAGTCGAAGCCATCGATAAAATGGTGGCTTTAACCGAAGTGACGCAAGAATTAGCTAATTTATATGCAGCACAACTTCCCAATACAGCTTCCCCACTCCCTATCTTCTTATGTATAGGGTATATGTTAGCATTGGTCGGTGCTTTTTTAGTATTTAGGAAAGCAAGCTATGAAAAATAGAACGAAGCTTGGACTCTTCTTTATTTTGGTAGGGATGTTGATGATTCTGTATGTTTCTACCAGTTATACGAAGGTGGAAAGCATCACAAGGCAGCCGTCTTTCCACCAAGGCAAACAAAGGGTGTTATCGAAATTACATAAGGCACAACCAGGCGAAAAAATTGCAGCGATCATTATACCAAATCAGAATAAGCGTATTCCTGTCTATGAAGGAACTAGTGCCGAGATTTTAAAAAAAGGTGCTGGTCATTATCAAAAAAGTGCTTTACCTGGCGAAAACAATAATGTCATCCTATCAGGACATCGCGATACCTTCTTTCGCTTTCTTAAAGATCTAGAAAAAAATGATTCCTTGATTCTCGAAACAACGGAAAAAGAATATGAATACAAAATCACGAAATTTTCTGTGGTGTCTTCCAAAGACAAAACCATTCTTACCCCTAAACCTAGACCAGTTCTCACCTTGACGACCTGCTATCCTTTTTCCTTTATCGGAAATGCACCAAAAAGATACATTGTAACAGCGGAATTAACCCAAACAATTGATATTATGAAAAATTAGGGTCTGAACAATCGTACGTTCAGACCCTAATTTTTATTTCCATGTTTTTAAAAAGAAGATCAACCTATTTTTCCAATCAGTTAGCTTTGTAATAGCTTTCGGCTGTTTTCCCTGCTTCTGCATTTCATAAACACTAGCAATTGTAATTAAGATAGACCCTGCCATTAGTAAATACACCCACCAAGGGAAATTGCCCCAATATGGCCTTGTTTGTAATAATACATTAAGTACTAATACACCAATCCCTACAAAGAAATAGGATTTATAACGGAAATAAAAACCTGATAAGATAGATAAAACTGCAAGCCCTCCCAAAATAATAGCATCGTATATGGTGTGGGAAAGATATCCATCTATTGCCAATATCAGAGCTATCGTACCTACTACACCCCATTCTATATAGGCTAACATTTGCTTTCCATTCCTTAAGATTTTCTTTGTGCCAATCATAATCACTAACCACGGTAATACAACTAGCTCTGAAGTGATATAAGAAGGAATCGAAATTAACGTAAGGTAGGAATAATACGGTAATAACAATAAAAACAAGCTTATTAGCTTAGGAATCCACTGCATTTCTTTGTCTACCCTGTTTCTTTGGATATATGCTACGACTACAAGAAGCACTCCAGGTAAGACAATATCCCAGTTAAACGTTGTTTCAATTACGTATAAAGATAAGATCGAAAGAATGCTTCCTATGAGATAAAAATCAACCCACTTCTCTCCTTTTTCCCGCAATCTTACCATAGCTGTATAAACACTCGTACTCATGAACAGAAATAAGATTCCCCAAATAAGCGATAATAGATAGCGATCAAATGGAAAAAAATCTTTCGCATACATCAGTATTTCATTGTTAATAAGTAACAAGACTACTCCACTAAGTGATAATAGGTGTATTTTTTCTCGATGAATCACCAATAAGATAAGTGCCACATAAACAAGGATTACAAAATAAGTAATCATTGTAAACGGTGTGGCAAACAACCAAAAAATAATCCCGATTATGCTGAATGGTAAGAAAAAGTAAAGAATCTCTACCTTTTCCTTTGCTACGAAATACATACTAAATAAAACAAGTGACAGTACAATAAACGCGAAACTATAGGAATTTCCTCCAGCAAAATCAAACGAAATTATCCTTGCCAAAAAGAAATAAATAGATAGATAGCTTCCATAACGGAATGTCCTAACCAAATATTTATTGCCAACCAAATGAACACTTATTCTGTATACAATATACGCATAGATAAACGGAAGAAAGGAATCATTCCCCACAAAAATTTGATCAATAATCATACTTATTAATAAATACGAATGCGAAATCGTTAAAAACGGCAGCCTAAAAGATGTATTTTTTAA
>Ga0182739_1001470_pt1 | contig 24687 bp, 13 predicted proteins | sample eDN5th30CBELigBY_FD_128873 | JGI IMG/M metagenome (GOLD analysis project Ga0182739, IMG submission 128873) | Enriched backyard soil microbial communities from Emeryville, California, USA - eDNA 5th pass 30_C BE-Lig BY (version 2) (version 2) | ecosystem: Environmental > Terrestrial > Soil >... | reverse complement strand
TGCCACCCGGGCAAGCGGTTCGCGTCATTGGAGACAAACTCCGATTCGTGTGAGATCGTTTGATTCAATGACTCTGAGCGTGCCAGTCCGGGCGATTCCAGTTTGGGCTGTTCATTTCTGACATCGCGGCCTCGTTTGCTCGGGCCTTCCACCAGAACTTCCACACGCCGGCCAATAAATTCAGCATTATCTTCTTCACTCACTTCATTTTGAACCTGCAGCAGTTCACGATTCCGTCGCCGTTTGACCTCGTCCGGAACGTCATCGGCAAACAGATTGTAAGCCTTGGTTCCGGGGCGCGGGCTATACTTGAAGATAAAACTGTTTTTGAAACGGAACTCCCGAATGGCAGCGATATTCTTTTGAAAACTTTCTTCTGTTTCACCGCAGAAGCCCACAATAAAGTCGCTGCTGACCGCGCAGCCGGGCAGAATCTCCCCGATGCGCCCCATCATTTCACGATAATCTTCGACGGTATATCCCCGTTTCATTCGTTTGAGTTGTGTATTACAACCATGCTGCAACGGGACATGCAGATAACGTGCGCATTTAGGTAAATCTCGAATCGCTTCCAACAGGTCTGTCGTCATATCTTTCGGGAAACTGGTGACAAATTTAATCCGGTCGATCCCCGGAGTGTCATGAATCATGGCGATCAGATCGCTCAAGCGGTAGTGCCTCCCCCCTTCATTGTACTTATAGGAATTCACGGTCTGGCCGAGTAACGTGATTTCCCGCACCCCCTGTGCCGCAAGCAGATGAACTTCACGAGCAATTTCACCAGGAGAACGAGATTGTTCCGGACCGCGCGTGCTGGGAACCACACAGTATGTACAGAATTTATCGCAGCCAAACATGATCCGCACAAATGCCTGCCAGCGACTGGGCCGCATCGTCGGATCACGGAGTGGATCATAGCTTTCGAAACTCCCGGCCACTTCCGCCCGGGAACCCTCTTTACGGTCCAGTGAGACTGCAATTTGTTTTTTACGGGTCCTGCGAACCTGATCCACCAGGTCTGGAATCTCCGCCAGTTGACCGGTCCCCACAATCAGATCGACATGTGGAGCTTTCTCAAAGATCAGCGCCTGATCTTTCTGCGCCATGCATCCCATAACGCCAATCACCAGTTCCGGTTTTTTACGTTTGCCATACTTGAAGCGACCGACCGAACTATATGTCTTATGTTCGGCGTTCTCGCGCACGCTGCAGGTGTTAAAGAGAATCGTATCTGCCTGCCGGGGATCGTCCGTCAGCTCATATCCGCGTTGCTTAAGTGCCGCGACGACGAGTTCGCTGTCCAGAACATTCATCTGACAGCCGACAGTTTCAATATAGAGACGGTGCATAACTTCAATATGGAAAAGGGACGAGTGCTTCGTCTACTCTAAAATTTGGGGTACGTCTTAACGCAAAGTCCGACAACGGAGAACATTTCACGATCGCGGACCGCAAATTGACCTTGCCGGACAGACTCTACAGGATCTTGCTCGCGGCACTAGAGCGTTTTTGTAAATCTTGTGGCGGACTTGCCTCGCGGCATTCAGTCTTTCATCAAGTGAAACCCTTTCGACGCGGGCACATGAGAGACCAAACTGGTCTAAAAAACTTTGCCGCCGGGGGCAGCGTGCTCAAGTATCGCGAGTTGTGCCCAATCGTGCCAGACTGTTGTGATTCACAACTTCACAGGGAATGTATTCCGCACTTTGAAGTTGGCCTTGGATTGCGGTGTTTCGAGAGCGCATGCACGCACCGCACTGTTCGGTTCCGGCCTCGTGACGCAGGCGAGAGTAACCTCCCCAATGAATCAGCACCGTCTGGTGACACAGACATTTCTGTCTTGTGCGTTTTTTCCACAGGCTGTCAGGGCACGTGATCACGAAACGTCCTCCACTGTCGGACTTTGCGTGAGGATGCCCTTCTTTTTTATTTTTGAGCGAACTGGACCATGGATATTCCTTTTCAAATGAAATCCCACCAGCCACCCACCGCCGAACACATCAAGGAGCATTGTTTTATTCGCAGCATCCCCTTCTCTGGGAGAAAATTTACAAAAAAAACTTGTTCATCCCCCAGGCAGGGACTATGGTTCGCGGCGACAGGGGAAAGTTCTGGCCCGAAAACTCAACAACCAGGGTAACAAAAAAATACAAGTCGTATTATTTCTATGAAATGACTTCAGGTTTGACTCAAGAGCGACTTATCCTGTTTTACAGATCTCTCTTACGCTCACTGACGATTGCCCACTCACAGGTATCTCGAAGAAATTCAAATCCAGTAAACTGCCAAAAATAATCTACGCGAGATGACTGGATTGCATTAATAGCGCACTATAGGCATTATAGTGGGTATGTTTTGCCTGAAAGATTTGATCAGGATGCAAGGGCGGTCCGAAGTGGATACCGCAGGCCCACAATATGGGTTGGGGAGACTTTTTCATACGGCACGGATTTTCTGTGTCCGAGAGTTATTGGGACTCGATTAAATAGGTTGTCTCTTCAGTACAGATACAAGGAGCGGGCGAACACAGAGCGGGATTAATGAGAACGAAGGCTGAATTCTCGCCGGAGTTCTTAGGAGAAAGTCGGTATGGAGACAAGACTTCCCAAACGGCCACGAACCCTTCGGGGGACACGGTCGGAGGCCGCTCACACAAATTCGATGGCGATGAATGTTCCGCCAATGCACTTTCCGGCAAAGGCCCGAAAGGCGGAGGTGCGGAAAAACGATGCCCTGTCTGGGGAGCCATCAAGTGTAGCGAGTTCGACGCAAACCGATTGGCATAGGTCTTTTGTGTATTTTGCACAGATGGCAAAGACCGCAACCCCGCTATTCCTGGCAGACGGAATTGGCGCATTGTCTGGAGTGCTCATTGCTGTCATCGGCGTTGGGAGTCTATTCACCAACCTGCCAGAACTGTTGCAGATCGCTCCGCAACTCTTCTCCCAGAGTATTGTTTTTCTGTTGATCTATGGATTACTGGGGCTCTATCCCGGTGTGGGGATAAATCCGATTGTCGAACTGAAAAGCCTCGTTTTGGGATCACTGACTGCGGGGGCCATTCTGGCTGCGCTGAGCATTGCATTCGGGCATTGGAATCTGATGCAGGCAACGTTTCTAGGGACGCTCACCTGTTTCACGGCAGTTGCGGTCCTTTTATTCCGCATCTCGGTACGTGGCCTGTGCGCCCAATTCTCCTGGTGGGGGCAACCCGCCCTGCTGGTGGGCTGCCCTGAATCGTCAGCCCGATTGATGAAAGTTCTGACTCGAAATGTGACCACCGGGTTACGGCCGGTGGGATTTGTCTGTCCACGGCATCTGGCTGCAAAGCTGCCAGCATCAACAGAAGGATTTCTGGGAACGCTGGAAGACATCGTTCCACTGGCGGAGAAGCATCGCGTGTTCTGGGCGCTCCTCGTTTCCGGAATGGACCGCAACGATCAGAACAATTCCGTCTTTCAGTATTGTAGTTCGATTTCCAATGTCGTGGTGATGCCAGAACTACAGGAATTCCCAAGCCTGTGGAACCAAACCCGTGATTTCAGTGGCATCATGGGCATTCACCACCGGGAACGGTTGCTCAATCCTGTCAAGCGGATTGGTAAGCGGATGTTTGACATTCTGGCGGTCTTGCTGGGCTTGCTGGTTCTGTCTCCCTTGTTGCTGCTACTGCTGCTGTTCACCTGGGTTTGTATTCGGATCAGTTCGCCTGGTCCCGTGTTCTATTCTCAAAAAAGAGTCGGACGAAATGGACGCCACTTTTCCGCATGGAAACTGCGAACCATGGTGGTGGACGCGGAAGCTGCGCTGGAAAAGTACCTTCAGAAACATCCGGAGAAGCGGGACGAATGGGACAGGAATCAGAAATTGCAGGCCGATCCCCGCATACTTCCAGGAATTGGAAACTTCTTGAGGATCTCCAGTCTGGATGAACTCCCGCAGTTGTGGAATGTGCTCCGGGGCGACATGAGTCTCGTTGGTCCGCGTCCCTTCATGCCCGAGCAGACCGGACTTTATGGAGACCGATTGGATCTCTATTACAAAGTGCGGCCAGGAGTGACCGGGATGTGGCAAATTTCTGGACGAAATCATACCACCTTCGAAGAACGAGCCAATCTCGATGCGTATTATGTTCGCAACTGGTCGTTTTGGCTGGACGTGTTTATTCTCGGTCGAACTGTGAAAACAGTGCTGTTCCGGGAAGGAGCATTCTGAATCGGCGCAAAGGCGCCTCCCCCCCATGAAGAGCGTTCTGCTCTGTATAAATTCTCTGTGTAAATTCTCTGGCAGCAGCCAGACCTCTACTGCATGCGCCGAATGGGCCTGCTGCCTTACAGGAAGCGTTCTGCCCCTTGTTGCTGAAGCAGTGAGACCAGCTGTCGAATTCCCTGTTCGTCTCCCCGGCGGGCAACCAGTGTGGCATCCGGTGTATGCACCACGAGGAAGTCCTGCAGGCCGATCGTGGCGATCAGATGCTGATTCGTGGAATGAATCAGACAATCCGTGGTCTGTATCCCTACGTGCTGCCCCTGTACCGTATTTCCCTGTGCATCTGTGGGTTGCATTCTCGCAATCGCTTCCCAGCTTCCCACATCGTCCCAATTAAACTTTGCCTCGATCACCGCCAGGTGTGGCTGATGCTCCAGCACCGCGTAATCGATGGAAATCGATTTCATCTCGGGGAAAACATGTTCCAGCTCAGCTTGCCAGTCCGGTTCGCGGCAGGCCGGACGCAAACTTTCCAAAGCATTTCCGAGCTCCGGTTCATATTTCTGGATGAGTTGCAGGATTTCACTGGCGCGCCACATGAAGATGCCACAGTTCCAGAAGAAACGTCCCTCCCGCACATAGCGATCTGCCGTGGACCGATCCGGCTTTTCATGAAACGCCTGCACATCAAAGACCCCTGCCTGCAACGACTTCCCTCTCTCGATATATCCGAAACCGGTGGCGGGATCACTGGGAGGAACTCCGAACAGCACGAGTTGGCGGGGGTCCCGTTGAATCAGAGACAACCCCAATTGCACGTTTTCCCTGAAGGCCTCAGCGGGGGCGATGAGATGATCTGCGGACATGACCAGCATGACGGCCTCGGGATCTTGCACATGCAGGCGGAGTGCTGCCAGTCCAATCGCCGGAGCGGTGTTTCTCCCGCAAGGCTCTTGCAGAATCCGGAAGGGGTCGATCTGAGGAAGGTGTTCCCGTGTCAGGGCTGCAAATCTCCGGTTGGTCACCACCCACATCTGCGTTGCGGGAATCCAGGGATGCACCAGATTGAATGCGGACTGGATCAGAGACGAATCCCCCCGAACTGTCAGAAACTGCTTGGGGCAATTCTGGCGACTCAACGGCCAGAATCGTGTCCCCACCCCCCCTGCGATAATGACACCGTGCAACATGGCTCATGAACTCGTTGTGATGAATTTTACTGAGAGTTTGTCTGAAAATCCTCTCACCCACAGACACCGATGAGACGATGGTTGCTCAGAGACCAGCTCCCTTGCTCACTTACGAGGGAGAGAATCGGCCGATTCCATCATCGCACTGATCGTCTTGCTCAGCAAAACGGCTGGTGGCGGAAGCGCCCCGGCGGAGCGCCCCGCAGTAGAATGAAAGGAATCTGCAAAGCAGACTCCTCATTGTTCCGCCCCGAGGTTAATGTGATTGACACAAATTTGACACGCAGGACGAACTGGAATCCCGGGACCGGTGTCCTGGCAGGACTTAGTTTTGGGAAACGTGATCGCAGAACGTCCTCCATTGTCGGACTTTGCGTTCAGGCCTCCACTGAATTTCAGAATAGGAAGAAGATCCAGACCAGTTTGGTCGATCATGTGCCCGCGTCGAAAAAGTTTCACTTAAAGAGTTTCACTTGATGAAAGACTGAATACCGCGAAGCAAGCCCGCAACGAGATTGACTAAAACGCTCTGGAGTTCACAAAGCATCAGGAATCAGAGAGCTGAAAACGCCATCCGTTGGATTTTTTTGCCACCTTTCTCCTTTCCATTTTTTCCCTGTCTCCATCGGGTCAGACCTGGAACGACTCTCACACGATACTTCTCCCAGATCAGAATTGCTCATGTTTGGATTGCTCAATCTTCATAAGCCTGCAGGATGTACTTCACGCGATGTGGTGACGCGCGTGGCCCGTCTGGCGGGACGCTCGGTCAAAGTGGGTCATGCGGGAACGCTGGACCCGCTGGCAACGGGAGTGCTGGTCGTTTGCGTGGGACCGGCCACTCGACTGGTGCCACTCATTCATGAGCATCAAAAAAGTTATGAAGCGGAGTTCCTGCTGGGTTATCAGAGCCGGACCGATGACACCGATGGCCTGATCCAACATGTCTCCGTTCCGGAAGATTTCTCAGCAGAGCGGTTACGGGAACTTCTACCGGAATTCACCGGTACGATTCAACAAGTTCCTCCCGATTATTCCGCAGTCAAAATCCATGGTCAACGGGCTTATCGGGTTGCCAGACAGGGCCGGGAATTTGAACTCACCGCTCGGGAAGTCCAGGTTTCCAGATTGGAATTGATCTCGTTTGAGCACTTGCCCTTGCGGTTTTCGCTCTCCATTGACTGTGGAACGGGAACCTACATCCGGTCCATTGGTCGCGACCTGGCCCGACGGCTGCGGACCGCCGCAGTCATGTCCAAACTGGTGCGGACCCGTGTGGGGCCTTTTTGTGTTGATGAAGCTGTCGACGTCGATTCACTGACCCGCACAGGGTTGAAAGACTCGCTCATTTCACCGCGAGCCATGCTTGACCATCTGCCGCAACTGGTCTTGGGCGTGGACGCTCTAAGACGTCTGGGATTCGGGCAGACCATTCCAGTCCCCCCCATGAGTGGTCTGGACTTAACGGCAGGTCCAGTCGTGGTGATTGATGAAACAGGGCAACTACGAGCCATTGCGAGCCTGGAAAACAATCGCCTTGTCCCACAAACTGTCTTTCAACTTGCATTGAACTGAAACCGTAACATGGGTCAATCTGCTTGACTTGTTTCTACCTTTGGCATTGATGGGCTGGCGATGCAGGATGGCAATCAGGAATCTGCGACAGAAACGAAACCTGATCCGGAACAACTGGCACTCCTGCAGTTGAACCTGACCCCTGGACTGGGGCCGCGACTGCAATCGTTGTTGCTGAATGCCTTCGGCAGCGCCCAGGAGATCTTCGCAGCATCCGGATCGGAATTATTGCGAGTTGAAGGGATCGGTCCGAAAGCTTCGGTTCAGATCACTCGTGGCCGTCCGATGGAAGAAGCGACACGGGAATGGGAAGCGTGCCGCGCCACCGGCACCCAGCTGATTTTTCGCTCCTCTCCTCTTTATCCCGCTTCCCTGCGTGAGACGCACGATCCGCCCCCGGTGTTGTACATTCGTGGAGATCTGCGAGAACAGGACGTTCTGGCCGTTGGAATCGTTGGTGCCCGGCAATGTACCCATTATGGACGAGCCCAGGCCGCCCGTTTTGCCGGCCAACTCGCACAAGCCGGCGTGACGATCATCAGCGGGTTGGCTCGCGGAATTGATGCGGCCGCTCATCGAGGTGCCCTGGAAGCGCACGGCAGAACCATTGCCGTGTGTGCACCGGGACTGGCACAAATTTATCCGCCGGAACATCGCGGACTGGCCGATGAAATCATTCACAGCGGCGCCATCCTGACGGAATCCCCATTACATCGGACCGCCTTGCGCGGTCTGTTTCCTCAACGGAACCGGATCATCGCCGGCCTTTCGCTGGGGGTGCTGATTGTCGAGGCAACTCGCCAGAGTGGTGCCCTGCATACCGCCCGGCATGCCATGGAGCAGGGGCGAGATGTCTTTGCCTTACCTGGTCGAATCGACAGCCCTGCCAGTGTTGGATGCCATGATCTTATCCGGGACGGGGCGATTCTGGTCCGGTCTGTCGAGGACATTCTGGAGTCTTTGGGCCCCAGTGTCCGCCCGGTGAACGTGGATGAAAAAACCGTGGTCACGGTGGCTCGTGAATTGAACTTAAACGATCAGGAACGTACGGTGCTGAACCTGATTGATTTTGCCCCGACCGCCATTGATACCATTCTCGCGGCGGCGGACATGGAATTTTCCCGGGTCCTTTCCACACTCACGGTTCTGGAGGTGCGCAAACTGGTTCGCCGTCTCCCCGGCAGCTTTGTCGAACGGACCAATCATTGAATGGACCTGCCTTTTCGGCGCGGGCACACGATCGACCAAACTGGTCTAACTTCGTGATGCCGCAAAGTCGGCCAGTTGCCGGGCTTGGGCAATGGAGGTATCGGCTGTGAGTTGAATCCGGACCTGCCAGTTTCCGGATTGATCGGGGGTGAAGTGCCAGTGGGGAATGACCGCACAACTCTGGTGGACCAGCTCGAAGCCCCCTTCACTCTGACTGACGGTTTGAATCGGGAACGTCCAGAACTCAGCCGGCTGGGTGAGTTCCAGCGAAGCGTCGATTCCCAACCATTCATCCACCAGCCCAATCCGCATGCCTGCGGGAAGTGCCTGCACAGATTCGAGTTGGCCGAGTTGCTGACCATGCCCGTTGTAATAGTACCGATCGCTGAGTCCGGAAGGCATGGCGGCAAAATTGAATTCTACGGCAAAATGGACCGGTATTCCGGGCGGCAGTTGGCTAAGTTGGTAAGTGATTTCGAGCTGACATCCGTTTCCCGCATCCAGGGCAACGGTCTTTTCCATGCGTATCCAATGGTCACCCATGCGTCCTTCGCGGGTCATCACCGTTTCCACCCGGTCTTCCGAGCGGCGGAGGCGGGTTTCGTGAACCCCGACGACAAAATCTCCAATTCCGCCATTTCCCAGTTGAAATTCTTCCAGATCGACATCCGGCCGCAGGAAATGATCGACCAGGGACTTTCGCGGCCAGCGATCATAAGCAATTTTCTGATCCAGATGGGCCTGTTTAAAACGAACTCCCTCGTGTTTGAGGAAGGCGATGTCATCCACATCCGAGGCAGCGGCCGCCGCTTCCAGAACGGTCTGATGATACGGTTCCGGTCGCCGATTCAACGTGGCCAGCAAGTTGACCTTGGTGCTGCGGAGATCGAGTTCGTAAAGATGTCCACCACGTGCGGGGGCGAGATACGCAATCATGCGATCCCCCGCCATCCGGACTTCCTTGCGGGCATCCAGATTGAAATCGTCCGCGACAACATCGACCCAGCGCACTGGCCGGCCATGCAGTTTTTCCACCGCATTGTCGGCTGCAATCAGATGGCGATAAATCGCATTCCGCAAGTGCGGCAGATACAGACCGCCAAACGCTCCATGCCAGTACGGACAATTGCATTGACCACGATACAGTTCCATGCGTGCTTCATGGAACAGATCAGCATGTTCCCGGGCGGCCAGGGAGGGACTCAGGGCCTGAATGCGATCGCTGACTTCCCGTGAGCGACAATACATTTCGTTACTCTCGGGATACTTGACGAGAAAGTTTCTCCAGAAACCCGCCCTGAAGAAGGGTTTAATTTCCTTCCATTCCGGTTCTGCCGACAGCTCCGTGGTGATTTTACGATAGTCCAGTTGCTGATCGGTCGGTAAGGCCCATTCTGTCATTTCGCGGTAGCTGGCCGTGGGCAGATAGATCTTGCCCTGTGGAGGGACTTCGTCCACAGCCTGCCCCATCGTCACCACTTTCAGCCAACTGGAATTGTCCCGCAGCGCCTGGAACATCTCCCGCAGCCAGCCTTTTCCATACACATGTGCGTGCGTTCCGGGCCAGGATCCAAATTTTTCCCCATCATCTCCAAAAGAGACGACGGTCTCGGGATGATGCTCCGCAATTTTGCGCAGATAGGCAATTGTTTCTTCCGGTTTCGCCCAGGGAATCGAGTATCGGAGTGGTTCATCATCCGGAAAAATCTTCAGGATGCGGCCTTCGTTCTCGGTAATGTAATACCCGTGCAACCGGTCTTCGTTCAGACCTGCCCAGCGAAAATGCGAGTCATCGAGAATCGTGTATTCGATCCCGGCGTCCACAATATCGCTGGCAAAGTTTGGTTCCCAGACCCGTTCGGGAACCCACATCCCGCGAATCGTGGTTTCGAAAAGAGCAGAGAGATGTTGAGTATAGGCACGAATCTGGCCCACGCGGTCGCGGGCGGGAATTGACGCCAGGATGGGTTCAAAATATGGACCACCCAAGAGTTCCAGGCGACCTTGAGCCAGCAGATTTCGAATCCGATCGATGTATTCGGGACGATGTGCTTCCAGCCAGTCCAGCAGGCTGCCGGAGAAATGGACGGTCATGGGCAGCTCTGGAAAATCGTCCAGCACATCAAAAAAAGGCTCATAAGAATCGCGATACGCCTGCTCGAACACTCCATCGAAATTTCCGACGGGCTGATGGTTATGAATCGCGAAAATCAGACGAATCCGCGGCGGCATATTGTTTTCCAATGAATCTAAGAAACCCTGATAAACCATGCTGCAAATAGGCTCGCGGACAGGAGCTGTTCCTTGTCCGAGAGGTGCTGTTCGCAGCTCTGAGAATTTCTGCAATGGCAGGCTCAAACCGGTCCCCATTTCACGCATTCCCCCGGCGACAAATCATCCTCATGAAACATGAGACTGAAAAGATGGGGAACGTGAAATGACCATCCGGCGCTGATGATTACGGTTCATAGCAGTTTCTTGACGGATTTTGAACATCTGTTCTCGCATGGAGAGGCGAAGTTATCAGTTTGCCAGTTCGAAGAACCAAAGAGCCCCTCTTTTTTATGGCAAACACAACAAATAGGCAAAATGAAAAGAATAGACAGAATGAACAGGTGTGTGATTTTGGCTTCTGCAAACTCTTGAACAAGCCAGGCCATGCGCGGGCTGTTCGGTTTGCTCAAAAGCGATAGCCAACTGGTCCGACCAGTAAAAATGGTCCGGCAAGAATAAGCCATCGGCACACAACAAAAAAACAGCGGACATTATTTCGTGTCCGCTGTTCTCGCGAGAGTCATCACTGTATGAGAGCGTATTGTGAGAGTTGACTGTGAGAGCGCGGCTGACTGTTGTGAGAGAGCGTTTTGTAATCAGGGGTCGGGCGTGTCTGACTGACTGGACTAGCTAGTGCTTTGTCAATTTAAAAAATTCGGGTAAGGCTTAACACAAAGTCCGACAACGGAGGACGTTTCGCGATCACATACCCGAACTCCAAGCCCTGACAGGGCACTGGATTACTGGATATCGAACTGTCCGCTGCAGTAATCGGCCTGATCCCAGAAACTGCTGCCAAAGACCTCGCCGCCATGTCCGGAAGTACAGTGGATCTTGTAGCTTTGTTGAACGCTGGCAAAGGCGGAGCCCACATCTTCGAGCTCGTTATTCACATTCAAGGCGACTTCGCTGAGCCCCACCACCAGCCCCAGCACCGCGATGGTGGAGATCAAAACCAGTTCGGCGGAAACAATAAAACCAGCTTCATCATTGAGGAGTGCGGCGAAAGTTGTCATTGGTCTTTTTCCTGAATTAGGGGGATGTTTGTAAATCTTGTCGTGAACTTGCCTCGCGGTATTCAGATTTTCATCAAGTGAAACTCTTTCGACGCGGGCATGAGAGACCAAACTGGTCTAGGGGGAGGTTTGTTGTTGATGAGTCAAGACAAAAGCATCTCCGGTGCCAAAGACTTGAAACACGCGCCAAAAAAACTGAACACAACACATTTTTCGTAACACAATCTCTTTTATGGAAAGGGGTTGTGAATCGCATAGAGGAGACACGCTCGAGCGTCTGGCTGAACACAATTGCATTGAGGAATGTTGCCGAAACCCCACATGCACATGCTCGCGGCGAGAGTTTTCACGCAACTCGAGCGGATTTCACACGGTGTCACGCCCATGAGGCGAATTGGCAACAGGTTGCCACAAGGCAACACGTTCACAGAGGGCACACTCAACCTGTCGCGGGAAAGTCGCTACGATTCTGGATCTCATCAACTTGTTCCAGCAGAGTTCGCAATGGCACAGCAGAAATTTCTGACGGCTCCCATTGAGCAAACGGGGATGCCCACCGGAATTCCGTACATCGTCGGGAATGAGGCGGCAGAGCGATTCAGCTTTTACGGCATGAAAGCCATTCTGATGGTCGTGATGACCAAAAGTCTGCTGAATGCAGCCGGGGAACCGGACCTGATGAGCGAAGCGGAGGCAACCCGCTGGATTGCGAATTTTAATTCTGTGCTGTACTTCTTCCCATTGCTGGGGGCCATTCTGTCCGACTGGCTGGTGGGGAAATACCGGATGATTCTATCGGTTTCCCTGTTGTATTGTGCGGGCCACGGTGTGCTGGCGCTGATGGATTTCAACACGGGAATCGATCAGCGAACACTGCTGTGGTGGGGACTGGCCCTGATTGCCCTGGGGGCGGGAGGAATTAAGCCCTGTGTTTCGGCCCATGTGGGAGACCAGTTTGGCCGGGCGAATGCATTTCTGCTGCCGGTGGTTTATGGCTGGTACTATTTCTCGATCAACTTTGGCGCAACGTTTTCGACGATGCTCACTCCGGTGCTGCTCAACTCTCCCGGATTAGGGGTCTCGTGGGCCTTCGGTGTTCCGGGAGCCTTGATGGCGCTGGCCACTCTTGTCTTCTGGATGGGACGAAATCACTACGTGCATGTCCCTCCTTCTGGAAAGCGATTCTTTCGTGAGACATTCAGCAAATCCGGGATCTGGGCCATCCTGAACCTGGTACCGGTCTTTCTCTTGATCGCCCCCTTCTGGTCTCTGTTTGACCAGACAGCGTCACGCTGGGTGGTTCAGGCTGGCAAGATGGACCGGCATCTCCCGTTTTTGAACAACCTGGAACCGAGTGCGTCGCAATTTCAAGTGGTGAACCCGATTTTTGTGATGCTGTTCATTCCCCTGTTTTCTTATGTGATTTATCCCGTTGCGGGCCGGTTTGTGAAGCTCACCCCTTTGCGCCGCATTGGTTTCGGATTGTTTTTGACAATATTTTCTTTTCTGTTGGTCACGTGGATTGAGACTCGGATCACTGCGGGGGAAACGCCGTCGATTGGCTGGCAGGTCCTGGCATATGCCATCCTGACTGCGGCAGAAGTGCTGGTTTCGATTACTGCTCTGGAGTTTGCCTACACACAGGCCCCCAATGAAATGAAGTCCCTGGTCATGGGGGTTTCGTTTCTCTCCATCACCCTGGGAAACCAGTACACAGCCTGGGTCAACAAGATGATCGAGACCGCCCATCGGGCGGGAACACCCATTCTGGAAGGGGCCAGCTACTACTGGTTCTTCACCGTGACAATGATGGTCGCGACGGTTCTGTTCGTCATCTGGGCTCCCTTTTATCGGGGGCGCAGCCATGTCCAGTCTGAAGGCGACGCGGAGCCGGAAACTCCAGCTTCATGAGTGCAGTTCGATTGACCATTGATCACGGATCAATCTCAGCTTCCGGATGATGGTCCGTGAACTGAGTTCGACTTTTTCGGCAATTTCGTCGTTCGAAAAGCCTTCCAGATGCAACTGGGCAATCGTGCGGGAACGATCGTCCGGTAACAGTCGCATGATCCGATCATGTTCTTCATGAAGGATGCTGAGCACTTCGGGAGAAAGCTGTTTGGGATCGCTCAACTCAGGCAAAGGATCATACTTGTCAGGATTTGGTTGTGCCTGGGGGCTGGAAGTCCGTTTTGCTGCCTGGTTGTATTTGGCGCGCGAAATGGCTCGGCGGCGGGTCATTTCCAGCAGCATCCACCACAATTCCTGGCGATCTCGGACCCCGTCCAGGCGGCCGGCTTCAGCATTTTGCCAGAGCGCCATAAACACGCTTTGAGCCAGATCATGCTCATCAAAAACGGCATTCAGCGCAAACGGATAATGCATCTTCGCCAGATGCTGTAATGCTTTTCCGTATCGATTCCAGAGCTTGAAAGCCGCCTGCTGATTGCCCTGGCTGAGTTGGCAGATCCAACTTGAAACTGATCCTGAATCCATGCGGTCTTCCCATCTGCCATCGAGAACAACCTGCTCCCATTCGATCAACTGCGAAAGTGCGTTTTTGTAAATCTTGTGGCGAACTTGCCTCGCGGCATTCAGACTTTCATCAAGTGAAGCCTTTTCGACGCGGGCACATGAGAGACCAAACTGGTCTCGTGATTGATCGAACGGTCTAACAAATGTCTATTTGACCATCTCAAATTCAGTAAATTCAAGTCTGATCAAATAGAAGCAAAGGGAAGCAAACGGGAAACTGAAAGGGACAAGCTTCGAGGCTGTCTTTCCTCTTTTTCCCTATTCTCGATCCCGTTTTCGTCCTTTCAACGAATCTTCCAATATTGAAAGGACGGTGAGAGACTTTCATGACACTTCGATTGACACTTCGATTGACACTTCGATTGAAGCATATTTTCAAGGCGGTGTGGGGGCCAGCGGGGCTGATGACGGGGGATACTGTAACAGATTCAGCCGTGCCGCAGCGGCGGTTGGTTTCAGAGTCCCAATCACACTGGCCAGGGCCGTCCGTAAATGGGGATCTGTCTCCGCCTGGAAGGCACTCGTCAGTAAACGGGTTTCATTCTTGGACAGGAGTAGCCCATAATGCTGAATATGAAATGCCAATTGCATGGCAGCCAGTGCTCGCAGGTCGGTCTTTGCAGCCGGGGCCGTGGTTGTTGAGAACAGTTTTTGCTGGGACTGGCTTGTACCGATTGCTCCCAGCGTGACGAGTGCATCTTCTGCCAACCGGGGCTTGCCGAGTGAGGCCATGACGGCCTCCTGCGCCTGCGTGAGATCGAAAATCTGGCCCACATTTCGAATCGCGATTCTGCGTAACCAGAAGGATGCTTCGGCAATCTGGCGACTCCGTTGTTCCGCTGTCAGGGGGGGAGGAGACAACTGCATCAGGATAGGTTGTAGATTTTTGACCAGATCCACCGGGACATTTCCTTCATCCAGATAGGCCACATTTCGATATTCGTGCGAGATCCGATCGAACTGATCGCGAATGGCGGCGGGGCCATAAATGATCACGGGAATTGTTGCGGTTCTGGAATCAGCTCGTAAATTGGCAACGGTCTGAGAAAGTTCCCAGCGGACGACATTGGGATGCAGAACAGCCAGTTCGATATTGCCACGTTCTGCAGCAATTCGAAAACCGTCCATGCCCGTGGGGGCCAGGGAGGCTGGAAAGCCCAGTTCCGTAAACATGCCGGCTGTTTCATTCGCACGGATTTGGTTGGGGTCCATGATCACGCTGGCCGGGTTGCTTTCCGAGTTGAGTGTACGTGCCAGGATTTCCACCACGCGCCGGGAGCCCCGGAACCCCGTTGTCGGCTCCCAGTGCAGGATGGTGGCCGCAGCGGCAAACTGCACGCGGGAATCGGGAGCGTCCAAAGCGGCTGTCACCGCTCCATGTGGGGGAGCGCTGGTGAGTAGTTCAGCTGATCCATTCAAGCTGAGTGCCTGCAGGGCTCCCAGTGCGGCAGCAGGCGTTTTCTGATCCAGTGCATAACGTAAAACCTGCTCGCACAATTCTGGACCACACGAAACCGCCAGATCCAGCGCTCCGCCAGCAGTATCGGGAAGCCACAAATCCCACCGGTTTTGTTCCACTTCGCGAATCAGCAGACTGGCCAGAAGTACAACCGTTGCCTGTTGCAGATCTGGAGCGAGCAAGGAAGCTTCACGGGCCAGGCGTTCTGCCTGAAAAATGGATGCCTGCGTTTTCGCCACAGAATGTTCCACCACGGTCTTGAGTGTTTCATCCCAGTTCCAGACCGGAACCGCAGGCACATCGTCATAGAGTTCAGGCCATTGATGTCGACCATTCAAGTGCTGGGTGGCCGCTGTCAGAAGTGTCCGGGCCGCCCCGTCTCCATTGATACGGTTCACGGCATTTTTATCCCCATACCTCAACTCCGCCAGCGCTTCGCGAGCCGCCACCTGAGAACCGACAGGCTCGCCGGGAGTGAAGGCGGGAGCCCACAACCAGATGGCATCTTGCACACTGCCAATCTGTCCCAGCACCCGGGCTGCCGTCGCTCGGATTTCCGGAAGAGGAGACGTGAGAGCCCCGACCAGCGGCGGAACGGCATTGGAGCCCAGCCGCGTCAAAGTGAGAATGAGTACTGCCGAATCATCGTGTTGGCCATCTGCCAGCCGTTTCAGAATGGGCGGGACAGCATAGGGACCCAGATGCTGTAGCTCGGACAGGGCTTCGGCCCGTTCGCGCGGTGTCCCGCTCAATTTATCGAGCAGGGCCTCTGCGTAACCGGGGTCCGAAACATGGTCCTGGATTGCCTGATTCATCCGGTCCAGCAATTCCAGTGCTGGTGGATTCAAAGCATCGATTGCAGTCAATCCCAGGAAGGTTCCGCTGCCGTGCAATTCCCGCAGTTTCAGCATGTCTTCCGCAGTGGGATCATCCGCCAGTGTCTGCTCCAGATAGTATCGTGCCAAAGCCGGCCGGGCGAGCTTAAGCATGAACAACGCGGCGGCAAACTTTCCTTCAATGGTAGTCGGTTTGACAACCAGAGGATCGTTGGGAGGAGGAGCCGGCGTCGCGTCCGAGTCTTCCTGTGCAAATACGGATGTTGTGCAGAACAGCAGAATCATGCACCCCCAAACCTGCACTGGGCCGGCGATTTGTGATCGCATTTCCAATTCTCCGCTGCAATTTTTTTCTGGCATGAAACCCTCTGCAATGTCCCTGCCGGCCGGCCCGGATGAACTCAAGTGTGGCAAGACAGACGGATTTTCCAGAGGGGAATTTGAATCGTCTGATACGAATATCGCACCGCACCCGCTTGTCCATGGACAACCGGGACGTGTCGATTGTATCGAAACAGAATGCCGCAGACTTGAACGCGGGCGAGCCTGCGCGGAGTGTTCTATTCAGAATTCCGCACGCAACCGGTAGAATCGAACCCTGCCCCCTTATTGGGGGTCCCCGTCATTTTTTGCGATCCGCACAAACGCGAGAATGTTTTTGTAAATCTTGTCGCGAACTTGCCTCACGGCAGAACCCGGACACTGCGGCGTTAATGCGCTCTAAACTGGCCTCAAACCAGAAATTTGCAAAAACTTCTCAAGATCGCTTGTTCATGATCGCCTGACGGCAGGTTTCGTCCCCTTCAGGAATCGATTTTGCAGATGACGCCCCCAGCAGCGTGCAGACCGGGTCATTCAATTCAAATGCCCATGGCAGGAGTGACTTCTTGAGCTCAATTGTTCGTGGCAGGTGTTATTGGCTGGTTGTGTGTGCCGGGCTCTCAGGCGGCTTTGTCGTTGATTCGATCGATCTGTCCGCCGTTCATGCCGAAGAACCAAAGGTTGAGGAATCCGCGCCGGTCGCCTGGGAGCAACCTGGCCCGATGCCGGAAAATTCGGAACAAACCCCGGCACGCTGGGCCAGGAAAGGGCGGATTGGTTCCCAGCTGACTCCAAAGTCCTGGGACGTGGCAGGAGTGCGCCGGGAGGCATTGGTTGCTTTCCCGAAGAAGCGGAAGGAGCCATCGCCAGTCATTTTTGCGTTCCATGGTCATGGAGGAACCGCCAGGTTCTCAGCCTGGAAATTCGATTTTCATAAACTCTGGCCCGAAGCGATTTGTGTTTATCCTCAAGGGTTGCGGACACCCGTCCCCCGCATCGATCCTGAAGGAAAAATGTCGGGATGGCAAAAGTTCCTGGGAGACCAGAATGATCGGGACCTGGCTTTCTTTGATGTCATGCTGGCCTCGCTCAAGCAGGATCGACAGGTTGATCCACAACGTATTTATGTTGCAGGACATTCGAACGGCGGATTCTTCACTTATCTTTTATGGGCCACACGTGGTGATCAGCTGGCTGCCATTGCCCCTGTGGCCGCCATGAATGGTTTGCGAGATGAAGCCCGGCAAAAACCACTGCCGGTGCTGCATGTGGCGGGAGAAAAAGATCAGATCGTCCCCTTTTCATTTCAACTGGGAACACTGCAACGACTGCGACAACGAAATGAGTGCGCGATAGAAGGTCGGTCATTGGACGCAGAACGCACAGAATATGCCTCCCAGGTGGGGGCAACAGTCATCACCATGCTCCATACGGGAGGACACGAGATTCCAGCCAATGCCCCCGCACGGATTGTCGATTTCTTTCAACAACACAAAAAAATACCTGAATCTTCACAACCGTAATCGTTCCCGATTCTCTCAGGCGGCTCTTCCAGATGGCGAAGCTTTCGGGAATAGCGAATAATAGGGATCAAGTTGCCAGGAGATGTTCCGGAAGATGTTCAATCGGGTGTTCAAACAGAAATTTCTCCGGGTCTTTGAGGCCTTGTGCAGAAAGTGGAACGAGTCCCATCCGGGCGTGGCAACCGGCTGCCAGACGTCCCAGATCATTCCAACCCAGTGCTTGCGCAGCACGGCTGGTCGCCAGTTTTAAGAGCCTCGAAGCAGGCAGATCGGGAGCCTGTTTTTGCAGAAACCTCAGTTCGTTCCAGATACTGAGATCCGGGTTTGAGGCACGGCTGTCTGTTCCCAGTACCACATTGATTCCCCGGCGTAACATTTCCTGCCAGGGATGCCTGAAGGACTGCATCCCCTGATGTGTGCGAGGGCAGTACACCACATAGAAGTGCGGCTGCGAGGCAATGAACCGGATTTCTTCATCGTCCAGCAGATTGCCGTGGACCACCAGGACCCGGGGGGCACGAGCCAGCGATTTTAAATAGGATAGCGGCCGAGTCCCCGTGGGAATCATTCCCGGTTGCCAGATTCCCATTCGCGTAAACAGGTCGACCAGCGGCCCGGTGCCCTGTTGCAGCAATTCCAGTTCGGCTGGTGATTCTGCCAAGTGCATGGACAGGGGGACTTGCCGTGCCTGCGCCAGATCACACAGACCATGAAACAGTTCCGGATGCAAAGAATACGGCGCATGCGGGCTGATTCCTGGTTTGTGTGGTCTGAGTTGCTCTGTTTGATCGAGAAATGATTGTGCGATTTCAAGTTGCTGGGCGACTCCTTCCGGTCGCAGTCCCAGGATTTCGCGGAAAGCCAGGATGCGGGGAGACTCTGCTGGCTGAGCCTCCATGATCCAATTGGATGTGGCGGTTTCCGCCAGGGCGACGACGCTGCAGGATTGTGATTCCTGTAATCCCTGCGTGATGGCGGGGACGACCTCTGGGGGCCGGGATCGGCGATGTTCTATAACCGTTTGAATCCAGTCAGCAAAATGACGGCGAGGCTCTAATGGAAGAGGCAGGTTGCTGAATTCCAGATGTGTGTGTGCGTTCAGCAGGCCCGGGACCAGGGCGACGTTCCCCAGGTCAATGGCCGGAATGGATGGGTCTGTGGTGATGGAATCAATACGGTCCCCATCCAGAGAGATCACGGCATGCGGCACCGGGGGGGAGTCACCAGGGAACAGCCAGCGGGGACGCAATCGGATCACTGGGGGCTCTCCGGAGCAACCGGGGTCGGGGTCGGGGCAGTGGAAGTGGAAGAGGAAGTGGAAGCAGGGGGAGCGGGGGGGCAGGCTCCGGCTGCGGCCTGAGCTGCAGTCGTTCGTTGTACGTCCGCAACTCGATCGCTTTCTGTTCCGCATCCACGAAGAGATAAGAAAATCCTCCCGATTCACTGGGACGATCCCAGTCCACGAGTGCTTTGCCCGTGTTCTTATCAATGCCGATGATGCGCACCTGGCTATAGTGCAGCCGGACGGAGGGCTCCTGACGGTTCTCAATTCCCACCAGCAGCAGTAATGGCGTCTCTTCAAAATCTTGAATCAGGACATTCAGGGCCGTGAGTGTTCCGACAGGTCGTCCCGCTGTGGCCGCCTTTGCTCCGCCTGCCGGGACGCCGGGCGACGGGGTTTCGTATTTCCAAAGAGGTTTTCCATCTCGCGAAAAGGCGAGGATCGTGCCCGATAATCGAATTGCCTGCAGATTGATATAAACAGGCCGCACATCTCCATTGTCCACAAAGACGTAGAAGCGGTCCCGATCTGACAGGATCGAAACCGTTTTTCGCCCCCCCTGGGCCGTCATCGGAATTTCGGAAATCTTGCCCAGATGGGATTGCTGGCCGGTTTTCATGTCGATCAGCCCCAGTTCCATTTGAGGTGATAACAGGCACAGCGATTCGTTGTCGGGCATTCCCAGCAGAGAATCCGCAGGAATCTGCAGGCTCCAAACCGTTTGTCCCTGGGGGGAAACTCGTTGCAGTTCATGCAGTCGCGCCCCCTCGATGTGCCGAATATTCCGGTTTAACAGGATCTGATCGGTTCCCGTTACGGCAATGGGGCGAATGGAGGATTCGTTGGACTCCCGCCGGGATCGAGGCCGGCCGCTCACGGCATTGAGGATGGTACGACCGACACGTGAAGAGATGACCACCCAGTCTGTTCCCAGTTCCTGGGCGACTCCTCGATCGGCGACCCCCGGAACGCGCCAGAGTTCTTCACCAGTTAATGGATCAATTGCAATCCAGTCACGACAATACACCAGCAACACCCGGGGAGTGGCCGCCAGCAGATAGCCGGACTGACTGCGACTGGTCTGAAATTGCCGTGTTGCTGCAAATTGCTGGATCGATTGTAATCCATAATTGACATTGGGCTGGACCATCGCCATGCGCGAGAGTGCCAGTCCATGAACATTCGAATTCCAACTCCAGAGCATTTTGCGGTCTGGCCAACTGATTGTATGCAGCGTTCCCTGATGCACGACACAGACCAGCGAACGCAGTAATCGGCTTCCCACGGTGGAATTGTGTTCTAATGATGAATTGCTGCGCAAGGGGAATGACGCCAGAAACTGACCGGTCTGTCGATTTTCCAGACGTAACCGGCTTTCGTCGGTCTCATGGATCAGCCGAAGTTCTGAAACGGCCTGGAATCCCTGGCCCACTGTGGTGACCGGGTCAATATTCCGTTCGTTGCCGGAAGTCCCCATTCGTTCGAGATGCCAGGTTCCCTGCCAGATGGAAGGCTTCACGGGCTGGCCGACCAAAACTGCGTGTGCCGCTTTCACGCCCGCATCCGCCAGCTCGGCTGTTGAAGAACCTTCCGGCAGGGCGATGTCTGGAAACTGCTGCAACTCCTGCCAGGCCTGCAGGGCATCCTGCTCCCAGCCTTGTGCGGACAATGCCTGTGCCAGTCGTACCAGTCCTTGCGGGCGTAATTCAGAGTTTTCCGCTTCCACAACACGGCAAAGCCGCAACAGCCCCGCTGCAATGGCCCCTTGCTGCAGATCCTGTTGTGCCAGATCCAGCTCCAGTTGCAAACCCGAGACGTGAAACGCCAACGCCCGGGCCCAGCGATCCCGTTGCACCGGGTCCGGACCAAGCGCCTGCACGCGCTGCTGAATCTGTTCATCAAAATCCTGGCGAATCTCTGCGCCGGGAGCAGCTTCGAACAACTGTTGAAGCCGCCCATTCACCCAACTGTCGACGCGCGACTGCAACGAGTCATCGACCATCCATTCATCACGGGGAAATTGCTCCAGAATGTCCAGATAGGCTGTCAGCGCTTTCCGGGGATCACCGGAAGTGCGCCAATAGTCTGCTTGAATTCGTTGAAAGTCGCGAACCTGTTGAGGTGTCTGCGAGAACGTTTTCAGACGCGCGAGAATCTGCGCGGCGCTGTCCGGTCGAGAGGTCAATTGCTGGATCAGTCCGGCTCGCTGAGCCTCCTGGACTTCCTGTCGAAGTTCCGGAGACAGGGAATCTGATTGCAGGACTTCTTCCAGAATCGCCTCCATTTCTGCGAACTGTTCACTGGCCAACAGCAACTTCGATTCCTGGAGTTTCGTTTGGGCCAGCCGTTCCGGACTGGCTTGCGTGGTGGGAGGATCCTGGTTTGCCGGCAGAACCACGGCAGACTGATATGTCAGACAGATGAATTGTCCCTGATGAAATTTCAAATTTCCCAGCTCGCCATCCACAGCTGGAAGCAATGTGTTTTCGACCGACGAGGATTTCAGATTGATTTTGAGGAGTGCTGTTCCGCTGACGGGCAAAAACAAGCTGTTATTGAGAATCACCCCCCGGCCAGTGGGTCGATTTGGCAGCGAGATACTCCAGGAAATTTCACCCCCTTTTTCCAGGCTGCGACCAATCACGTTGCCGGTGCCCACAACGATCGCCTGATTGTTCCAGACTCCGGCCAGATAAAGTCCCATGCCTCCTGCGCGTTCCGCCTTGGGTTGCTCCCAAAGCGTTTTCCCAGTTTGCAGATCCAGACAGGACAGCATGGGCTGTGTCATCCCGAATTCGTCCGGGACTTCTGGGGGAGTCACCAGGACTTTTCCATTCGAAACCTCGGTCATGACCGCCTGCCAACGGCGATTCAATTCCAGCAGCGGCTGGGAAGAGTAGCCATTGCGAAACCGTTCCTGTTGCGAAAGTCGTGGAGAAAAACGGGCACTCCACTTTAACCGGCGATTCATGCGGTCCACCGCAACCAGCCAGCCGGTTGTTGTCGGGCACAGCACCAGGCCGTCGGCCAGTGTCGGAATACAAACCCAGTGTCCGCGCAAGACGTCATCGCGAATCGGGCGTCCTGGTGAGGCCAGCGGCTGAGACCACAATTCCTCTCCGGATTGGGCCGCCAGACAGAACAGCAGCACTTCGCCATCCCGTTCTCCAATCACAAACAGTTCCGGCCCATCTGGAGTGGGGGCGCCAAAGAATCGAGTTCCTGCCAGCGGTCGGGAAAATTCTTTTTCAATCGCGGTTCCTCCCACCCGCCAGCGGACTCGTCCCGTCTGCAGATCATACGCCGTCAATTCATTGGTTTCCCAGACCGGATTCGACCGGACTTCACTCATTTGCCAGATATGAATGGGGGAACTCATGGCTGCTGCTCCCCGCAATTCCACGGCGAAAAGCCTGGTTCCATCACTGCTCAAGCTGCCATAGACCTGATCGCGATACAGTAAACTGGTCAGCGGATGATGTTCGACCATGGAGTCGGCAGAAAATCGGTATTGATCCACATCGAATTCCCCGGAATCGCCCCCGGTGGTCATCAACTCTTCCGCGCTGAGAGGAATCCGACGCTCCCAGACCAGCTTGCCTGAAGCCAGATCCCGCACCTGCAAGCTGCGCAATGTTCGAAAGGCCAGTTTTCCATCCACGGCCAGGGGATAAATCGTGGGAATCAAAGCCCGGCCCTGCTCGTTGAGTTCGGACTGCATCGATTGAATCTGACTGGTGACGCTGTACCGCTCAATCAGATTTTGTGACCAGCGCGGCAGTGGTCCGGGATCAGGACTGATGGCGGTTGTTTCCGCCCCTGTCAGTTGCACGGACGAACCAGATGCGGCCTGCAGATTCAAGACAGGTGCCTGAAATCGTTCGATCTCCTGTTTCAGTAATTCTGCATGGGGAAGTTTTTCGACAAGCTGTAATGCCTCGGGGACGCGACCGGAGAGCGCCAGGATCCGTGCAGCGGATTGAGCCAGTGCCGGCTGATCTGCATCATTCGCGGTTCGAAAGAGTTTCAACCAGGCTTCTGCCGCCTGTCCGAATTCACCCCGATCCTGCCAGTTGCGAGCCAGGAGTTCCAAAGCCTGACGGCCGGCCGGTGTCTGAAAATAGTGGATCGACACCTTGAGCAGCAAAGACTCATCCTGTGCAGCCAAGGCCTGTTCCAGCAGTTGCTGCGCAGGGACTCCATAACGGTTCTGATAATTTCGCAACCCGCCTGCTGGAAGTCCGGCAATCAAAGCGTCCACTTCGGACTGCAAAGAATGAAAATCTCGAGACTCGTCCATGGAGAAGGCATCGGTCTCCTGATCGAGCAGAAACTGCAGAATTTCAACAGCGTCGTTCCACTTCTCCTGTTCAATCAGTTCATTGGCCTGCCGGAGACGGCGGTTGTCTTCGGATCGTTGGATGGGACGAACGTCCAACTGGTCTCGAGCTCCCTGATTGTTCTTGAGGTCTTCCGCCCCCTCCCGGATGCCCCGATCCAACTGCCGGAACAGATCTCCCAGTTGATTTCTGCGGCGCCCTTGAGCGTTTGCCTGTTCCGGAATCAGCACCAAACAGGTCAACAGGACACAGATCAACAGAACACAGGTCAACAGGAATCCCGGGCGGGGCGTCACCGAAAAACACCAATGCCATTGTGCTGATCCCCGAGTGCAGGCAGCGCGAGTGCAGGAAGATGGCTGCTGGAAGCAGGAAGACCTCTTCAGTCCCGATCGAGCGTTGAGAAACGGCATGGTTTCAACTCCAGTTGGCCCTGGACGCTACAACTCGCCTTCCGGTTGAGAAGAAGACGCGTTGCTCACGCGTGGACATGTTTTCCGACAGATCGTCACGACAGAAGAATCCGCAAAATCGGATTGTACCGGCAACGTCGTGAGATCGGGATTTATTCTCGCCTGGAAAGCAGGTTCCGTCAAAGACCTACCGAAAATTTATATGACTGTCCTTCCAAGTCCGATCGGGAAGAGAACAGGGGCCATGGAACAAGGGCCATGAGGGGAATGGCTGCTCTGATTATCAATTGTTTTTTGAAGGTTTTGGCACGGGGGCAAGGTTTCTGCCGAGCCGCAATTCAGGGAACTCGCGAATTTATTCGCGGGTCAGTCCCGTTCCGGAGTCGTGATCCGGTTTAGAGCAAGTTGCTCTCGACTGTGCCCGCGGGAAAGGTATTTTGATTGATGAAAAGCTGAATACCGCGAGGCAGAACCCGGACACTGCGGCGTTAATACGCTCTATTTA
>Ga0182739_1001469_pt1 | contig 24689 bp, 25 predicted proteins | sample eDN5th30CBELigBY_FD_128873 | JGI IMG/M metagenome (GOLD analysis project Ga0182739, IMG submission 128873) | Enriched backyard soil microbial communities from Emeryville, California, USA - eDNA 5th pass 30_C BE-Lig BY (version 2) (version 2) | ecosystem: Environmental > Terrestrial > Soil >... | reverse complement strand
CGCTATGTCCTGCTGCCGGAGCGCTGCCGCCCCGATGGCGGAGTGGTCATCGGCCGCTCCACCGTCGCCCGCTTCGATCTCAAGGTGACCGGGCGTCCGAGCCATGCGCTGGCGCGCGCCTCTGCAGGGCGTTCAGCGGTGCGGGAAATGGCTCACCGGATCATCGAGATCGAGGAGATGACGACGCCCGAGCACAGCTTCGCCGTCGGCGTCGTGCATGGCGGGCAATGGATCAATTGCGTTCCGATCCTGTGCGAGGCGCAGGCCATGGTCGTCGCGAGCACGCAGGCCGGGCTCGATGCCGGGATCGAGAAACTGATGGCGCAGGCAGGCGAGCGCAACGGCGCGACCCTTTCCGTGACCCATACCTCGACCCGGCCGCTGTGGACGCCCAATCCCGCCTCGCTCGCCGCCTATGAGCAGGTCCGCGCCATCGCGGCCGGCCTCGGCATGGAGGTCGGGCAGGGCGTCAATGGCGGCGGCTCGGACGGAAACTTCACGGGGGAACTCGGCATCGCGACGATCGATGGACTCGGCCTGCGCGGCGACGGCAACCACACCCTGGAAGAACACATCCAGATCGCCAGCCTCGCCGAGCGCGCGCGCCTGATGGCGGGGCTCGTGGCGCAGCTTTCGTGAGCAAGCGGAACGCTGCCGTCTCTGATTAACGCGCGCGCGGTGTAAGGTGTCGGCCGCCCGGTCAATCGATCGGTTTCGCCGTGTCGGCGACAGGGATGCCGCGCTCCTGGTAGTAGCGATAGGCGCCGCGATGCAGCGGCAGCATGATGTTGCGGACGTGCTCGGGTTGGACGGCGCGCAGAGCGGGCGAAATGGACGTCAGCAGGTCACGGCTTTCGAACGCGGTCCGGGTGAAGGCGTAGACCAGTTCCTCGTTCAGGTCCTGGTTGACGAAGTAGGCGTTCCAGTCCGCAACGGTGGTGATCGGTTCGTTCTGCCCTGGATAAGTCCTGGCGGGCAGTTCCGCGGATTGCAGGAACGGCATGGCCGCGATTGTCTTCTCGACGTCTTCCGGGTGCCTGAGGCCGAAAATGCGCGCCTTGAGCGTCGTCAGGGCCTCGGTCGCGGGCCCCATCGGAACCTCGCCGCTGGCCGAGGCGGCGTCGATCGTGCCGCCACGCAGCAGCCCGACGGTATCCGCATAGCTCGCGGTCACATAACGCTTCGCCGGCGTGCCGATGGCGCCAACCATCCGCCGAACCCAGGCGTCGGACGCGCTGCCGCTCGGTCCGGCGCAGACCGTGCGCCCGGCGAGGTCGCGATAGGCGGCGATTCCCGCCTCCGGCCGCGACCAGCCGTGCATGTAGGAGAGGTACAGCGGAATAGCGGCGCGGACTTTCGTGTGCCGCTCCTGGCGTTTGAACAGGCCGACCGAATGCCAGGATTCCCAGACCACGCCCTGGGAGATCAGCGCGGTTCGCACCTCTCCGCGGTGCAGGAGCGAACTGTTGTGAATGGAGCCGGGGGTGATTTCGACCGAAGGCTGGCGTCCGACCCGCTTCCAGACTTTCCCGATGGCGTTGGCCGCAACGTAAAAAGGTCCGTTGACGCTGCCCGCGCCAATCGAGACCCGTTCCTCTTCGCAAAATGCCGCGCGGCCGGGCACAAGCGCCGCAACCGCCAGCGCGCACCCGGCCAGCACGGACCGTCGCGACGTCGTCATCTTGGATGCCTCCCCTCCGAGGCGATTTTGCCTGCCGGCTTTTGAGTTTTCCGTTACCGCCGGTTGTTTGGCACGCTATCCGGACGCAAGCGTGGCGGCAATCCCGTTCCATAAGGCGGGGCGGTGTTCCGATAGTGTCTGCTTCACGGCCCGGCGGTAGATGCGGAGGCAGCTTGCGGCGCCGTCCATGTGCAAGCCGCTGCTTTCGCCTTGCCACCCCTTGTGCCCTGCGCTAAGGCTCGCCCGGCCCGTCCTTGGAACGAATCCGAACTCCCGGCAGGAGCGATTTCGTCCAGCCACGGCAAGGGCTTGCCGGCGGTTCCGGCAGAATTTCGACGGTGCGGGCAGGGCATGCTGCTCTGCAAACAAGGGTTGCTCGATGCCCGAGCTGCTGCAGGATTATTTGCCGCTGGTGATCTTTATCGCGGTTGCGCTGGGTATTTCCGGTGCGCTGATGGTCGCCCCGTTCCTGGTCGCCTACAAGCAGCCCGACCCCGAAAAGATGTCGGCCTACGAGTGCGGCTTCAACGCCTTCGACGATGCCCGCATGAAGTTCGACGTGCGGTTCTACCTGGTCGCCATCCTGTTCATCATCTTCGACCTGGAAGTGGCGTTCCTGTTCCCGTGGGCCATAACCTTCGGGGAACTCGGCGCTTTCGGCTTCTGGTCGATGATGGTGTTCCTTGCGGTCCTGACCATCGGGTTTATCTACGAATGGCGTAAGGGAGCGCTCGAATGGAACTGACCGAGGAGCGCCGGCCCCTGGTCGCGCCCGCCGCGCGCGGGATCATCGATCCGTCGACCGGCAGGCCGGTTGGGGCGGACGATCCGTTCTACACCGGTCTGAGCAGTGAACTCGCGGACAAGGGATTCCTGGTCACGACGGCCGAGGATCTGATCACTTGGTCGCGCACCGGCTCGCTGATGTGGATGACCTTCGGGCTGGCCTGTTGCGCCGTCGAAATGATGCAGATGTCGATGCCGCGCTACGACGCGGAGCGCTTCGGCTTTGCGCCGCGCGCCTCGCCGCGGCAGTCCGACGTGATGATCGTCGCCGGCACGCTGACCAACAAGATGGCGCCCGCGCTCCGCAAGGTCTACGACCAGATGCCGGAGCCGCGCTACGTCATCTCGATGGGCTCCTGCGCCAATGGCGGCGGCTACTATCACTATTCCTACTCGGTCGTGCGCGGCTGCGACCGCATCGTGCCGGTGGACATCTACGTGCCCGGCTGCCCGCCGACCGCGGAGGCGCTTCTCTACGGCGTGCTGCTGCTGCAGAAGAAGATCCGCCGGACCGGAACGATCGAGCGGTGAGATGTGTCATGGCTGAACCCGCCGATATGATTGTGCCAATGCTGTGCGAACCGGAGTGCCAGAAGTGACTGATCTGGCGGCGCGCGGCGAAGCGATTGCGAGGGCGTTGCGGGGAGCCGTTACCGGCTTCCAGGTCGCGTTTGGCGAACTGACGATCTTTGCCCAGCCGGCGAAGATCATCGAGGTGATGAAATTCCTGCACGACGATGCGGCCTGCCAGTTCGTCTGCATCATCGATGTCACGGCCGTCGACTGGCCGGCGCGCGAGAAGCGCTTCGATGTTGTCTACCACCTGCTTTCGCCGAAGCTGAATGAGCGCATCCGCGTCAAGGTCGAGACCGACGAGACGACGCCGGTGCCGTCGGTCATCACCGTCTATCCGGGCGCGGACTGGTTCGAGCGCGAGACCTACGATCTTTACGGCGTGCTGTTCACAGGGCACCCCGACATGCGCCGCCTGCTGACCGACTACGGCTTCGACGGCCATCCGCTGCGGAAGGATTTTCCGCTCACCGGATTCGTCGAAGTGCGCTGGGACGACGAGGCCAAGCGCGTCGTCTACGAGCCGGTGCGGCTCAATCAGGAGTTCCGCAATTTCGATTTCCTGTCGCCGTGGGAGGGCCAGGGCTGGCCGCTGCCGGGCGACGAGAAGGCGAATTGAGAGAGGCTGCATGGCATCGGACGCAACATCCTCGGGTGACAGGCTCACGGGCGGCTGCCTGTGCGGGGCCGTGCGCTTTACTGCGACGGTGCCTGCCCGCGAGATCGGCGTTTGCCATTGCGGCATGTGCCGGCGCTGGACGGCAGGGCCGTTTCTGGCGGTCGAGTGCAAAGGTGCTGTCGAATTCGAGGACGATGCGAGCCTCGGCATCTACCGCTCATCGGAATGGGCCGAGCGTGGCTTCTGCGTGAAGTGCGGTACGCCGCTGTTCTACCGATTGGCTGGCAAGGAGTTCTATGCCGTGTCGGTGGAGGCGCTCGACGATCGTGCCGACTTTGCCTTCGAGAGCCAGATTTTCATCGACGAAAAGCCACCTTACTACGACTTCGCCAACGCCACGAAGAAGATGACGGGCGCGGAAGTGTTCGCTGCCTTCGGCGCAGCCGGTGACGGGAATTAGCGAGAGCAGCAATGGCCGAGGCCGCCGTCCGCAATTTCACGATCAACTTCGGTCCGCAGCATCCGGCCGCGCACGGCGTGCTGCGTCTGGTGCTGGAACTCGACGGCGAGGTGGTCGAGCGGGTCGATCCGCATATCGGGCTGCTGCATCGCGGCACCGAGAAGCTCATCGAACACAAAACCTATATGCAGGCGGTGCCCTATTTCGATCGGCTCGATTACGTCGCGCCGATGAATCAGGAGCACGCCTTCTGCCTCGCGATCGAGAAGCTGCTCGGTCTCGAAGTTCCGAAGCGCGGGCAACTCATCCGCGTGCTCTATTCGGAGATCGGCCGGCTGCTCTCGCATCTTCTGAACGTCACCACGCAGGCGATGGACGTCGGCGCGCTCACCCCGCCGCTGTGGGGCTTCGAGGAGCGCGAGAAGCTGATGGTGTTCTACGAGCGTGCCTCCGGCAGCCGCATGCACGCCAACTACGTCCGGCCCGGCGGCGTGCATCAGGATCTGCCATCGAAGCTGGTCGATGACATCTGGGATTTCTGCGACCCGTTCCTGAAGGTCTGCGACGACCTCGACGAACTGTTCATCGGCAACCGCATCTTCAAGCAGCGCAATGTCGACATCGGCTATGTCAGCCTCGAGGATGCCTGGGCGATGGGCTTCTCGGGCGTCATGGTGCGCGGCTCGGGCGCGGCCTGGGATTTGCGCAAGGCGCAGCCCTACGAGTGTTACGAGGAACTCGAGTTCGACATCCCCGTCGGCAAGAACGGCGACAATTACGACCGTCAGGTCATCCGCATGCTGGAGATGCGCGAGTCGATCCGCATCATGAAGCAATGCCTTGAGAAGCTGCGTTCGCCGGAAGGGCAGGGGCCGGTTTCGGCGCGGGATAACAAAGTGGTGCCGCCCAAGCGTGGCGAGATGAAGCGCTCGATGGAAGCGCTCATTCATCACTTCAAGCTCTATACCGAGGGTTTCCACGTGCCGCCCGGCGAGGTCTATGCCGCGGTCGAGGCCCCGAAGGGCGAGTTCGGCGTCTACCTCGTCGCCGACGGCACCAACAAGCCGTACAAGTGCAAGATCCGCGCGCCCGGCTTCGCACATCTCGCCGGTATGGACTTCATGTGCCGTGGCCACATGCTGGCGGACGTCGCCGCCATCCTCGGCTCGCTCGACATCGTGTTCGGGGAGGTGGACCGGTAATGGCCGTCCGTCGACTTGCTGAAAAACATCTGCAGCCCAAGGACTTCGCCTTCACGGCGGAGAACCTCGCCTGGGCGCGCGGACAGATTGCGAAATACCCCGACGGCCGGCAGGCGTCCGCCGTCATCCCGCTTTTGTGGAAGGCGCAGGAGCAGGCCGGTGGCTGGGTGCCCGAGGCGGCGATCCGCGCGGTCGGCGAACTGCTCGGCATGGCCACTATCCGCGTGCTCGAGATCGCGACCTTCTACACGATGTTCAATCTGGCGCCGGTCGGGCGCTATCACGTGCAACTCTGCGGCACCACGCCCTGCGCGCTGCGTGGCGCGGAGGCGCTCAAGACGGTCTGCCACGAGCGCATCGGCGAGCAGTTCCACGTCACCGAGGACGGCAATTTCTCCTGGGTCGAGGTGGAGTGCCTCGGCGCCTGCGTGAACGCCCCGATGGCGCAGATCAATTACGACTTCTACGAAGACCTGACGCCCGAGAACTTCAACAAGTTGCTCGACGACCTCGCGGCCGGCCGGCCGGTAAAGACCGGGCCGCAGATCGACCGCCAGTTCTCCGCACCGTTCGGCGGGCCGAGCACGCTGACCGATCCGTCGCTCTATCCGGTCGTTGCCGGCGACGAGCCGGCGCCTGGCACGCAGACCCATTCCGGACCCGCGGTCACCGACGCCGAGGCCAAGAAGCCCGGCGAGGCGGCCAGCCGCCGCGAGGCGCCGGCCCCGAAGCCCCCGGCGGCGGACACCTCTCTCGAACAGCAGTCCGGCAAGAGGCGCGAGTGATGCTCGAAGACAAGGACCGCATCTTCAAGAACCTCTACGGCCTGCATGATTGGGGCCTCAAGGGCGCGCGGGCGCGCGGCTCCTGGGATGGCACCAAGGCGATCCTGGAGCGGGGCCGGGACGGCATCATCAACGAGATGAAGGCGTCCGGCCTGCGCGGCCGTGGCGGCGCGGGCTTTCCGACCGGTCTCAAGTGGTCCTTCATGCCGAAGGAATCGAAGGACGGGCGGCCGAGCTATCTCGTCGTCAATGCCGACGAGTCCGAGCCCGGCACCTGCAAGGACCGCGAGATCATGCGGCACGACCCGCATCTGCTGGTCGAGGGCTGCCTGATCGCCGGCTACGCGATGGGCGCGATTGCGGCCTATATCTATGTGCGCGGCGAGTTCATCCGCGAGCGCGAACGCCTGCAGGCGGCGATCGATCAGGCTTACGAGGCTCGGCTGATCGGCAAGAACAACGTCAACGGCTACGACTTCGACGTCTACGTCCACCACGGCGCGGGCGCCTATATCTGCGGCGAAGAGACGGCGCTGCTCGAAAGCCTCGAAGGCAAGAAGGGCATGCCGCGGCTCAAGCCGCCATTCCCGGCCAATGTCGGCCTCTACGGCTGCCCAACGACGGTGAACAACGTCGAGTCGATCGCGGTCGCGCCCGACATCATGCGGCGCGGCGCGGCCTGGTTCTCGGAGATCGGCCGTCCCAACAACACCGGCACCAAGCTGTTCTGCATTTCCGGCCATGTGAACAAGCCGTGCAATGTCGAAGAGGCGATGGGCATCCCGTTCCGCGAACTGATCGACCGCCACTGCGGCGGCATCCGTGGCGGCTGGGACAACCTGCTCGCCGTCATTCCCGGCGGCTCGTCGGTGCCGTGCCTGCCCGCGTCGCAATGCGGCGACGAACTCTACATGGACTTCGACACGCTGCGGAACCTGAGGTCCGGCCTCGGCACTGCCGCCGTGATCGTGATGGACAAGTCGACGGACATCGTCCGCGCGATCGCCCGCATCTCCTACTTCTACAAGCACGAGTCCTGCGGCCAGTGCACGCCCTGCCGCGAAGGTACGGGCTGGATGTGGCGCGTGCTCACCCGCATGGCGGAAGGCCGCGCCCAGAAGCGCGAAATCGACCTCTTGCTCGAAGTGACGACGCAGGTCGAAGGCCACACCATCTGCGCGCTTGGTGATGCGGCGGCCTGGCCGATCCAGGGGCTGATCCGCCACTTCCGGCACGAGATCGAACGGCGCATCGACGACTATGCGGCCAACCCGCATAGCGAGCCCGCACCGATGATGGTGGCTGCGGAATGACGCCGATGTTCCACCAGCTTCTCCCGACGTCGCACGAATATGCGCCGCCGCCGTGCCGGCCGAACAGGTCGCCTGCTGGCCGGGCACGTTTCGGCGTGGGGGGCGTGATGTCGTTCGAAAATAATTTATCCAATCCCTGCAGCGAATTGTTCGCTGTTGCGGCGGAGTGAGGGCGGGCCATGGGTTCCGACGACCAGCAGGCGATTATCATTGTCGTTAGCGTGTTGATCTATTTCCTCATTCTCGGCATCCCGATCATGAAGATCCTGAACAAGGCCGGCTACTCGCGGGCCTGGATCCTGATCCTGATCGTGCCGCTCGTGAATCTCGTCATGCTGTGGGTGTTCGCGTTCGCGCGCTGGCCCGCACTCTCCGGCTCGCAAGGATATGGCTTGCCGCCGCAGGGGTATCCGCCGCATCCGCAGCAGGGTTACGCGCCGCAAGGCTTTGCCCCGCAATATCCGCCACAGGGACAGGCCGGTGGACACTATCCGCCGCAGCAGCCGCCCTATCCGCCCCAGCAGGGACGGTAAGCGGACCGGAACCGGTTGCGCACGGGAACTAACGTCATGAAACTGCATCACACTGTCGAACGCCTTGATGCCAACGACGCCAACCTGTCGGGTTCGGCGTTCGTGAACGTCAACATGGCAGGGGCGCGGTTCAGCGATGTGCGGCTCTCGGGCGCGACGATCGACAATGCGTGTCTTGCGGGAGCGCGGATCACTGACGCCAACCTTGCCGGCGCGGCCATCTCCGGCTGCCGCATGACAGGCATGACCATTGAAGGCGTTCCGGTTGAAGACATGCTGGCCGCTTACCGATCGGCCAAGGAAGAGACGGTACCGGCATGACCAAACTCATCGTCGACGGCAAAGAGATCGACGTCCCGCCGGAATACACGCTGCTGCAGGCGTGTGAGGCGGCGGGGGCGGAGATTCCGCGCTTCTGCTTCCATGAGCGGCTGTCGATTGCCGGCAACTGCCGCATGTGCCTGGTGGAACTCAAGGGGGCGCCGAAGCCGGTCGCCTCCTGCGCCTGGGCCGTGCGCGACTGCCGTCCGGGACCGAACGGCGAGCCGCCGGTGGTCGAAACCCGCTCGTCGATGGTCAAGAAGGCGCGCGAAGGGGTGATGGAGTTCCTGCTCATCAATCACCCGCTCGACTGCCCGATCTGCGACCAGGGCGGCGAATGCGATCTGCAGGACCAGGCCATGGCCTACGGGTCCGACACCAGCCGCTATGCCGAGAACAAGCGCGCGGTCGAGGACAAGTATATCGGGGTGCTGGTCAAGACCTCGATGAACCGCTGCATCCAGTGCACCCGCTGCGTGCGCTTCGCGAGCGAGGTCGCAGGCGTGCCGGAACTCGGCGCCATCGGCCGCGGCGAGGACATGGAGATCACGACCTACCTCGAGCAGGCGATGACCTCCGAGTTGCAGGGCAATGTGGTGGACCTCTGCCCCGTGGGGGCGCTCACCTCCAAGCCTTATGCCTTCACGGCGCGGCCGTGGGAACTCGGCAAGACCGAGACCATCGACGTGATGGACGCGGTCGGCTCCGCCATCCGGGTCGATACGCGCGGCCGCGAGGTGATGCGCGTCCTGCCGCGCGTCAATGAGGACGTGAACGAGGAGTGGATCTCCGACAAGACCCGCCACGTCGTCGATGGGCTTCGCACCCAGCGGCTCGATGCGCCTTATGTGCGCGAACATGGGCGGTTGGTCGAAGCGTCATGGCCGGCGGCTTTCGCTGCCATTGCCGCCAAAGTGAAGGGCACGGCCCCTGACCGCATCGGCGCGATCGTCGGCGATCTTGCGGCCTGCGAGGAAATCTTCGCGCTCAAGGACCTGATGACGCGGCTTGGCGTGAGCAGCATCGACTGCCGGCAGGACGGTGCGGCGCTCGATCCGGCGCTCGGACGCGCGAGCTATCTCTTCAACGCGGGCATTCCCGGCATCGAGCAGGCGGACGCGATCCTCATCGTCGGCGCCAACCCGCGCAAGGAGGCGGCGCTCATCAATGCGCGCATCCGCAAGCGCTGGCGCATGGGCGGGGTCGGGATCGGGCTGATCGGCGAGCACGTCGACCTGACCTATCCCTACCACTATCTCGGCGCGGGACCGGAAACGCTGGCGGCCACGCTCGTAAAGAGCGACTTCCACGACATTCTCAAGGGCGCCCAGCGCCCGATGATCATCCTCGGCCAGGGCGCGCTGGCGCGGCCGGACGGTGCGGCGATCGCTTCGCTTGCCGCGCGTCTCGCGCGCGAGGTCGGCGCGGTGAAGGACGGCTGGAACGGCTTCTGCGTGCTGCACACGGCGGCCGCGCGCGTCGGCGCGCTCGATCTCGGCTTCGTGCCGGGGCAGGGCGGCAAGAGCGCGCTGGAAATGGCCGAGCCGGGCGCGAAGGACGTGCTGTTCCTGCTCGGCGCGGACGAGGTCGACGTGCCGTCGGGCGCCTTCGTCGTTTACATTGGTACCCACGGCGATCGTGGCGCGCATCGCGCCGACGTCATCCTCCCCGGTGCGGCCTATCCGGAGAAGTCCGGCCTCTACGTGAACACCGAGGGGCGGGTGCAGATGGCCGCCCGCGCGGCGTTCCCGCCGGGTGATGCGCGGGAGGACTGGGCGATCCTGCGCGCACTCTCCGACGTGCTCGGACAGCGGCTCCCCTATGATTCGCTCGCTGCGCTGCGGCGCGCGATGTTTGCCGCGCACCCGCATTTCGCGCAGGTCGGTATCCTGACGCTGGCGGACGCCGCGGGCGTCGAGCAACTGGCCGCGCTCGGCGGTACGCCGAACAAGGCGGCTTTCGAAGCGCCGATTACGGACTTCTATCTGACAAATCCGATCGCGCGCGCCTCCGCCGTCATGGCGGAGTGCTCCGCGCTGGCGGAGCGTGCAGCAACAGCCTTGACGGCGGCGGAATGACGAGGCTTGACGGTCGACATGGCTGAGTTCTGGTCCAATTATCTGTGGCCGCTGATCGTCATTCTGGCGCAGAGCGTGCTGCTGCTGACAGCGCTGCTGATCGTGACGGCGTATGTCCTCCTGGCCGATCGCAAGATCTGGGCGGCGGTGCAGATTCGGCGCGGTCCCAACGTGGTGGGGCCGTGGGGCCTGCTGCAGTCGTTCGCGGACCTTCTGAAGTTCGTGTTCAAGGAGCCGGTGATCCCGGCCGGCGCCAACAAGGGCGTGTTCCTGCTCGCGCCGCTGGTTTCCGCCGTGCTGGCGATGGCCGCCTGGGCGGTGATCCCCGTCGATGCCGGCTGGGTGATCTCCGACCTCAATGTCGGCGTGCTGTTCATTTTCGCGATCTCGTCGCTCAGCGTCTACGGCATCATCATGGGCGGCTGGGCTTCGAACTCGAAGTATCCGTTCCTCGGTGCGCTGCGATCAGCGGCGCAGATGGTGTCGTACGAGGTCTCGATCGGCTTCGTGATCATCACCGTGCTGCTGTGCGCCGGTTCGCTGAACCTGTCCGCCATCGTCGAGGCGCAGAATTCGAGCTTCGGGATGTTCGGCTGGTACTGGCTGCCGCTGCTGCCGATGTTCGTGATCTTTCTGATCTCGGCGCTGGCGGAGACCAACCGGCCGCCGTTCGACCTGCCGGAAGCGGAATCGGAACTCGTCGCCGGCTTCATGGTCGAATACGGCTCGACCCCGTACATGCTGTTCATGCTCGGGGAATACGTCGCCATCCTGACGATGTGCGCGCTCGGCACGATCCTGTTCCTCGGCGGCTGGCTGCCGCCGTTCCCGGTCGCGCCGTTCACCTGGGTTCCGGGCGTGTTCTGGTTCCTGTTCAAGCTGCTGCTGCTGTTCTTCATCTTCGCGATGGTGAAGGCGATCGTGCCGCGATACCGCTACGACCAACTCATGCGGCTCGGCTGGAAGGTATTCCTGCCGATCTCGCTGGGGATGGTGGTGATCGTCGCGGCCGTGCTGCAAATCACGGGATGGGCCCCCAAATGATGGGCAGGACTCTGCATGGCGATCTCGGTTGCAGGGCTGATCGGCGCAGCGGTCGCGCTGGCGTTGGGGCTCTTGAACTACCGCGTGATCGTCTCGGCGCTGGAGGGGCGGCTGCGGGCGCTCGATCGCTCGGAGAGCGCCGAGGAACGGCAGGCGTTCGAGCACAAGCTCACGCTCATGCGGCGCATCATACTCTGGACGGACGTGGCTGTGTTTCCCGTCGTCGGCTATACGCTCGGCACCATGATCGCCGGCTAGGCGGCATCCGGAAATGCGGCGAAGGAAGGACAGCATGAGGCTCGATCAAGCCGCGCGCTCGGTGTTCCTGCTGGAATTCCTGCGGGCTTTCTGGCTGGGCATGAAGTATTTCTTCAAGCCGAAGGCGACCCTGAACTACCCGTTCGAGAAGGGCCCGATCTCGCCGCGCTTCCGCGGCGAGCATGCGCTGCGCCGCTATCCGAACGGCGAGGAGCGCTGTATCGCCTGCAAGCTGTGCGAGGCGGTCTGTCCGGCGCAGGCTATCACCATCGAGGCCGGGCCGCGCCGCAACGACGGCACGCGCCGGACCACGCGCTACGACATCGACATGGTGAAATGCATCTATTGCGGGTTGTGCCAGGAAGCCTGCCCGGTGGATGCGATCGTCGAGGGGCCGAACTTCGAGTTCGCCGCCGAGACGCGCGAGGAACTGTATTACGACAAGGAGCGGTTGCTGGCGAACGGCGACCGCTGGGAGCGCGAGATCGCGAAGAACATCGCGCTCGACGCGCCGTACCGGTGATGGTGATGGTTTACTACGAAGCTGCCCCGCACTCTGCGCTACCTCCCCCCTTGAGGGGGAGGTCGGCGCACGAAGTGCGCCGGGAGGGGGGTGTGTTCTCGCAAGTTCCGTCCCTTCATTTGTCTCCCGCCATGAAGTTACCCCCCTCCCTGACCCTCCCCCTCAAGGGGGGAGGGAACAGGCTGCGGTTCGCGGTCGGACCTTGCCGCACGCCCAGCGTTCTTGATCGGATCGAGGCCCGCGCATGACCCTCGGTGCACTCTTCTTCTATCTGTTCGCGGGCGTCTGCGTCGCTTCCGCCTTCATGGTGATCGCGGCCAGGAACCCTGTGCACTCGGTGCTCTGGCTGATCCTCGCCTTCGTCAACGCTGCCGGGCTTTTCGTGCTGCTGGGCGCCGAGTTCCTGGCGATGATCCTGGTGGTCGTCTATGTCGGCGCGGTCGCGGTGCTGTTCCTGTTCGTCGTCATGATGCTCGACGTCGATTTCGTCGAACTGAAGCAGGGGGTGCTGCAGTTTCTCCCCGTCGGCGGGCTGGTGGGCGTCATCTTCCTGGTCGAACTGCTGCTGGTGGTCGGCGCCTGGACCATCGGGGCCGGCGTGCCCAAGGTCATCACGGCACCGATTCCGCCGCTCGAGCAGGTCACCAATACCGAGGCGCTCGGGCTCGTGCTCTACACGCGCTACATCTATTTCTTCCAGGCTTCGGGCCTGGTGCTGCTGATCGCGATGATCGGGGCGATCGTGCTCACGCTGCACCATCGGCCGGGCGTCAAGCGGCAGAACATCGCCGAGCAGAACGCGCGCGATCCGGCCGAGGCCGTGGAATTGCGCAAGGTGCGCTCGCGGGAAGGGGTTTGACGCGATGGTCGTGGGGCTCGGACACTATCTCTCGGTCGCGGCGATTCTCTTCACGCTCGGCATTCTCGGCATCTTCCTCAACCGCAAGAACGTCATCGTCATCCTGATGTCGATCGAACTGATCTTGCTTGCGGTCAACATCAACCTGGTTTCGTTCTCCGCATTCCTCGGCGATCTCGTCGGTCAGGTCTTCGCACTGCTGGTGCTGACCGTGGCGGCGGCCGAAGCGGCGATCGGGCTTGCCATTCTCGTCGTCTTCTTCCGCAACCGCGGCTCGATCGCGGTTGAGGACATTAATTTGATGAAGGGCTAGTCGTGCCGCGTTCCGGTCAACCAACGGTTTTCGCTCGTTCCCGCGCCAGCGGGAATCCGGCGTCCTTGCTCCGTCGCGCCAGCCGTGACGGCGGGGCGCGGCAGGCGCGATCCGAACGGCGGTAGAAGCAATCAGCATGTACCACGCTATCGTTTTCCTCCCATTGCTGGGCGCCATTCTCGCGGGTCTCATCGCGATCGCCGGCGCGCGCGCACGCCATCCCGGCGCCGACCCCAAGGCGGATGACGGACATCACGGCCACGCCGGCCATGTCCGCGCCGTGTCCGATCACGGACATGGCCACGATCATGGTCATGGTCACGCCGCGCACGGGCATGATGACCACGGCCATCCGTCGGAGCCGGCGGCGCAGGGCTCGCGCGCGGCCGAACTGATCACCTCGACGCTGCTCGTTATCACAGCGGTGCTGTCCTGGATCGCCTTCGTCCGTGTCGGCTATTTCGGGGAGGAGACGCGGGTCATCCTGTTCCCGTGGATCGTGTCGGGTGAAATGAGCGTCGACTGGGCGCTGCGCATCGACACGCTGACCGCCGTCATGCTGGTGGTCGTCAACACGGTGTCCGCGCTCGTCCACATCTATTCGATCGGCTACATGGCCGAGGACCCGAACCGGCCGCGCTTCTTTGCCTATCTCTCGCTGTTCACCTTCGCGATGCTGACGCTGGTGACGGCCGACAACCTCGCCCAGATGTTCTTCGGCTGGGAGGGCGTCGGTCTCGCGAGCTATCTGCTGATCGGCTTCTGGTACAAGAAGCCGAGCGCCAACGCCGCGGCCATCAAGGCCTTCGTCGTCAACCGCGTCGGCGACTTCGGCTTCCTGCTCGGCATTTTTGCGCTGTTCGCCCTTACCGCGTCGATCAGTTTCGATGCGGTGTTCGCCGAGGGGCCGGCGCTGGCGAAGCGCACCATCCAGTTCCTCTCCTGGGAAGTGAACGCGCTCACGCTCATCTGCCTGCTGCTGTTCATGGGCGCGATGGGCAAGTCGGCGCAGTTCCTGCTGCACACCTGGCTACCAGATGCGATGGAAGGCCCGACGCCGGTCTCCGCGCTTATCCACGCCGCCACCATGGTGACGGCGGGCGTGTTCATGGTGGCGCGGTTGTCGCCGCTGTTCGAATACTCGCCGACAGCGCTCACGGTCGTGACGTTCTTCGGTGCGACCACGGCCCTGTTCGCCGCCACGATCGGGCTGGTGCAGAACGACATCAAGCGCGTCATCGCCTATTCGACCTGCTCGCAGCTCGGGTACATGTTCGTGGCGATGGGCGTCGGCGCCTATTCCGTCGGCATGTTCCACCTGTTCACGCACGCCTTCTTCAAGGCGCTGCTGTTCCTCGGCTCCGGCTCTGTGATCATGGCGATGCATCACGAGCAGGACATCCGGAACATGGGCGGGCTCAAGAACAAGATCCCGTTCACCTACTGGATGATGGTGATCGGCACGCTGGCGCTGACCGGCTTTCCGCTCACGGCCGGGTACTTCTCGAAGGACGCCATCATCGAGGCGGCGTTCGCGGGCAAGAACCCGATGGCGATCTATGCCTTCATCCTCACGGTGATCGCGGCCGCGCTGACCTCGTTCTACTCCTGGCGCCTGATCTTCAAGACCTTCCACGGCGAGCCGCACGACCGCCATCACTACGACAATGCGCATGAGAGCCCGCTGGTGGTGCTGGCGCCGCTCGGCATACTCGCGGTCGGCTCGCTGGTCGCCGGCTATCTGTTCAAGAACGTGTTCGCAGGCGAGGGGATGGCGGCGTTCTTCCGGCAGTCGATCCACATTGCCGAGAGCAATACGATCCTCCACGACCTGCATCATGTGCCGGCCTGGGTCGTGTGGTCGCCCACGGTCATGATGGTGCTCGGCTTCGTGTTCGCCTACCAGTTCTACATCCGCCGGCCGGACATGCCGGTGCGGCTCGCCGCGGAGCATCCGCTGCTCTACCGGTTCCTGCTCAACAAGTGGTATTTCGACGAGCTGTACGACTTCCTGTTCGTGCGGCCCGCGCTCCGGCTTGGGCGGCTGCTGTGGAAGGGCGGCGACGGTTACATCATCGACGGTTTCGGGCCTGACGGCGTCTCCGCGCGCGTGATCGACGTGACGCGGGGCGTGATGAAACTGCAGACCGGCTATCTCTACCACTACGCATTCGCGATGCTGATCGGCGTGGCTGCCTTGATTACCTGGTTCATGTTCGGGGGAGCGCACTGATGTCGTTCCCCATTCTTTCACTCGTAACCTTCCTGCCGCTGGTCGGCGCCATATTCATCATGGCGCTCGGCCGCGAGACCGACGTGATCAAGCGCAATGCGCGCTGGGTGGCGCTGTGGACGACGCTGGTCACGTTCGCGGTGTCGCTGCTGCTGATCACGCGCTTCGAAGCCGGCTCGGCCGAGTTCCAGTTCGTCGAGCGCTATCCGTGGCTCGGCGGCGCGATCAACTACCACATGGGCGTGGACGGCATTTCGCTGCCGTTCGTGATCCTCACCACCGGGCTGATGCCGCTCTGCATCCTGGCGAGCTGGGACGTCATTCAGAACCGCGTGAAGGAGTACATGATCGCGTTCCTGGTGCTCGAGACCTTGATGATCGGCACCTTCTGCGCGCTCGACCTCGTTCTCTTCTACCTGTTCTTCGAAGGCGGCCTGATCCCGATGTTCCTCATCATCGGGGTGTGGGGCGGGCCGCGCCGCGTCTATGCCAGCTTCAAGTTCTTCCTCTACACGCTGCTCGGCTCGGTGCTGATGCTGCTCGCTATCATGGCGATGTACTGGGACGCCGGCACGACCGACATCCCGACGCTGCATCGCCACGCCTTCCCGGCCGGCATGCAGACTTGGCTATGGCTCGCCTTCTTCGCCTCGTTCGCGGTGAAGATGCCGATGTGGCCGGTGCACACCTGGTTGCCGGACGCACACGTCGAGGCGCCGACGGCGGGCTCGGTGGTGCTGGCGGCGATCCTGTTGAAAATGGGCGGCTACGGCTTCCTGCGCTTCTCGCTGCCGATGTTCCCGCTGGCCTCGGCGGACTTCGCGCCGCTGATCTTCGCGCTCTCCGTCATCGCCATCGTCTACACCTCGCTGGTGGCGCTGGTGCAGGAGGATATGAAGAAGCTGATCGCCTATTCGTCCGTCGCCCATATGGGCTTCGTGACGCTGGGCATCTTCACGATGACGACGCAAGGGATCGCCGGCGGCATCTTCCAGATGATCTCGCACGGTTTCGTCTCGGGCGCGCTGTTCCTCTGCGTCGGCGTGGTCTACGACCGTATGCACACCCGCGAGATCGCGGCCTATGGCGGCCTCGTGAATCGCATGCCGGTCTATGCCGCGGTGTTCCTGTTGTTCACCATGGCCAATGTGGGCCTGCCCGGCACCTCCGGCTTCGTTGGCGAGTTCCTGACGCTGATGGGAGCGTTCAAGGTCAACACCTGGGTTGCGGCGATTGCCACCACCGGCGTCATCCTGTCGGCCGGCTATGCGCTGTGGCTCTACCGTAAAGTCATCTTCGGCGAGATCGAGCGCCCCGGCGTTGCCACCATGCGTGACGTGGGCAACCGCGAAATGCTGGTGCTTGCGCCGCTGGTGATCCTGACGCTGCTGTTCGGCTTCTACCCGAAGCCGGTGCTGGACATCTCTTCGGCGTCAGTGACGGCGCTGGTCGAGAACTATCAGGCCAGCCTGAAACGGCCGGAGCCCGTGAGGTTGGCGAAGTGACGCGCCTTGTATCGAGACCAGACCGATGAACCCCGCATCCATGCCCTCACTGGTTCCCGTGCTGCCGGAACTGATGCTTGCCGTCGGTGCGATGGCGCTGCTGATGTTCGGGGTCTTCAAGGGCGAGCGGATGTTCCAGCTCGTCTCGGGGATTGCCATCGCCGTGCTGCTGCTGGCCGGCATCATGGTGCTCTACCTGCCGGCCGGTGAGCTCAGCACCTTCGGCGGCAGCTTCGTGGTCGACGACTTCGCGCGCTTCCTGAAAGTGCTGGTCGTCATCGGCTCGGCGGCCGCGATCGCGATGTCGACCGACTATTTCACCGCCGTGCGGCATGAGCGGTTCGAGTATCCGGTGCTGATCCTCCTGGCGACGGTCGGCATGATGATGCTGATCTCCGCCAATGACCTGATCGCGCTCTATCTCGGCCTCGAGACCATGAGCCTTGCGCTCTACGTCGTCGCCGCGATCCAGCGCGACAACACGCGGGCGACCGAGGCTGGCCTGAAGTATTTCGTGCTCGGCGCGCTGTCGTCAGGCATGCTGCTCTACGGCGCGTCGCTGGTTTACGGCTATACCGGCACGGTATCGTTCGAGGGCATCGCCAAGGCGACCATGGATAGCGCCTCGATCGGCCTGCTGTTCGGTCTCGTGTTCCTGTTCGCCGGCTTCTGTTTCAAGGTTTCGGCGGTGCCGTTCCACATGTGGACGCCGGACGTCTACGAGGGCGCGCCGACGCCGGTCACGGCGTTCTTCGCCTCCGCGCCGAAGGTCGCGGCCATGGCGATATTCGTGCGTGCCGCGCTCGAAGCATTCCCGAACATCGGGCCGCAGTGGCAGCAGATCGTGGTCTTCGTCGCCATCGCCTCGATGCTGCTGGGCGCGTTCGCCGCCATCGGCCAGCACAACATCAAGCGGCTGATGGCCTATTCCTCCATCGGCCACATGGGATTCGCCCTGATCGGGCTCGCCGCCGGTACCGAGGAGGGCGTGCGCGGCGTGCTGATCTACATGGCGATCTACATGACCATGACGCTCGGCGCCTTCGCGGTGATCCTGTCGATGCAGCGGGACGGACGCTATGTGGAGAACATCAGCGATCTCGCCGGTCTCGCGCGCACGCATCCGACGATGGCGTTCTTCCTGGCGATGCTGATGTTCTCGCTCGCCGGCATTCCGCCGCTCGCCGGCTTCTTCGCGAAGTTCTACGTCTTCGTCGCCGCCATCAAGGCCGGGTTCTACGTGATGGCCGTGATCGGCGTGCTCGCCAGCGTGGTCGGCGCCTACTATTATCTGGTGATCGTCAAGACGATGTATTTCGACGAGCCGGCCGAACGGTTTGCTCCGATGCACGGGGAGTTGCGGGTCGTGCTTGCGCTGAGCGGTCTCTTCAATCTGCTGTTCTTCGTCTATCCCGGTCCGCTGGTGCAGTCGGCCGCGGTAGCCGCAAGATCGCTGTTCTGAGCGGCGGATGGAACGCGCTGGCGAGGCCTGGGCCGGAGGGGTGCGCCGCGTCGTCCACGACAGCATCGACTCGACCAATGCCGAGGCGTGGCGGCTGGTGCGCGCGGGCGAGACGGGGCCGCTCTGGATTGTCGCGCGAGAGCAGACGGCCGGGCGCGGCCGCCGCGGCCGCGACTGGGCCTCGCCCCAGGGCAACCTCTACGCGACGCTGCTGCTGACCGACCCTTGCGCGCCGCCACAGGCGCCGCAGCTTTCCTTCGTCGCGGCGCTCGCGCTCCATGATGCGGTCGCCAACGCCGCCCCGGCCGTACGGCCGGAACTGCAGGTGAAATGGCCGAACGACCTCGTGCTCGGCGGCGCCAAGGTCGCGGGCATTCTGGTTGAGGGCGAGAGCGCGGCGGCGCAGCGTTTCACGGCCGCGATCGGGATCGGCGTCAACTGCGCGAGCCGGCCGGAAGGTACACCCTATCCGGCGAGTGACCTGCGGACATCGGGCACCCATGTAGCGCCGGATGCTCTGTTCGAGGCGCTTGCATCGGCGATGCGCGGGCGGCTCGATCAATGGGCACGCGGCGCCGGATTCGAGGCCATCCGCGCGGACTGGACGGCGCGGGCGGCGCGACTGAACGAAGTCATCAGGCTTCAGATCGGTGACGAGACCGTGGAAGGAAATTTCGACGGCATCGACGGGAGCGGCCGGCTGGTCATGACAATGGAAGACGGCAGCCGCCGGTCATTCAACGCAGGCGACGTAGTAGCCGGCATGGCGACGCTCGACCGGTTGCGGACGGGAGCAGCATTATGAGCCGGGACGAGGACGCGCTGGTCTTTGCGCCGCTGGGTGGCGTCGGCGAGATCGGCATGAATCTCGGCCTCTACGGGCTGGGCAAGGCGGCGCGCCGTGCGTGGCTCGCGGTCGACTTCGGTCTGTCTTTCGCATCCGAGGAGCACCTGCCGGGCGTCGACCTGATCTTTCCGGACATCCGCTTCCTGGTGGAGGAGCGGCGCAACCTTCATGGCATCGTGCTCACCCATGCGCACGAGGACCATTTCGGCGCGCTCATCGACCTCTGGCCGCGCGTGAAGGTTCCCGTCTACGCGACGAAATTCACCGCAGCCCTGTTGGAAGCCAAGCTCGATTCCGAACCGAACGCCCCGGATATTGCGATCAAGGTCGTGCCGCTGGGCGGGCGCTTCCAGGTCGGGCCGTTCGATATTGAACTGGCTTCCGTTTCGCATTCGATCCCGGAATCGAATGCGCTGATCATCCGCACCAAGCTGGGCACGGTGCTGCACACCGGCGACTGGAAGCTCGATCCGACGCCCGTCATCGGCCCGGCGACCGACGTCGCGAAGCTCAAGGCGCTCGGGCAGGAGGGCGTGCGGGCCATTATCGGCGATTCGACCAATGCGGTGCGGGAAGGGCGCTCGCCCTCGGAAGCGGACGTCGCCAAGAGCCTCGCGGAACTCGTCAAGAACGCGCCCGGCCGCGTCGCCATCACCACCTTCGCTTCCAATGTCGCGCGCCTGCGTTCGGCAGCAATCGCCGCGCGCGAATGCGGGCGCGAGGTCGTGGTCGTCGGGCGGGCGATGGAACGCACGATCCAGGTCGCGCGCGAGACCGGCTATCTCGACGACATTCAGGATTTCCGCGGGCCTGACGCCTTTCCGCATCTGCCGCGCAACAAGGTGCTGGCGCTCTGCACCGGCAGCCAGGGCGAGCCGCGCGCGGCGCTGGCCCGCATCGCCGAGGACCAGCATCCCGGCATCAGGCTCAGCCAGGGCGACCGCGTGATCTTCTCCTCGCGCACCATTCCGGGCAACGAGAAGGAGGTCGGCCGCGTCCTCAACGGTCTCGTGGATCAGGGCATCGAGGTGATTACTGACCGCACCCATCTGGTGCATGTCTCCGGCCATCCGCGCGTCGCCGAGATGGAGGAGATGTATGGCTGGGTGCGCCCGCAATGCGTCGTACCGGTACACGGCGAGGCACTGCACCTCGCCGAACACGCGGCGCTGGCGCGACGGCTGGGCGTGCCCGAAGTCGTCACCTGCCGCAACGGCGACATGGTGCAGATCGCGCCCGGCCCGGCCGGGATCGTCGACGAGGTACCGGCGGCACGGCTCTACAAGGACGGCAATCTGATCGTGGAGGCCGCCAGCCGCACGGTCTTGGAGCGCCGGCGGCTCAGCTTCGCCGGCATCATTTCGATCGCCATTGCGATGACGGAGCGCGGCGAGCTCGCCACCGACCCGGAAGTGGAACTGCGCGGCGTGCCGGAGGCCAATGCCAAGGGCGACGCCATGCTGCAGATCGCGCACCGCGCGGCGCTGGAGACATTCGAGAACCTTCCGCGTGCGCGCCGGCGCGACCCCGACGCCGTGGCGGAAGCCCTGACGCGAGGTGTGCGCGCGGCCGTGGCCCAGCAATGGGGCAAGAAGCCGAACTGTCTGGTCCACGTCCTGATCGTATAGGGCGGGCCGAAGACCCGGCCGAGCGACGGACGGCGTCGCTGGCACTCCCATTCCCGCCCGAAACGCGGTAAGCCTTCGCCATGATCGGAAGGCTCAACCATGTCGCCATCGCGGTGCGCGATCTAGCTGCCGCCACCGCCACCTATCGCGACGTGCTTGGTGCGGAAGTCTCCGCGCCTTTGCCATTGCCGGAACATGGCGTGACCACGGTTTTCGTCATGCTGCCAAATACCAAGATCGAACTGCTGGCGCCCTTGGGTGAGAATTCGCCGATCGCCAAATTTCTGGAGCGCAGCCCCGACGGCGGCATCCACCATGTCTGCTACGAAGTGGACGACATCGTTGCGGCGCGCGAGCGCCTGAAGGCGCAAGGCGCACGTGTGCTCGGCGATGGCGAGCCGAAGATCGGCGCCCACGGCAAGCCGGTGCTGTTCCTGCACCCGAAGGATTTTAACGGTACGCTGGTCGAGCTGGAGCAGGTTTAGAGCGTCGCGCCGCGCACTGATGTAAGGGAGATCGGCGGATGATCCCGAACGCATGGAAGGGTTTCGATTTCGGGCTCGGCGAGAATGCCGATCTGCTGCGCGAGACCGCCGCGCGCTTTGCGCAGGAGCGGATCGCGCCGCGTGCCGAGGAGATCGACAAGAGCAACACGTTTCCGCGCGACCTGTGGCCGGAGATCGGCGCCCTCGGCCTGCACGGCATCACGGTCGAGGAGGAATACGGTGGCTCCGGGCTCGGCTATCTCGAACACTGCGTGGCGATGGAGGAGATTTCGCGCGCTTCGGCCGCGGTCGGGCTCTCCTACGGCGCGCATTCGAATCTCTGCGTCAACCAGATCCGTCGCAACGGCAGCGAGGAACAGAAGCGCCGCTATCTCCCCGGACTGATCTCCGGTGAGCATGTCGGCGCGCTTGCGATGTCCGAGCCGGGCGCGGGCTCCGATGTCGTATCGATGCGCACCCGGGCCGACAGGCGCGGCGACCGTTACGTGCTCAACGGCAGCAAGATGTGGATCACCAACGGGCCGGTCGCGGATACGCTGGTCGTCTACGCCAAGACCGATCCGGATGCGGGTGCGCGCGGCATCACGGCGTTCCTGATCGAAAAGGGCATGAAGGGATTCTCGACCGCGCAGAAGCTCGACAAGCTCGGGATGCGCGGCTCGGACACCTGCGAACTCGTGTTCGAAGACTGCGAAGTGCCGGAAGAGAACGTGCTCGGCCGCGTGGGGGAGGGCGTCAGGGTGCTGATGTCCGGTCTCGACTACGAGCGCGCGGTGCTGGCGGCGGGACCGCTCGGCATCATGCAGGCGTGCCTCGATGTCGTGATGCCCTACGTCCACGAGCGCAAGCAGTTCGGTCAGCCGATCGGCACGTTCCAGATCATGCAGGCTAAGCTCGCCGACATGTATGTGACGACGAATGCTGCCAAGGCCTATGTCTACGCCGTCGCGAAGGCCTGCGACCGCGGCGAGACCACGCGCGAGGACGCCGCGGGCGCGATCCTGTTCGCGGCCGAAAAGGCGACGCAGGTCGCACTCGAGGCGATCCAGTGCCTCGGTGGCAACGGCTACATCAACGATTATCCGACCGGCCGCCTGCTGCGCGACGCCAAGCTGTATGAGATCGGCGCCGGCACCAGCGAGATCCGCCGCATGCTGATCGGGCGCGAATTGTTCGAGAAGACGGAGTGATTCCGTTATGCGTGACGAAAGCCGGGCGGCCTTCTACTTCACGTTCAATTGGTACGCTTCTCCGCGATAGCTTTTCACGCCGAGCAGGCACTGATCGCCGTCCTCCGCAAAGATGAAGACGTGAACGGCATCGTTGCCGGTAGTGGCGCGGCAGAAAGCCTTGTCGCGGGCGAGGTCGGCCGGGCATTTCTCCAGATCGAGATGCGGGATGGCAAACTCGAACGTCTCATAGGTCATCGGACATTTGGTCTGCGCTGCGGCCGGGGCCAGGCTCCCGACGAGGGCGCAGGCGACAAACGAAAGCAACCGCGGCATCACTTGTTTCTCCAGGGAAACGGAAGTTGCTCATAGAATAGCATCACGTATCCATCCGAAAAATGCCTCATATATTTGAATTACAATAAGTAAAATGCGGGAGGCGATGGTCATCGCGCGTCTGGTTTCGGCGTGGATAGCGCGGGAACTATCGCTCTGGCGTCACGCGCACCGATAGCCATATTGTGTGCCTTCAATCGTCCGGCATTCCACGCAAGAGCGCGTTGACCCATGCACACAGTTCAAGCCAACGGCGCCAGCATTCCCCTCATCGGTCTCGGCACCTGGCAACTCAACAATGCGACCTGCGTGCGCATGGTCAGCGAAGCGCTCAAGCTCGGCTACCGGCACATCGACACGGCATCGATGTATGGCAACGAGGAGGCGGTCGGGGAGGGGCTGCGCGCCTCCGGCATCGCGCGCGATCAGGTGTTCCTCACCACCAAGGTCTGGCAGGACGACCTGCGCGCCAAGGACTTCCAGCGTTCGGTCGAGACCAGCCTGAAGAAGCTCAAGCTGCCGTTCGTTGATCTCGTCCTCATTCATTGGCCTAATTCGCGCGTGCCGCTCGCCGAGACCATCGGCGCGCTCAACAAGGTCAAGCGTGACGGCCTTGCGCGTCACATCGGCGTCTCGAACTTCACGGTCGCGCTGATCGACGAGGCCGTGCGGCTGAGCGCCGAGCCGCTGGTCACCAACCAGATCGAGATGCACCCCTTCATCGACCAGTCGAAGGTGGTCGCCGCCTGCAAGCGGCACGGACTCGCCGTCACGGCCTATTGCCCGATCGCCCGCGGCAGCGCGGCCGGCGACAAGGTGCTCTCGCGGATCGGCAAGGCGCATGGCAAAAGCGGCGCGCAGATCTCGCTGCGCTATCTCGTGCAGCAGGGCATCGTCGCGATCCCGCGGACGTCGAAGCCCGAACGGCTCAAGGAAAACTTTGCTGTATTCGACTTCGCCCTATCGGACGCCGAGATGACGGAGATCTATCGCCTCGCGCATCCCGACGGCCGCATGGTGAGTTGGGGCGGCGAGCCGACATGGGATTGATCAGCAAGGCTTGCACGCAATGAATATGCTGCCGTCGACCGAGGGCGCGCTGGTCCTTTTCTCCGCCGGCCAGGATTCTACCGTCTGCCTTGCCTGGGCGCTGGAGCGTTTCGCCCGCGTCGAGACCATTGGCTTTCGCTACGGGCAGCGCCATGCGGTCGAGATGGACCTGCGGCCGCGCGTGCGCGAGAAGCTGGCGGCGCTTGACCCGCAATGGACGGCGCGGCTCGGCGAGGACCATGTCATCGCGCTCGACGCGCTGGCGTCGGTTTCCGATACGGCGCTCACGCGCACGACCGAGATCGCGATGGCCGAGAACGGCCTGCCGAATACTTTCGTGCCGGGCCGCAACCTGCTGTTCTTCACCTTCGCCGCCGCCGTCGCCTATCGGCGCGGGCTCAAGCACCTCGTCGGCGGCATGTGCGAGACCGATTTTTCCGGCTATCCGGACTGCCGCGACGATACGCTCAAGGCGCTGCAGGTCACGCTGACGCTCGGCATGGACCGCCGCGTCGTCATCGACACGCCGCTGATGTGGATCGACAAGGCGGCGACCTGGGCGCTGGCGGACGAGATCGGGGGCAGGGCCCTCGTCGACCTCATCG
>Ga0182739_1001468_pt1 | contig 24696 bp, 21 predicted proteins | sample eDN5th30CBELigBY_FD_128873 | JGI IMG/M metagenome (GOLD analysis project Ga0182739, IMG submission 128873) | Enriched backyard soil microbial communities from Emeryville, California, USA - eDNA 5th pass 30_C BE-Lig BY (version 2) (version 2) | ecosystem: Environmental > Terrestrial > Soil >... | reverse complement strand
ATCGAGCGCCTGCCTGCCGGCTACGACCAGATGCTCGGCAAGCTGTTCAAGGAAGGCGTGGACCTGTCGGGCGGCGAGTGGCAGAAGATCGCCATCGCCCGCGCCTACATGCGTGACGCGCAGTTGCTGATCCTCGACGAACCCACCGCGGCGCTCGACGCGCGCAGCGAGTTCGAGGTCTTCCAGCGCTTCAAGGAGCTGTCCGAGGGCAAGAGCGCGGTGCTGATCTCGCACCGCTTCTCCAGCGTTCGCATGGCCGACCGCATCCTGGTGCTCGAGCAGGGCCGGATCGAGGCCAGCGGCACCCACGAGCAACTGATGGCGCAGGGCGAGCGCTACGCCGAGCTGTTCGAGCTGCAGGCGGCCGGGTACCGCTGAGCGGCGCCAAACGGACTCGGAGGAGTGGCTCGAGTGGCGAGTTCCTCGCCGGGAAATCGGACGCCTCGAGGGGTTCGTGGCTCAGGCCGCCCCCATCGGACTTGCCGGCTTTCCGGGTGCGGCCGGGGTGGCCCGACGGATGAAAGGGCCCTTGACGCAGCACGGGCTAGGCTGCGTGCATGGACACGAACGAATCCGCGCACGACAACGACCCCGGGGCCCGCCAGCCGCGGGGCATCGCCCGCACCACGCAGATCCTGCGTTTCCTGGTCAAGTACCGCAGCGCCGGCGTGTTTTCCGGCCTGGACCTGGATGCCGACGGCGTCGCCGACGGCGAAACGCCCGCGACCGAAGGCAAGCCCGACGAGTTCGTCGATGACCTCGAGGCGCTGGGCCCGACCTTCATCAAGATCGGCCAGGCGCTCTCCACGCGGCCCGACATGGTGCCGCCGCCGTTCCTGGTCGCGCTGGAGCGCATGCAGGACGACGTCGCACCGATTCCCTTCGAACAGGTCCGCGAGGTCGTCGAGTCCGAACTGGGCGTGCGCATCAGCAAGGCATTCGCGCAGTTCGACGAACAGCCGCTGGGCTGCGCGTCCCTGGCGCAGGTGCACCGCGCGACGCTGCGCGACGGCCGCCTGGTGGCGGTGAAGGTGCAGCGGCCCGGCATCGTCGACATCATGCGCAGCGACCTCGACGCCCTCGCCCACCTCGCCGGCGGCGCGGACCGCATGACCGACATCGGCCGGCGCTTGCGCTTCGCCGACTGGGTGCAGGAGTTCCGTCGCACCCTGCTGGCCGAACTCGACTACCAGGCCGAAGCGGAGAACCTCGAGCGCTTCGGCCAGCACCTGCAGGGCTATCCGGAACTGCTGGTGCCGGCACCGGTGTGGGACTTGACCGCCAGGCGCGTGCTGACGATGGAGCTCGTGCAGGGCACGAAGGTCACCGAGATCTCCGGCCTGCGCCGCACCGAGCACGACATGTCCGGGCTGGCATCGGCGCTGATGCGCGGCTACCTGGATCAGGTGTTCGTGCACGGCGAGATCCACGCCGATCCGCACCCGGGCAACCTGCTGGTGACCAACGACGGCCGGCTGGCGCTGTTCGACCTCGGCATGGTCGCGCACGTGCCGCCGAAGCGTCGGGAGCGCCTGCTGAAGCTGCTGTTCGCCGCCGTCGACGGCCGCGGCGAGGAAGTCGCCGCCGAGGCGATCGCGATGGGCACCCGGCTGGAGGATTTCGACGAGGCGCGTTTCCTGCGCGAGGTCGGCCAGATGGTCGCCACGTATGCCGCCCGCTCCGGTGCGGGATCGCTGTCGGAAGGCCGTCTGATGATCGACCTGGTCGGCCGCTCCACCATGTGCGGCTTGCGCACGCCCCCGGAAATGAGCCTGCTGGGCAAGACCCTGCTCAATCTGGAACAGGTGTCCCACGCGCTCGACCCGGAGCTCGACGTCAAGGCCGTGATCGAGCGCCACCTCGAGCACGTCATGCGCGAGCGGCTGAAGAAGGCCCTGTCGCCTTCGAACCTGGCCAGCGAGTTGATCGACGTGCAGGCGCTGCTGCGCGAAGCTCCGCGCAAGGTTTCCGACGTGCTCTCGCTGCTGGCCGAGAACCGGATGCAGGTGCGCATGACCGGTCTGGAAGAATCGCACCTGATGGAAAACCTGCAGAAGATCGCCAACCGGGTCAGCGCGGCGCTGGTCACCGCCGCGCTGATCGTGGCCTCGGCGATGATGATGCGGGTCGACACGGACTCCCGGCTGTTCGGCTATCCCGCCATCGCGCTGGTGCTGTTCATCGTCGGCGCCGGGCTGGGGATTTCGATCGTGGCCAGCGCGCTGTTCGGAGATCACAAGGCGCGCCCGCGCGAGGAACGCGGGCCTCGCTGACGGACGGGGAGCTGATGGCGCAGGGCGGAGCGCTATGCGAAACCGTTCGAACTGCAGGCCGCAGGGTATCGCTGAGCCGGGCATGCCACGCCGGGCCTGGACGGGCCGCGCGTGGGCGCGCGTGGGCGCTCCCACCTTGATCGGGATCAACGCATCCGGCTGCCGATCGGCCACACTAGGCACATGCGGCATTCCACGCTCGCCGCCCCACCGGATCCCCTGCCATGGAGAACGCCATGAACATCCTGCTCGCCGTAGACGGCAGCGCCGCCAGCGACCGCGCGACCAAGCATGTCGTGCAGCTTTCGAAACAGTTCGCCAAGCCGCCGAAGCTGACCCTCGTCAATGTGTCGCTGCCCTTGCTCAAGGCCGCAAGCAACAAGCTCGGCCGCAAGGCCACGGCGGAGTACTACGACAGCAACAGCGAGTACGCGGCGCACAAGGCGCGGCGCATGCTGCAACGCGCCAAGCTCGAGTTCACCGAGGTCTTCCTCGTCGGCGAGCCGGCCGATGAAATCGCGCGCCACGCCGACAAGCACGAGGCCGACCTGATCGTGATGGGCTCCCGCGGCCAGACCGCGCTCAAGAGCCTGCTGCTGGGTTCGGTTGCCACCAAGGTCCTGGCGCAGTCGAAGGTGCCGCTGACCGTCATCCGCTGACGCCTTCCCCGGGAGCGGCCGGCTGCGCCTGCGGCCGCTCCTGCGGGCTTTCCCCGCCGTCCGGCAACCGCCCCTGCCCTTGCTCCGGCGCCGGATAGCGCAGCACGCCGTCCACCATCCGCGCATCCGGGCTCAATGGATGCACCGTTGCCTTGCCCGGCGCCATCAGGTGCAGGACCTGCCAGCCGCGCGCGGTGAAGTCGTCGGCGATCAGGCGCCGGTGGCAGCGCCACCACACCGCCTCGGCGCACATCACCGCGACGCGTCGTTCGCGCGCCAGCCGCATCAGTCGCTCGCGCGCGAGGATGAACTCCGGCTCGGCCATGTAATCGGCGTACGCACGGAACGCCTCGACCCGCCACGCGCCGTTGGGCGAATCCGCTCGTGGTTTCCGCCGCCCGCCAAACTCCGGCATCGGCACGTAGTCGATGTCCGCCCCTTCCAGCGCCGGCCCCATCGCCAGCGGCGAGAACTGCGGGTTTCGCCGCGAACCGGCAAAGCGGCGGACATCGGCCAGCACCTCGATGCCGGCCTCGCGCAACATGCCGGCGAATACTTCCCACTCGCGCGTGGAATGGCCGATGGTCCAGAGCGTGCCGGTGGTAAGCGTCATTCCAGCATGGTGCGCCCGCGATCGTGATCTCCCTGTCGACCGGCGCCGCGCGCAGGCGATCGCGTCGCCGCCACCAGGCGATTCCAGGGAACCGCATCTTCCAGGTCGCCGCCAGGACCGGCCGCCGCGGCGCGCATTCCGGTGGCGCCGATCCGTGTCCGTGCTTCAGTCGAACGCCTTGCGCGCACGCACCCCGAGCACCCAGCCCCGCCCCGGCGCCGGTTCGTAGTAGCGGCCGTTGCCGTCGTTCACGATCACCGAGCCGACATACGCACGGTCGAACAGGTTGTCGATCCGCGCGTAGCCGCGCCACTGCAGGCCGAACGCCTCGAACCGGCGCTCGGCGGCAAGGCCGAACACCGCGTACGCCGGCGCGCTCTCGTCGCTGCCATCGTCGACGTACACGCGATCGGCGAAGCGTCCGTCGAGCACCAGGTCGGTATCCGCGCCGATGCTCCGCCGCAGCTCCGCCCATGCCGCATGGCGGGACAGCCCCGGGATGCGATGCCCATCCTCGATCAGCACGTCGCCGTCGCCGCAGGGCATCGCGGCACAGGTGGTGAAGTCGCTGCCGTAGCGCGCATCGAGGAGCGTGTACGCAGCCGCGTAGCGCCACTGCGGCGAGAGCGTGCCGGACAGCGACAGCTCGGCGCCGCGGCGGCGCGTGATCCCGGCGTTGGCGTAGATGCTGCGCCCGCCCCGGTTGGCCACTGCCACCAGCTCGCCGCGCGTGCGACTGTCGAACAGCGCCGCCGAGTATTCCAGCCGCGCGCCGCGGCCGCGCACGCCGACCTCCGCGTTGCGGCTGCGCGCCGCGCGCAGGTCGTTGAGGCCGCTGGCGCCGTCGGCGCGATACGCCAGCTCGGAGAACGTCGGCGTCTCGAAGCCGGCGCCCGCGTTCGCGTACACGCTCGCCGTGGGCGTAAGCCGGAACAGCACGCCGGCCACCGGCGAACTGCGCGAGTACTGCAGGCGCCCGCTGTCGTCGGGATTGTCGGCGGTGACGTAATCATCGTCGGATGCAAAGCGCACCTGGCTGTGGCGCAGGCCAAGGTTGATGCGCCAGCGCTCGGCGGGCTGCCAGTTGGCCTGCGCATAGGCATCGCGCCCGCTAACCCGGTTGTCTTCGTCGCGCCGCAACGCACCGAACACGCCAAGCCGCTGGCCAACGAAGTTCTCGTAGCCGCGACGACGCTCGCCGGACACGCTGTATTCGACGCCGGCCACCAGCGAGAGCGGTCGCTCCAGCAGCTGCGTGCTCCAGCGCCAGCGCAGGTCGGCGCCGCCGTACTGGCGGTCGAGCTCGATCGCGCCCCCGCCCTGCAGCGGGTCGGTCTGCACGAACACCGGGATCGACAGCACCTGCGTGGTGTCGCGGGTGCCGCCGTACGCGGTCAACGACAACGCGTGGTGCGCCGACAGCGGTTGCTCGACATGCAGGCCGGCCTGGTCCTGGTGCACGGTCTTGCGGGTGTCGAAGTCCAGCGCGCCCTTGCTGGCCGCACGCCGGTCGCCGCGCGACTGCGCTCCGGTGAGACCCTGCGGGTCATCGGCGCGCAGGTCGTGCGAGTTGAGCAGCACGGTGTAGCGCCCGTCGTTGCCGAACGCGCCCTGGAGCACCGCCTGTCCCGTCGCCTGTCGCGACCTGCTGTGGTCGCGGAAGCCGCTGCCGTCGACCTGGTCCATGTCCACCAGCACGCCGCCGCCACGATCACCGGGCCACGGCGCATGCCACGACACCAACCCGCGGTGCAGCCCGTCGCTGCCCGCGTCCATCCCCACCGAAAACTCCGGTAGCGCCGGCGGGTCGGTACTGAACACCGAGATCACGCCGCCGGACGAATTGCCGTACAGCGCCGAGAACGGTCCGCGCAGGACCTCGATGCGGCCGGCGGATTCAAGCATGAAATGCGATACCTGCCCCTGCCCGTCGGGCATCGTCGCCGGGATGCCGTCGCTGTACAGGCGCACGCCGCGAATGCCGAAGGTGGAACGCGCGCCGAAACCGCGGATCGAGACCTGCAGCCCCTGCGCCTCATTCTGGCGGTCGCGCGCGACCACGCCGGGCACCCGCTGCAGCGATTCGGACAGGCTCAACCCCGGCTGCGCACGATGCAGGGCGCCGGCATCGACCACGTCGACCGCCGCCGGCACCAGCAGCGCATCGTCCGGCTGGCGCGTGGCGGTGACGACCACGCGGTCGAGTTCGGCCGCCGCGGCCGCATCGGCACCGGTCGGCGGTGCCGCAGGCGCGCCGCATGGCACGGCCAGCGCCAGGCACGTCCACGCCGCCCTTCCAGCCCAGCCGAGCAGGCGCCAGTCTCCCATGGGATCTCCGCAGCAAATCAGGCACACAAGTATGGCCGCGACCAGCCATCCTGTAGCAGCAGCCCATGGCCGCGAGCTCCTGCTTGCGAGCCGGATGCCGCTGCTCCCGCCGCAGCCCGGGCTGCCACGGCGCGGTCCGCGGCATATCGGCTAAAATGCGCGCCTCGCAGTTCACCCCCCTCCCCGCATGTCTCCCGCATTTGGCACCGAAACGGTGCTGGATGTCCGTCACTGGACGGACGACTACTTCAGCTTCACCACCACCCGCGACGACGGTTTCCGCTTCGACAACGGCCAGTTCGTGATGATCGGGCTGGAAGTCCCGCAGGCGGACGGCTCGTCCAGGCCACTGCTGCGCGCGTACTCGATCGCCAGCGCCAACTGGGAAGAGCAGCTGGAGTTCTTCAGCATCAAGGTGCCCGACGGCCCGCTGACCTCGCGACTGAAGGACATCCGCCCCGGCGACAGCCTGCTGATCGGCCGCAAGCCCACCGGCACCCTGCTGCTCCACGACCTGCACCCGGGCCGCAACCTCTACCTGCTGGGCACCGGCACCGGCCTCGCCCCGTGGCTTGCGATCGTCAAGGATCCGGAAACCTACGAACGCTTCGACCACGTCGTGCTCTGCCACGGCGTGCGCAACACCGACGACCTCGCCTATCGCGACTACATCGCCAACGAACTGCCGCGGCACGAATTCCTCGGCGAGCAGATCGCGCAGAAACTGCTGTACTACCCCGCGGTCTCGCGCCAGGACTTCAGCTTCGACGGCCGCGACCAGCGCGGCCGCCTGACCACCCTGCTCGACAGCGGCCGCATCGCCGGCGACCTCGGCCTGCCCCCGCTCGACGCCGAACACGACCGCGCCATGATCTGCGGCGGCCCGCAGATGCTGGCCGACTTCCGCAGCCTGCTCGATGCCCGCGGCTTCACCGCGGCGCCGCGCATCGGCGTGCCCGGCCACTACGTGTTCGAACGCGCCTTCGTCGAGAAGTAGGTCGGGGCTACGCCCCCGAGCTGCGGCATTGCGCCCGCCATGTTTGGCACGCCCCGCTCCGCCGGATATGCTCGCGCCATCCGACGGGGGAGCGGGAATGAAGACGATGCTGATCGCGGCCTGCATGGTCGCCGTGCTGTGCCTGTTGCCCGCCGCGCCGGCCGGCGCGGGCCAGGAACTGCCTGCGCAGCCGCGCCCCGGCGACGTCCCGCCCGATGCGCTCGGCAACGACCGCGACGGCAACCCGGTCACTGTGAGCCAGCACCGTGGCAAGGTCGTGATCGTCACCTTCTGGGCGTCGTGGTGCGGGCCGTGCCGGCGCGAATTGCCGATGCTGGGCAAGGTGCAGGCCGTGGTCGGGCGCGAGCACCTCGAGATCATCGCCGTCAACTTCAAGGAGGACCGGCGCGACTTCAACGCCGTCGTGCGCGCCAACCGCGACATTCCCCTGAACTTCATCCGCGACAGCCATGGCCGGACCAGCGACACCTATGGCGTCACCACGCTGCCGAACATGTTCATCATCGGCGTCGACGGCAAGGTCGCCTACGTCCACCGCGGCTATTCGGAGGAGATGATCGACGGCTTCATCCAGGAGATGCTGGGGCTGCTGCCGCCCGAGGCGCTGAACAAGCCCGCCTACACCTGAATCCCCGGCGCACCCGCGGCCCGGACGCGGGCGCCTATCGCTCCCCGTACTTGAGCCAGATGTCGGCCAGGGCTTCGTTCTCGAACACGCGCGCCTCGATCCCGGCATCGCGGGCGAAGATCTCGCAGAACTCCACCTGCTGCAGCCCCAGCGGCTTGACGTGGGCGATCCGCAGCCGCTCCAGGCCCTCGCCCTGCAGGCCGGTCACCACGCGCAGCCAGTCGTCCTCGCCCAGCGGCGTGCCCACCAGCTCGTCGACCAGCAGCAGCGAAACCGCCTTGCGTTCGCGCGCCGCCCCGGCGATCTCGCGCCAGTAGGCCAGCGTGGTGTCGATGCCGGACTGCCCGGCAACGTGCACGCGCAGGCCCTTGCCGTGCGGCGTGATCGCGATGCGGTACTGGCGTTCGGGAGCCGCCATGGCTCAGGCCAGCGCCGCTTCGATGTCATCGGCCAGCGATTCCGGCTTGTCGGTCGGCGCATAGCGCGCGATCACCTTGCCGTCGCGGCCAACCAGGAACTTGCTGAAATTCCACTTGATCGCATCCAGGCCGAGGAAGCCACCCTTCTCCTGCTTGAGCCACTTCCACAGCGGATGCGCGCCGTCGCCGTTGACGTCGACCTTGGAGAACATCGGGAAATCCACATCGTAGGTCAGCGAGCAGAAACTGCGGATGTCCGCCTCGTTGCCCGGCTCCTGGTGGCCGAACTGGTCGCACGGGAAACCCAGCACTACCAGCCCGCGGGCGCGGTAGTCGCGCCACAGCCGTTGCAGCCCCGCGTACTGCGGCGTGAATCCGCACTTCGAGGCCACGTTCACCACCAGCAGGACCTTTCCGGCGTAGTCGGACAGTGATTTGTCGTGCCCGTCGATGTCGACGGCGGAAAAATCGTGGGCGGTGGTCATGGCGGTGCGTTCCTCGCTTGGCTGCCGCCATCAAACATCGCCGCGCGCCGGCTGGCAAGCGCGCCGGCCGGCAACGCCGGGTTGCAGGCAGGCACGATGGCTCCTTCGCTACAGCCGCGATGCAACGAGGCGGATATCGGCATTGGCCCACGCCCTGTCGAAATCTTTCCGCACCGCGGCGGCTTCATCGGTCTTTCCCTGCAGCTCCAGGCTCCGCGCAAGCCCGAACAACGACCAGCCGTTGCCCGGATTGCGCTGCAACTCCTCGCGATAGACCTGCTCGGCTTCGCCCGCGCGCCCGGCATCCAGCAGCACCGCGCCCAGCGTGTGCCGGACCGGCGCGTGCCAGCCGGGCGGCTCGTCGTAAGGAATCGCGTCCTCGATCGCGACCGCTTCGCGCAGCGCCGAAATCGCGGCCGCATGCTCGCCGCGCGCGGCCGCCAGCTCCGCGGCGACGCTGCGTTCGGCGATCTTCACCGCATGCGCCAGCGGATAGCGGTCCCACATGGTGAGCTTTTCCATCGCCGGATCAACGGCGTGGCGGCGTAGCGCGTCGAGATGTCGCTGCGCATCGTCCATGCGTGACTGCCGCACCGCCGCCATGCCCTGCGCGTAGTGCCAGATCGCGGTGACGTAGGGCAGGTCCGGCGCCGGATTCTCCGCCGCGGCGATCTCGTCCCAGCGGCCGAAACGCACGCGGTCGAACCACGGCGTCATCCAGTAGTGCTGGAGGCCGGCGAAGCCTTCCTCGCGCATCAGTTCGGGCAGGTCGGTGCGCTCGGCGGTTTTCGCCGCGGCCTCGCGCGCAAGCGCGCCGTTGCCTTCCATGCTCGACGCGAACCACAGGAAATGATGGTTGTGCGGCATGTATCCCAGCGGATACACGCCCTGGGTGTTGCCGCGGCACACGGCCAGGTAGGCATCGTCGGCCTCGACCGCGCGCTGGTTGGCCAGCACCGCGTCGTGCCAGCGGCCCACCCGCGCGTAGATGTGCGAGGGCATGTGCACCAGGTGGCCGGAGCCGGGAACCAGCGTGCGCAGGCGGTCGGCCGCCGCCGCGCCGCGCTCCGGATTGGCCGAAGCCTCCACCGCGTGCACGTACAAGTGCAGCGCGCCGGCATGGTCGGGGTCGCGGGACATGACCGATTCCAGGGTCGAGACGACTTCCGCGGTATGGCCCTTGGGCCTGTACTGCGCGTCGTAATAGTCCCAGGGCTGCAGGTCCATCATCGCCTCGGCATGGAGCACCGCGGCGTCCAGGTCGTCGGGACGCTGCCGCACCAGCTCGCGGGTGGCCGCGGCATACGCTTCGTCCAGCGCCCGACGGTCTTCCGGCGGGTTGTCTGCGTAGCGCGCGGAAAGCGTCTGGATGAAGGCGCGTTCGCGTTCGCTCGCTTTCGGTGCGAGCGTCCGCGCACGCTGCAGGCGCGACCAGGCATCCGCGTTGTCCTGCGGGTCCATGGTCGCGTTGACGTGCGGCCCGAGCACCAGCGCCGCTCCCCACCAGCACATCGCGCACGCGGGGTCGAGTTCGGTGGCCTTGAGGAACGAACGCTCGGCGGCGTCATGGTTGAAGCCGAAGGCCAGCATCAGGCCTTGGTCGAACCAGCGCTGCACCTCGGGATGCGTGCTGCTGACCGGGAAGTGGTGGTTGCCGAGTCCTTCAAGCAGGTTGGCGCCGATCAACGCCATCTCCGGCGGCGACACGGCGGGCGCCGGCACTGCCGCGGCTACTGGCGTTTCGGCCTGCCTGCAGGCGCCAATCGCGAGCGCCAGCAATGCCGCGGCGAACGGAAGCACGAAGGGTCTTGGCTTGTTCATGCAGTACCTCGCAAGGAAAGATGAACGGCTGGACCCTGGCTTCCGCGCCCGCCGGCGCGACAGCCCGTTGCAACTGGCCACCAGCCAGGCCCGGCAGCGCCCGCGCAGGCGCGATGACCGGCAGCCAGGCATCCTGGTGCCACGAGGGGTGACACCCGGAACAGGGGAACCCGGCTACCGGTCAGGGAAGGCAACGAGAATCGTTGCGCCGGCAGGCCGCGCGTCGCGACCGCGTTGCGGAAATCCGACGAATGGCCGCCTTGCCGCAGGCATCCCGGCCGGGAAAAAGTAGCAGTGCCCCGGCGGACGGCGCGGACTACCCTGCCCTTTTCGCCCCGGGGAAGCGAAACATGCCCACCGCCGCCGAACTCAAGGCCCGCCACCGCGAAATCCGCGACGCCCAGCCCGAAGCCCTGCGCGTGCGCATCCACCGCGCGATCAGCTGGCTCGCCCGCGCCGAACGGGAAACCGGCGATCCCGACGCCCGCTTCCTGTTCCTCTGGATCGCCTTCAACGCCGCCTACGCCAGCGAATTCGGCTTCGAACACAGCGAACGCGACCAGGCCCGCATGTTCGTCGCCCAGCTGCTCGCCATCGACCCCGGGCACCGCCTGCACCACGTCCTCTACGACCAGTTCACCGGCCCCATCCGCACCCTGGTCGAGAACCGCTTCGTCTTCGAACCGTTCTGGAAAGCCCTTCGCGAGCATGATTCCAGCGAACGCTGGGCCGAACAGTTCGCCGGCAGCAAGCGCGTGGCGATGAAGGCGTTGATGGCGCAGGAAACCGCGGTGCTCCTGTCCATCGTCCTCGATCGCCTCCACGTGCTGCGCAACCAGCTGGTGCACGGCGGCGCCACCTGGAACGGCGCCGCCAACCGTGCCCAGGTCGGTGACGCCGCCCGCATCATGGGCGCGCTGGTACCCACGGTGATCCTGCTCATGGTGGAAGGCGGAGCGGCAGACTTCGGCGAGATTGCATTTCCGTTGCTGGCAGGGTGAGATGCACGGTCGCCAGGCGGCCTTCTCCAGTGGAGTCCTGTTCGTGCGCAAGAGCGTGGTGATTTCCTCCCTCGCGGCAATCGCCGCCTTCGGCGCGCTGTGCCTGCTGTTCTCCGGCGCGCCCGACAATGCGGGCCTGCTGGCGTCCATCAGTCCGGTCGCCGCGGTGCGCGGCCTCTCCTTCGCGCTGTCATTCGCCGCCGGCCTGCCCGCGCCGGCTGCGATCCTCGTCGCCATCGCGGCATTGGCCCTGGTTCCGGTCGCGGTGTTCCTGGTCACACGTCGCCTCCTGCGCCGTTTCGATCGCTAGGCCGTTCGACATCCGGCCTGGGGCAAGGCGCGAAGCCAGGCAGGCGGGAACCACTGGCTGGCCGTTGCGGGCTCGATGGATCGCCCGGAAAACCCGACGACTCCAGGCCGGCCCCGGCCGTCCGCCGGGCATGCCCCCGATTGGCCTCGCGCGCGCTGGCTCCGCGTTTCCCCGATTACCCGCGAATCGCCTGCAGGAGGATGGCAATGACCATGCCGCCGCGACGCATGCCTTCGGCCAGGTCGCGCTGTTGCGCCGCCGCCCTCCTGATCGCCGCGGTCGCGATGCTGCCGACCGCGCAGGCGCAGGCACAGGCGCACACGGGGCACGCGCTCGGCAAGGTGCATTTCCCGGTGTCGTGCAGCGCGCCGGCACGGCGCGATTTCGACCAGGCGCTGGCATTGCTGCACCACATGACGTATCCGCAGGCACGCGCCGCGTTCGCCGCCATTGCCGCGCGCGAGCCGGATTGCGCGATGGCGCACTGGGGCGTGGCGATGACGCTGTTCCAGCCGCTGTGGCCGACGCGGCCGACGCCCGCCGACCTCGCGCGCGGCAGCGAGGAGGTGGCGGCCGCACGCGCCGCGAGTCCGCCCACGGCACGCGAGCGGGGTTTCATCGATGCCGCCGCGGCGTTCTTCGACAACACCGGTGAACCGGGCTACTGGGACCGCATCAAGCGCTGGGACGCGGCGATGCAACGCGTGCACGCGCAGTTCCCGGGCGACGACGAGGCCATCGTCTTCCACGCGCTGGCGATCCTCGCGGTGGCGCCGGCCAACCAGGACGCCCGCGCCAATGCCGACCGCGCCGCCGCCCTGCTGCTGCCGGTCTACGAGCGCAATCCCGACCACCCGGGCGCAATGCACTACCTGGTGCACGCCAACGACACGCCGGGGCGCGAGCACGAGCTGCTCGGGATCGTGCGCAAGTACGAAACCATCGCCCCCGACAACCCGCATGCGCTGCACATGCCCACCCACATCTACACCCGCCTGGGCGACTGGCCCGCGGTGATCCGCGGCAACCAGCGCGCCGCGCAGGCCGCGCTGGCGCACCCGGCCGGCGACCAGGGCCAGTACGTCTGGGACGAGTTCGCCCACGCCATCGAGTACATGGTCTACGCCTGCCTGCAGCAGGGCGACGACGCCAACGCGCTCGCGCAGCTGCGCCGCCTCCACGACACGCCGCGGCTGGAGCCCAGCTTCAAGACCGCCTTCCACCTCTCCTCCACCGCCGCGCGCTACGCGCTGGAGCGCGGCAACTGGGCATCCGCCGCCGCCCTTCCCGCCCGCGTGCCCGATACGCTGGCGTGGGACAAATACCCGTGGCCCGAGGGCGTCACCTGGTTCGCACGCGGCGTCGGCGCGGCCAGGCAGGGAGACGCCGAGGGCGCACAGGCCGCGATCGCGCGGCTGGCGCATTTGGAAGACGCGGCGCGGGCCAGCGGCGAGGACCTGTTCGCCAGCAGCATCCGCGTGCTGCGGCTGGCCGTGGAAGGCTGGCGCGCGCAGGCGCTGGGCGAGACGGCGCGCGCAGGCGACCTGCTCGCGCAGGCCGCCGCGCTGGAGGCCGCGACGCCCAAGCACGCCGTCACGCCCGGCCCCACCCTGCCGGCCGAGGAGCAGCTCGGCGACCTGCTGATGCAGCAGCACCAGCCCGCCGCGGCGCTGGCTGCCTACGACCGCGCCCTGAAGGCCTGCCCCGAACGCTTCAACAGCCTGCTCGGCGCCGCCCGCGCCGCGCTCGCCAGCGGCGATCGCGCACGCGCGCGCAGCATGCTCGACCATCTGCTGGCCATCTCGAAGGACGGCCCGCGCCGGCAGGCGGCCGAGGCCTGGGGGCGCGAGGCGCTGGAGATCCGCTGAGCAGGCGCCGCGGAACGACCATGGCCGCCATTCCTGCGAACGCGTGAAACTGGCGCCGTCGCTTTCAATCGCCTCGCGCCACGGGATTCACCCGGCCCGACAGCGCCCAGCCGCCCCGGTGTCGTGCCCGTGTCGGCCCCCTGTCGTCACGCACGCACCGCCTGCGGCGGGATGATGGCGGCCACCCGAGCCCCGATGCCCAGGAGCATCCATGCACATCGACAGCGCCCGACTGCGGGAACTGCGCACCGCCCGCCAGTGGTCGCAGGAACAACTGGCCAGCCTCAGCGGCCTGAACCTGCGGACCATCCAGCGCCTGGAATCGGGCGCGAAGATCTCGACCGAATCCCTGCGGGCACTGGCCGCCGTTTTCGAGGTGCCGGCCGAGAGCCTGCTGGTGGGCGACCCGACCCCCAGCCAGCCGGCGCTCAGGGCCATGCGCGAAGGCGTGCTGCGCGGCCTGGAGTTCACCGGCACCACCCGGCGCGCGGACTTCTGGTGGTTCGCGCTTGCCGTGGCGATGGTGCTCGCGTTCGCCGAACTGCTCGCCGAGGTGACCGGTCCGCTGCCGCTGCAGATCGCCTCGCTGGCGGTGCTGCTGCCATGGATCGCCGCCTGCACCCGCCGCCTGCGCGATGCCGGCCTCAACCCCTGGTGGCAGCTCATCAGCCTGGCGCCGGTGGGCGGCATCCTGGTGCTGCTGTACCTGCTGACCTACCCGACGAAGGCGGGCGAGCCGGCGGCGGCTGAGGCTTGAGCCAGCCCGCCCACCGCGCCCTGGGGCCGGCGTGCAGGGTCGCAACAAATGCGACGCTTGCGGGTCATCAACCTCTTCCACGCCACAGGGGAACCCACCATGACCGCCCAAACCACCGACACCGTCCTGTATCGCGGCGAGGACTACGACCTGATCGGCCTGATCGCGGCCGAACCCATCACCCCGCAGGACTTCGGCATGACGCCGGCGATGATCAGTACCGCATGCTACCGGGGCTATTTCTGTACCTACGCCATCGAAGACGACCGGCTTTTCCTGGTCGAGATGACCCTGCGGGAGCGCGACGGCCGGTACTTGCCGATTGGCGGCATCCAGCCCGTTGCGGACGCACGCGAAGCCACCTGCAGCTACAAGGACCTGCGGATCCCCGTCGATTACACCGGCAGCCTGCGCCTGGCCAGCGGCTTCGTTCGCGAGTGTTACATCCACATGGGCTACCAGAAGGCCAGCGCGTTCGAGACCGTGTTGGACTTCAGCCTGGACGCGGGCCGCGTTGTCCGCGTACACGACCGCTCCGCGGAAGCTGCCCGCAAGCGCGGCGCGTTCAAGAAGCACTTCGAGGAGAACGTCGCGCGGGGGATCCAGGAGTCGTTCGATCTCGACATGGATATCTGGTGAAGACTGAAGGGCCGTGGAAACCCCGGGCCAGAAGAAGCGGCAGCGCCAGGGGGCAGGATCGGGAGTGATGCCGTTCCCGGGGTGGATGTGGCGCAAAAAGCGGCGATTCCGGGGTTCTTTTCGGGGGTGGATGCCCCTTGTCGGGCCGCGGGGGCGGGAGGGCTCGGGCGAAGCGCCGGGCCCTTACCCGGCGCTTTGCGCCTCCCTCTCCCGCGAAGCGGGAAAGGATTGCAAGGCGGTCTCCCGCGCGGTTCGAACGCGCGCCCCCTCTGCCGCGGGGCGGGAGGGGGTTGAATCGGGGGCTTGATCCGGTGCGGTCGGGGCTTGTGCCTTTGGGCATGCGGCTGCGGGAGGCGGCATACGGTAGGCTTCTAAGTCCGATTCGATGAGGAACACCCCCGATGAAGCACCCGCTCGCCGCTGCGCTGGCCGTCGCCATGGCCGTCGCCGCGCCCGCTTTTGCCCAGGACTCCGCCATGCCCGAAAAGGCCGCCATTGCCGCCCACGCCGACCCGTTCGCCGCCGACAGCCCGCTGCCGCTGCATTACCCCGAATTCAACAAGATCGCCGACAGCGATTTCGCCCCGGCGTTCGACCGCGGCATGGCCGGGCAGCTGGCCGAAGTGCGCAAGATCGCCGACAACGCCGAGCCGGCGACGTTCGACAACACGATCATCGCGCTGGAGAAGTCCGGCCGCGAGCTTGACCGCGCCACCTCCGTGTTCTTCAACCTGGTCGGCACCGACACCAATCCGGCGCGCGAGAAGCTGCGCGCCGAGTACGCGCCGAAGTTCTCCGCGCACGGCGACGCGATCCGGCTCGACCCGAAGCTGTTCGCGAGGATCAAGTCGCTGTACGACCAGCGCGCGTCGCTGGGCCTGGACGCGCAGGGCGAGCGGCTGGTGGAGCGCTACTACACCGACTTCGTCCGCGGCGGCGCCAACCTGGGCGATGCCGACAAGGCCCGCCTGAAGGACATCAACGGCCAGCTGGCCAAGCTGGGCACGCAGTTCAGCCAGAACGTGCTGGCCGAGGTCAACGACTCGGCCGTGGTGGTGGACGACAAGGCGCAGCTCGACGGCCTGACCGACGAGCAGATCGCCACCGCCGCCGAGAAAGCGAAGGAACGCAAGCTCGACGGCAAGTACGTCATCACCCTGCTCAACACCACCGGCCAGCCGCCGCTGTCGCAGCTGACCAACCGCGCACTGCGCGAGCGCATCCACAAGGCCTCGGTGGTGCGCAACAGCCGCGGCAACCAGTACGACAACACCGGCATCGTCGCGCAGGTACTCAAGCTGCGCGCCGAGAAGGCGAAGATGCTGGGCTTCGACACCTACGCCGCCTACGTGCTCGACGACGAGACGGCGAAGACCCCCGCGGCGGTCAACGACATGCTCGGCAAGCTGGCGCCGGCCGCGGTGGCCAACGCGAAGAAGGAAGCGGCCGACCTGCAGGCGATGATCGACCAGGAACAGAAGGCCAAGGGCGAGCCGACGTTCCAGCTCGAGCCGTGGGACTGGGCGTTCTATACGGAAAAAGTGCGCCAGGCCAAGTACGACTTCGACGAGTCGCAGCTCAAGCCGTACCTGGAGATGAAGAACGTGCTGGAGAACGGCGTGTTCTTCGCCGCCAACCAGCTGTACGGGATCAGCTTCAAGGAGCGCACCGACCTGCCGAAGTACCACCCCGACACGTTCACCTACGACGTGATGGACAAGGATGGCTCGCAGCTGGCGATCTTCATCTTCGACCCGTACGCGCGCGCGTCCAAGCGCGGCGGCGCGTGGATGAACAGCTACGTCAGCCAGTCCGGGCTGATGGGCACCAAGCCGGTGGTGGCCAACCACCTCAACATCCCCAAGCCCGCCGACGGCAAGCCGACGCTGCTGACCTGGGACGAGGTGACCACCACGTTCCACGAGTTCGGCCACGCGCTGCACGGCATGTTCTCCAACGTGGAGTACCCGTACTTCAGCGGCACCAGCGTGCCGCGCGACTTCGTCGAGTTCCCGTCGCAGGTCAACGAGATGTGGGCCGACTGGCCGAGCATCCTCGCCAACTACGCGAAGCACTACCAGACCGGCGAGGCGATGCCGCAGGCGCTGCTGGACAAGGTGATGGCGAGCCAGAAGTTCAACCAGGGCTTCGCCACCACCGAGTACCTGGGCGCGGCGATGCTGGACCAGAGCTACCACCAGCTGCCGGCCGACCAGATCCCGGATGCGGGTTCGATCATGGCGTTCGAGGCCAAGGCGCTGGCGAAGGACGGCATCGCCTACGCGCCGGTGCCGCCGCGCTACCGCACGCCGTATTTCAGCCACATCATGGGCGGATACGCGGCGGGCTATTACGCCTACATCTGGTCGGAAGTGCTGGACGCCAACACCACCCAGTGGATCAAGGACAACGGCGGCCTGAAGCGCGAGAACGGCGACCGCTTCCGCGACACCCTGCTGTCGCGCGGCGGCAGCAAGGACGCCTCGCAGCTGTTCGTCGACTTCACCGGGCACGGACCTGACATCAAGCCGCTGCTGATCAAGCGTGGCCTGATGGAAGCGCCGGCCGAAGCCGCGGACGACGCGGGCAACGACGGCTGAGGATCGCCGCTCCTGCCGGAAACCAAGCCGCCCGGGTCATGCCGGGCGGTTTTTTTTTGGACCTTCTTCCGACTCCGGAAAACGCTGCATCCGCGAGATGCGAAGCGCAGGCGCGGATGCGTGCGGATGCGAGTGCCTCTGGACGCGAATGTCCTCCGGTGCCGGCCTGTGGCCGACGCCTCCCTCTTGATTTCGCAACCAGGGACACTCGCATCCGCATTCCGGCTTGCCGGTGGCTCCACACGCGCAAGGCAGGCGCCCAATTTCCCGGCGAGCCTGCAATCCGATCGGCCCGAAGTGGCCGGCGGGCCTTCGGGGTGAAATCAAGGAGGAGGCATGCGCCGCAAGGCGGATGCCGGAGGACATTCACCCCGAAGGCCTGCCGGCCGCGCCGGGACCCGCACGGGGCCAGCGCGGCATGCAATCAAACAAGACCGATCCCTCATTCCCCGGCCGGAAGAAGATCAGGTATGTGCCCCAGGGCATCGAGCACTCCACCCCAGCCGCTCTCCCACAGTCGGCAAGAGGCTGGAGCCGCAGCGGCGATTGCCCGACAGGCAACCCTGCTTCCGCATCCGTGAAGGGCCCCAGCGACCCTGGTGCTACTTCGCGCAGCCCTCGAGCTTCAGCCGCTGCCCCTGGTGGATCGCGTAGCGCGGGGCCTTGAGGCCATTGGCCCTGGCCAGCACCTTGGCATCGCAGGAATACCGCTGCGCGATCGAAACCAGGGTGTCGCCGCGGACGGCGCGGTGTTCGCGCGGCCTGGCGGCGGGGGTCGCGACACCGGTGGCGACGGTGGTCGGGCCTGCGGCCATCGGAGTCACCGTCGGTCCGCCGGTGATCTGGGTGGCCGCGCCGACGCTGACCACGGCCGCCGCCGGGTTACTCATCACCAGTTGCCGGGCAAGTTCGGCGCGGGCGCCGTGGACGCAGTGGCGGTTGTAGAGGCCGGCGATCTGCGCGGTCGCGCGCAGGGTGGTGCCGGCCGGGAGCCAGCTGTCGGCCTGGTAACGCGGGTTGAGGTTGCGCAACACGCGCATGAAGCCGTCTCGGGTGCCGCCGTTGCCGAGGCAGATGGTCAGTTCGTAGATCGACGCGGGCTTTTCCAGCTTGAGCTGGTCCGGGCGGGTGCGCACGCGCGGGAAGTGCAGGCCGTACTGCTTCGGGTGCAGGAACAGCCACGCCGCGGCGATCACCATCGGCACGTAGTCGCGGGTTTCGGCGGGGAACTGGTTGTAGACGTCGGCGTCCCAGAAGCCGCGGCCGCCGCTGCCCTGGTACACGCGCAGCGCCCTGCCCTCACCGCCGTTGTAGGCCGCCAGCGACATCTCGATGCTGTGGTTGAGCTGCCCCAGGCGCTCGTTGAGGTAGGCGGCGCTGGCCTCGGCCGCGGCGCGCGGGTCGTAGCGGGTGTCGAAGCCGGAGCCGTCGTCGCCAAGGCCGAAGCGCTTGCCGGTGGCGTACATGAACTGCATCGGCCCGGCCGCGCCGGCGCGCGAAGTGGCGTGGACCTTGCCGTTGGACTCCTTGGCCATGATCCCGAACAGCAGCGCCTCGGGCAGGCCGGCACGTTCGAACGACGGCCACATGGTCTGGCGCAGGTATTCGTAGTTCTCGTAGCTGTCCATCAGCGACGGGCGCATGTCGGTGAGCCAGCGGCGGATGCCGGCCTGTACCGCGGGGTTGTACTGCACCATGCGGTCGAAGCGGTGGCCACGGTCGTCAAGCAAAGAGGCCGCGCGCGCGGCTTCGGGCACGTCGGCGGCCAGGCCGACGTCATCGGCATGGTCGGGATCCGGGTCCATCGGGTCGCCGTCGTCCTCCCAGTCCGCATCGCCGGCCGCCTCGGCATCGGCGTTGAGCTTGAGCAGGCGCTTGAACGCCGCCATCTGGTCGTTGAGCTGGCAGCCCTTCTGCTTCATGCAGGCCGCGACGACGTCTTCCATATCCTCGATTGCGGCGTTGCTCTGTTCGATCGCCCCGGGCTCGGCGTTGCCGGCCTTCACCAGCGCTTCGCGGTAGCGCTGCTCGGCGGCAGCCATGCGCTGGTTGAGGGTGTCGACGGCGGCGGCATCGCGTTTTGACAGCGCGGCGGCGTCGAAGGACAGAACGGACAAGGCAATGGCGGCAAGCGGCGCCCAGCGGGCGAAAGAGACGGCAAGGACGGGCATGAGGTGCAAGACGTTCCGGAAAATGATGACGACACGCAGGGTAGCGTCGCGGGATGAAGCGCGGCAACCGTTCGCGTTCGCTAGAATCGCCCCATCTTCCGCTGAGGCAACGCGATGGACCCCATTCTCGTCGGCAAGGCCGTCACCACGCCCACGTCGCTGCCCGCGAGCCAGGGCAAGGTCTGGCTGCAGCCGAAATTCGGCAACCGCCACGGGCTGGTGGCCGGCGCCACGGGCACCGGCAAGACGATCACCCTGACGACCATCGCCGAAGGCTTCTCGCGGATCGGCGTGCCGGTATTCATGGCCGACGTGAAGGGCGACGTCGCCGGCCTCGCCGCGGCCGGTGCGCTGAACGATAAACTGCAGGCGCGGATCGCCGAAATCGGCATCGACGGCTACACCTCCGAAGCCAGCCCGGTGATCTTCTGGGACCTGTACGGCAAGCTCGGCCATCCGGTGCGCAGCACGGTCAGCGAGATCGGGCCGACGCTGCTGGCGCGCATGCTGGAACTCAACGACACCCAGTCGGGCGTGCTGGAGATCGTCTTCAAGCTGGCCGACGACAACGGCTGGCTGCTGCTCGACCTTTCCGACCTGCGCGCCCTGCTGGCCCACGCCAGCGAGACGCGCAAGGAAATCTCCGGCAAGTACGGGCTGATCAGCACCCAGTCGGTGGGCGCGATCCAGCGCGCGATCCTGCAGATCGAGCAGCAGGGCGGCGACCTGTTCTTCGGCGAACCGGCGCTGGAACTGACCGACCTCATGCGCACCACGCCCGACGGACGCGGCGTGATCGGGATCCTCGCCGCCGACCAGCTAATCATGAAGCCGCGGCTGTATTCGAGCTTCCTGCTGTGGCTGCTGTCGGAGCTGTTCGAGCAGCTGCCGGAAGTGGGCGACCTGGACAAGCCGAAGCTGGTGTTCGTGTTCGACGAGGCGCACCTGCTGTTCGACGACGCCCCGCCCGCGCTGCAGCAGCGCATCGAACAGGTGGTGCGGCTGATCCGTTCCAAGGGCGTGGGCGTGTACTTCTGCTCGCAGTTCCCCGACGACGTGCCCGACAACATCCTTGGCCAGCTCGGCAACCGCGTGCAGCACGCGCTGCGCGCGTTCACGCCGCGCGACCAGAAGGCGGTGAAGACCGCGGCCGAAACCTTCGTTTCCAATCCCGACCTCGACGTGGCCAAGGCGATCGGCCAGCTCGGCACCGGCGAAGCGCTGGTGTCGACGCTGCAGGACAAAGGCGTGCCGATGCCGGTCGAGAAGACGCTCATCGCGCCGCCGCGCTGCCGGATGGGTTCGATCACCGACGCCGAACGCGCGACCGTGCGCGCCGGCAGCCCGGTGGGCGCGAAATACGACAGGCCGGTCAACCGCGAATCGGCAGCGGAGATGCTCGCCGCGCGCCGCGCCGAGCCCGCGACCGAACCGAAGACGTCGCAGAAGCCTTCGCGCAGCGCACAGGCCGACGACGGCGAGCGCGGCATGGGCGACGTGGTCAAGGACGCGCTGTTCGGCACCAAGCGCCGCCAGGGCATGATCGAGACCATGGCCAAGCAGACCGCGCGCACCGTGGGCAACCAGATGGGCCGGCAGATCCTGCGCGGCGTGCTGGGCAGCATCTTCGGCGGCAAGCGCTGACCGTCCTTCCGCCTCGACACCGATTCCCCCGATGGAGCATCCGATGACCTACCGCACCGCGTTCACCCTCGGCCTGTGCGCCGCCGCCCTTGCGCTGGCCGCCTGCAAGCCTTCCAGCGACACCGCGGCGCCTGCGGATGCCATGGCGCCTTCCGAGGCGGTCGCGCCAGAGGCCGCCCACGACACCGCCACCGACGTGCTGAAGGAAGTCGACAACAGTCCCGCGCCGGAAGGCCTCGACGTGCGCGCGTTCGCCGGCAGCTTCAAGGGCACCCTGCCCTGCGCCGACTGCCCGGGCATCGACAGCACCATCGAACTCAAGGCCGACGGCAGCTACGCCACCCACGATGTCTACCAGGAGCGCGATGCCAGCTTCGACAGCACCGGCACCTGGACCGTCGAGGAAGCGGGCAAGCGAATCCGCCTGGACCCCAACAGCAAGGACGAAGTGGACCGCCTGTACGAAGTCGTGTCGAACGACGAACTGCGGATGCTCGACGGCGACGGCAAGGCGATCGAAAGCGGCCTGGACTACAGCCTGCATCGCAGCCGCTGAGGCGGCCCGGCGGGCGCCACGCCAGTCGCGGGATCCCGCGGGGAGCACCGGCTGCCGCGGCATTGGCCGTCGGGCAGGGGATCCGGCGTTGGTGCCGACGCATGGGCGACGGGGGCAGCCCGTTCGCGCCGACGCCGTGGCCGGACGTCGCCGACGCCCCCTTTTCGCCGGCCGCCGCGCCGAGGGCGCAAGAGGAGTTCGTCATGAACCGTTTCAGCCGTGCACTGCGCGCAGTCCTGGTTTGCTCTGCGATCCTGGCGGTCGCATCCCCTGTGCTCGCGCAGGACAGTACCGCCATCGTCTCCCTCTATCGGGTCGCGCCCGGCAAGCATGCGGAGTTCCTGAAGTGGATGGCCGCGCGCGAAGCGGCCGCCAAGCAGGCCGGCGCCCAGCCCACGCAGTGGTACGCGCACCTCGATGGCGACAGCTGGGACTACATCGCCATCGCACCCGATCATGACCCGGTGCGCGACGGGAAGGCCGACGCGATCGCCAGGCAACAGGGCCTGGCGATCGGCATGAAGGCCAGCCTGGAGCTGCGCGGACTGATGGCGTCGCACACCGACACCATCGCCGCCGGTCCGTTCACCGCTGAGCAGCTGGTGCAGGAAGGCGGCAAGCCCTGAACAGGCGTCTCGCCGCGGGCCTTGTGCGCCCACGGCGACTTTGCGATAACACGATGCCCTGCATCGTGTTGTCGCATGTCCCGCTGGCGTCCACCCGCTGAAAAAAGCACCGCGCTGATTACCGCGCCCGGGCACGCTCGCCTGAAGGCCGAACTCGACGACCTGTGGCGGGTGCGCCGCCCGGAAGTGGTGAAGGCGCTCGCCGCCGCCGCGGCCGAGGGCGATCGCTCGGAGAACGCCGAGTACACCTACCGCAAGAAGCAGCTCGGCGAGATCGATCGCCGGGTGCGCTATCTGTCGAAGCGGCTGGAAACGCTGCGCGTGGTGGACACGGTGCCCACGGACCGCGAGGCGGTGTTCTTCGGCGCGACGGTGGAACTCGAGGATGCCGCCAGTGGCGACCTGTCGCGCCATCGCATCGTCGGCCCCGACGAAACGGATGCGAAGCTGGGCTGGATCAGCATCGACTCGCCGCTGGCGCGTTCGATGCTGAAAAGGCGCATCGATGACGAGTTCGAGGCGCAGCTGCCGGGGGGCATGCGGCGGTTCTTCATCGTCGGGGTGGAGTACGGCGATCCATAGGCCGCGGGCTCCGGCTCCCACGGACGTGATGCACGTCTTCTGAAAAGGAGCTCGCGGATGAAGCTGCTCCTGCAAGAGCCGCGGGGCTTCGCAGGCCTGCAGCAGCGCGCCACGGGCGCGAAACTCTCTTGCTTGCAAACGCATTCGCGCCCATGGCGCGCTCCTGCGAGGCGCTTCCTGTCAGGGCAGGCGCTCGAGCTCGTACACGCCGCCGTTGGCGTCCGCGGTGAAGTAGCCGGTGGACGACACCGCATCAGATTCCGGCAGCGGTGTGCCGCGAGGCACGTGGCAGAACACCAGCCGCCCGGTGGCGCCGCACTGGATCTCGTGGCCGCCCGCAACGCCAGGGAACAGCTTCGCCAGGCCCGCCCAGCCCATCTCCTGCATCGGCTGCGGCTGGCCTTCGAACCACGCTGTCCAGCCGACGCTGTTCGCCTCGATGCGCAGGGGCGCGGGCATGTCGGGCGCCGCCGGCTCGCCCGCGGGACGGTAGCTGCCGCTGAGCAGGTCTGCCGCCTGCGCCTGCGCGGCGGCGGCGGCCAGCGCCAGCAACGCAGCCAACGCCACCGCCGCGGGCAGACGCGTCACGCGTTGTAGTCCACTTCGCCGTACAGGTCGTGTTCGTCGCTGCCCATGATGCGCACGTCGACGAACTCACCCGGCTGCAGGCCGGCGTCGCGGCCGTCCTGCACCTGCACCAGGCCGTCGATCTCCGGCGCGTCGGCCATCGAGCGCGCGATGGCCAGCTCGCCGTCGATCGCATCGACGATGCAGCGCTGCACGCTGCCGACCTTGGCCTCGAGCTTCGCTGCGGAAATATCCGCCTGGCGCTGCATGAAGCGCGCCAGGCGCTCCTGCTTCACGTCCTCGTCGACCGGGTCCGGCAGGTCGTTGGCCCTGGCACCCTCGACCGGCGAGTAGGCGAACGCGCCGACGCGGTCGAGCTGCGCTTCGTCGAGGAAGTCCAGCAGTTCCTCGAACTCGGCCTCGGTCTCGCCGGGGAAACCGACGATGAAGGTGGAGCGGATGGTGATGTCCGGGCAGATCGCGCGCCAGCGCTGGATGCGCTCGAGGGTCTTGTCGACCGCGCCCGGCCGCTTCATCAGCTTCAGCACGCGCGGGCTGGCGTGCTGGAACGGGATGTCGAGGTAGGGCAGCAGCTTCGGCGTGCCCTCGGCATTACGCTCGGCCATCAGCGGGATGATGTCGTCGACGTGCGGATACGGGTAGACGTAATGCAGGCGGGTCCACACGCCGAGTTCGGACAGGCCTTCGCACAGCGCCTTCATCCGGGTCTGGTAGGCCCTGCCCCGCCATTCGCGCTCGGCGTAGCGCACGTCGACGCCGTAGGCCGAGGTGTCCTGCGAGATCACCAGCAGCTCGCGCACGCCGCCGCGCACCAGCCGCTCGGCTTCGCGCAGCACGTCGTCGACCGGGCGCGAGACAAGGTCACCGCGCATCGACGGGATGATGCAGAAGCTGCAGCGGTGGTTGCAGCCTTCGGAAATCTTCAGGTACGCATAGTGGTGCGGGGTGAGCTTGACGCCGATGTCGTCATCCATCGTGCGGCGCGGCACCAGGTCGATGAACGGATCGTGCTTCGGCGGCAGCGCGCTGTGCACCGCGCCCATCACGCTGGCGTAATCCTGCGGGCCGCTGATCGACAGCACGCCCGGGTGCGCCTGGCGGATCACGTCT
>Ga0182739_1001467_pt1 | contig 24737 bp, 18 predicted proteins | sample eDN5th30CBELigBY_FD_128873 | JGI IMG/M metagenome (GOLD analysis project Ga0182739, IMG submission 128873) | Enriched backyard soil microbial communities from Emeryville, California, USA - eDNA 5th pass 30_C BE-Lig BY (version 2) (version 2) | ecosystem: Environmental > Terrestrial > Soil >... | reverse complement strand
TGTAGAGTCGAGGAGTGGCGCGGTGGCTGACGCTCCGTTTCCACTCCCCGCTCATCGAACCGGACGGGCCGTTTTCCGGCATCCGGCTCTCGGACAAGAACTCACGCGTTCGCCCACGGAAAGCTCTTGGGACGGTCACTCAAGCGGACCAGGCCCAGCACATCGTGCAGGTACTGATCGGGGAACCGTGACGTCCCCCGACTCTTCAGTTTGTGCTTCCGTCGTAGCCACTGACGAAGCCGATGCCGCGCGTGGCGATCCACGGCTCGATACGCGGCGCTGACCGGACCAAGGCAGAAGTAGTTCGACCAACCCAGAAGCATCCGGTTCAGTCGGGCCACTCGGTCTTCGACGTCCGTCCAGAACCATCTCCGGCTCGTCTGATCGCTGATCTCCCGTTTCAGGCGGGCGATCTTCTTCGCCGACGGTCGCGTCCCGATGTAGGACTTGCCCGTCCGCGGCGACCAGCAGCGCCCGATCGTATACCCCAGGAAGTCGAACGTGTCCTCGGGGACACGGCACAACCGCGTCTTCTGCTCGTTCACCGTCAACCGGAGCTTCGACATCATGCCCCGCATCGCAGCCATCGCTTCGTCAGCGGCGCCCCGACAGCAGATCACAAAATCATCCGCATAATTGACGATGTGCGCGTCGAGCCGCTGTTCGTGCCCGAGGACCTTCCAGCCCAAAATAAACCGTCGCATATAGATGTTAGCGAGCAAGGGCGACAGAGGAGACCCTTGCGGGCTGCCCCGGCCTTCGTCCTTGTTCCGAGTCGTTCGGCGCGTCCGACCCCGATCGTCGGTCTCCTCCACCGGCGCCACCAGCCACATCTTGATCAGCCCCAACAGGTGCCGGTCGCTGATGCGGCGGGACAGCGATTTCAGGAGCTCGGCGTGCGGGATTGTGTCGAAGTAACCGGACAAATCGGCATCCACCACATCCTTATGCCCCATGTTCACATGCCCATGAACCTTCCTTACGGCGTCCAGGGCGCTGCGGCCTGCCCGGTAGGCGTATTGTTCCGGAGGCAGGTCGGCCTCGAAGATCGGCTCCAAGACCAGAACCACCGCCATCTGCACCACGCGGTCCCGGATCGTCGCGATCCCCAACGGGCGTTGTTTCCCATCCGGTTTGGGGATGAGAACGCGTCGTACGGGGGACGGACGATACGTCCGATCCTTCACTTCCGTCGTCAGTTCGTCGAGCCAGCGGTCGCGACCGTACGCCTCGATGGCCTCGAAGGTCTGGCCGTCCACCCCTGGGGCGCCGTCGTTGGAGCGGCAGCGCTGGTAGGCGAACTCCAGAATGTCCCGTCGATACACCTTGTCATACAGCCGGTAAAACCGATACCCCGGCGATTCCTTCGCTTTGGCATGCAGCGTCGTCTGGAGTTTCTGAACCTTCGCTGGAGGTGTGAGGCTCACGCCAATCTCCCGGCTCTCGTACCCCTTGGTACGCTGGTCTTGAACTCAGGCCCCTTCCCTCGGCCGGCGTTACCCGGCGTCCCCAGTACTACGGGCCTGTCCGCCACCCCAGTCGGCCCGGCCTGTCCCTCGCGGGCGTCCGGTTGGAGGTCACGCGCCTCCGCCAAGTGGGGTTTCCCGTGTTGCAGGCGTCTCCCATGTGTCGACATGCCGTTGCCATTACCCCGGTGGGATCGTTGGGTCGGATCGCTCATGGGACGGCCTATTCCACCCGTTTCCCTGTTCGCCAACGACGACGGCCTTCCCCGAATAATGGGCGGGTCGGCTCCCACGTTAAAACTTTCGAGGCCTGCTCAGCATTCACTCGCGTTACGGCCTGCCGACTCGCTGCACCGCCGAGCGGTACATTTTGTCTCGAAGGCTCCGACGGCTTCGTTGCCTCCGCCGCCGCTCCGATAGCTTCCGGCCGGAGCGACCGAGTTGGCCGGGCGGGACTTGCACCCGCTGGGTAGACACTGCCTTATCACGGCGCACCATCATTTCTGGTTTCTACCAGAGATGACCTTGCTCTTTCCGAGTTCTTCGCACTTGCCATAACACAATCAAAAGACAGTGTCGACCATGGATCCGATAGGCCGCTTCGTTCCGCCACCCCTCCCATCGAGGCACTCCGATGAAACGAACAAGACACGAATCTTTCGCGGCTTTCGTCGATGCGACGGGGGCCTCGTTTCGTCGGGGTGTCGATCGGAAGGCCGGTGAGGCAAGATCGAAGCGAAAGCGGCGGCCCTCCGGCGAGGCGCTGGAAGGTCGACTCCTCATGGCAGGGGACCTGGAGGTGGAGGGAATCTCAGCGGCACGAGCCCTGTCAGTCGCGACCCACATCGGAAGCTCGCCATTCAGCCCGCCCTCCCTCACCGATCAGACGTTCGTAGTCGACACCGGCTCGGGGCTTGATGTCACGGCCGGACGCTCCGAGGGCCCGTTCTTGATCGACCTGACGATCGACCGCTGGATTGGGGACAGGGACAAGCTACTCGCCCAGGGTCTGATCCCGAGCACGGTCTCACTGAGCCTTCCGGCCTACGACGTCGACGTGAACGGGTTCCCGGGCATCCCGCCCGAGCGGGACCGTGTGACGTTTATTGAGAGCAACGGGGCCGAGCACGTCCTGGGTTACCTCGATGGCGACGACTCGATCTGGCAAATTAACTCGTTTGCAATCGATACCGCCTGGCTCGACTTCGGGTCGTACAGCGATCAGAACGGCTACACCCCGGGGCAGAACCGTCTCCGGGTCGATATCGACACGGCCAGCCCGGCGGGACAGGACAACTGGATCACCTCGATCGACTGGGTCTCCTTCAAGATCCCGGCCCCCGACCCGGTCTTGTTCGTCCACGGAATCTTGAGCGGGCCTGATACCTGGAAGGCCCCGTTCCTCAGCATCCGCGACACCTACGGGGTACCGATCGGCCTGGCCGATCTCGGAGCACTCGACAGTATTCAGAACAACGCCGCCAAGGTTGACACGCTCTATGAGGACATGCGAAAGCTCTGGACGACCGCCAGCTACGGCTCCGACCGCCAACTCCAGGTCAACATCGTCGCTCACAGCAAAGGGGGACTCGACTCGCGTGACTTGATCGATCGGGTCGACTACGTCGACAAGCTCATCCAACTCGGCACTCCAAACGCGGGTTCGCCACTGGCGGACCTCGTCCAGACCGCGGTTTACCGACTCCCGGCGGTCGGGATCGCCACGGGAATTGTCGCGGCCCTGGCCGCCCCTGCGGGCTACCAGCTGACGACGATCTACATGGCCCTGTACAATTTCGATCACGGCCTCAACCCGAACGTCGAGTACACGTCAATCGCAGGAGATTACAAGTTCGGGGGACTCCTGGGAGGGGTTGCCGACGCCGCCATCGCCGCTCTCATGGGAGGGCCGAGCGACACGATCGTCCCCGTCGACTCGGTAGGGGCCATCAACCCCTCAGCGTTCATCGTCTTCCCCAGCGAGGGGCAAGACCAGCAGGCCATGCACACAGCGATGACTGGCTCCGCGGCCATCGCCGAGGGTTACGTCATTCCGAGTCTCCTCGGCTACAGCCACGTGTCGGCAGCCCTCAGCACTCGCGCTTCGGCACCGACGCCCCTCGCGGCCCCGTCCTCGTCGTCCACCAAGTCCCAGGGGCCACCGCCAGAGTTTGGAGCGGTGGCCCAAGGCGAGGTGCAAGAGAAATCATTCGTGATCGACGACGCGACCGGAACGATCCAGTTCAGCCTGCTCTATGGAGGTAGCAACCTCAATCTCACCCTCGTCTCGCCTTCAGGGCGACTGATCGACCCGGCAGTGGCCGCACTCGACCCAAACATCGACTACCAGAAAAACGAGTTCGACCCCGCCAACAAGGCGATCGTCTACCGGCTCCCCCCCGGCTCTGAAACCGGGCGTTGGACGGCCCGAATTCAGGGGGCCACGGTCACGAATCCGGGCGGCACCGAGTTCTACATGGCCTTGGCGACGCAGGAAACAAGCGCCGTCTCCCTGAACATCTCCACGGACGCGGCGACGTCCATCGCGGGCGAGCCGATCACGGTCCGGGCAACAGTCAATGGCCTAAGCGGAGGGATCCCGGGCGCCACGGTCGAGGCCTATTTGAAGATCGACGCCAGCACCAACCTGCTGGTCACGCTCCGCGACGACGGCGTCGGCGCCGACGCGACAGCTGGGGATGGGACCTACACAGGCGTCTTTTCCCAGGCGGTGGCGCCGGGCACCTACATGCTGAGCGTCCGGGCCATCGGAGGCGCGGCCCATCCGTTCGATCGCGAGACCGGCGTACTCGCCGTTGTTGCTTCCCATGGCGCCTCGATCGACGACACAAGCGTCCACGACCAGGGGATCGACGCCGACGGCAACGGGCTGTTCGACAGCCTGGACATCGACCTCAACGTCCCCGCGAGGATCGCCGGCACCTACGTGGTGACCGCCACCCTGGTCGACGCTTCGGGCCACGAAATCCAGACCCTCTCGAAATCGCACGACCTCGCGACGGGTGCGAACCTCATCAAGCTCTCGTTCGACGGCCGGTTGATCTACGGCGCCCGCAGTGACGGCCCCTACACGGTCCGGGCCGTCACGCTGAAAGAGGACGTCAACGGTATCCTCGTCCCGATCGGGTCGCCGTCGGGGCCGTTTACAACGTCCGCTCTGCCATACACCGCGTTCGAACATGACCCGATTCGGTTGACCGGCAACGGTGACGTTCAAACGACCGACGCCGACGGCGACGGGCTGCTCGACTCCCTGGAAATCTCGCTGGAGGTCGAGGTTGACCAAGCCGGGTTCTATCAGTGGAGCGGCGAGTTGGCCGGCATCAACGGCCAGGTCGCGGCCCGCGCGAACTTGACCGGCCAGCTCGTCAAAGGAACAAACCAGCTCGTCTTGAAGTTCGACGGCAAGGAGATCGGAAACCACGACGTCGACGGCCCCTATTCGATCTGGAATCTCGTGCTGATCGGCCCCGCCGGCTCGATCCTCACCAACTCCACGTTCACAACCTCGGCGTTCTCCGTCACTCAATTCGAAAATGATCGTCCGATCTTCAACCCGGGCGTCGATCCCACGATCGACGAGGGAGAGTCTGTTCGACTTGCGGTGAACGCGATCTCACCCAGGGCCGGGGCGACCCTCGTCTACCGCCTCGGTGACGACGCGCCAGAGGACGCCACAATCGACGCAACGACGGGTGAACTCACCTGGACGCCCAAGATCGCCGGCATCTACCAGATCACGATCCTCGCTTCGGACTCGCTTGATCCGCCTCTCAGCGCGGCCGTCGTCAGAACGATAACTGTCCGGAACGTCGCCCCCAGCATCGGGGCGATCGCCGAGGGAATCGTCGAGACGGGCTCGACGCTCATCCGAGACGGTTCGTTCACCGACCCAGGGTCGACCGGAACCTTCACGGCGACCGTCGACTACGGCGACGGATCGGGAGCACAGGCACTGAGCCTGACCTCCGAACGCCGTTTCACCCTCGCCCACGTCTACCAGACGGCCGGCCAATATACGGTCGTCGTCACCATTGTCGATCCATTCAACGCGCGAGCCGAACGCCAGTTCACTGTCTCCGTCACCCCCTCGACCACAACTCCGACCAATCCCACTTCACCGACCCCGACGGAACCCACTTCACCGACCCCGACGGAACCCACTCCGACAACCGGCCAGGAATTCAACGCCCTGGAACTCTCGCCGGTTGAGTTGGGCCGATACGAAGCGATCCTGAGCCTCTACAAAAGTCTCGTGGGGCGGGAACCGGTCGTTGCGGAATTCCAGCTCTGGTCTCCCGGGTTGGCATCCCGCGTGAACACGTCCAAGGCGGCCTCTGTCCTGCGCCGCACCACGGAAGCCCGCGTCTATCGATCTCGTATGGGAATCAAGGCCGTCGGCCTAGGCACAGCCGTCCGGGGAGCGAATCGAGCGGGCGTCAACGCAGCGACGGTGGCGACCTTGTATCATACGATCCTCGGCCGGAACCCTGACGCCGCGGGCTTCGCGAGCTCGATCCGTCGTCTCGGCCAAGGGACGTCACTTGGTACTCTCCTCCGACCAATGTACACATCGGCGGAAGCCCACTCCGCCCGTGCCCAAGGCATCGCCCGGTCGAACCTCTCCAAAGTTCTTCGCGAAGTCCGCGTGAATCGATCCCTCGTCGTTCAGTTGGCCAATTCCGGGTCCTAGGCCTCTGGTCTTCGTGGTTTCGGAGTTCACCGCGTTGGGGCTGGCCAGGGTCTCGTCTTTGTCGTGTGCCGACTTCGAGACCCCGGTGCCCAGGCCCTCGACCCGGGTCTCGAAGACGAGACCTCAGCCGCCCGAATGATCGACATCTCAAAAAGAACCGTGTCCAACAACTTCGAGCGGTTTGCGTTCGTTTTGGACACCGAATGAGTGGGCATCGGGCCCGTGGAGCGGAGACGGATTCATAGGTCAGCCCGAACGACTTGTTGTCCCGTCCCAGAAAAAACACGCGCGTTCGTACCAAGATCGTCGGCGACCCATGGGTAAACCGCTCTAACCTCATCCCTTTTGAAGTTCCTCGACGAACGCCTCCAGGTCCCCCTGACAAGACCTTGTTGCAACAACATATCGATTGGACGCTTGCGAGTGCAGCGTCACGATGACGCTTGAACCCGCAGAGTCAGCATGGGAACGCCGGAGCCCCATCCAAAATTGTCTCGATTGGTATGGTCAGGATCCGGGCGCAGCGAACCAATAGGGGGGGACCTGACAACGATCTCCTTCCTCTCCATGCTTCCCAGTCCGTAATAACGAACCATCTCGATTCGTCGCTCTTGCCGAGCGGGATGTCGGTATCACACCTCTCTCTGGAACGATTACGCTCTTCCACTCAGCTCTCATCGGCACAAACGCTCACATGAGCCGCACCGCCCCTCCCTTGGCTCATCCCGGATTCCACGACCAGCGGCACCTTGACAGAGGAGAGGCAAGCCACTAGAGTTCCGTTGAGATTAAGTCTCAATCTCAAAACGTCCATCCCTTCGGTGTAACGGCCTGGTCCGCCGTTGCCTCTCCCGATGCTTGAGGGCGCCTGTTGCCAGTCGCGCCCGAGAAAGGCCCCTGAGTCCATGAACGGTCCTCGGCTCCGTGATTCACGGCCCGTTCGGTCTGCGTTTACGCTGATCGAGTTGCTCGTCGTGATTGCCATCATTGCTGTCCTGATCGGGCTGCTCCTGCCCGCCGTACAGGCGGCGCGGGAGTCTGCGCGTCGGATCCAATGCACGAATCAGATGAAGCAGATCGGTCTGGGGATGCACAACTTCAACAACACGTACAACCGCTTCCCGCCCGGCGAGGTCTCGACGACGGCGACGAACGTCCAGCGCTACGGGCCCTGGCCGACCGGCGAGTCGAGCCAGCACCAGGTCCCGGCCATCCTGGTCCTGCCCTACCTGGAAGAGCCAGCGGTCGCGGCACTCTGGGAGAAGTTCCGCCAGTACAAACTCGATGGGGGGACCGGGACGCAGGACACCTGGCCCGCCCCGCTCCGCGAGGCCCTCGCCGCGCAGCCGGTGAACCACCTCAATTGCCCCTCCAGCACCACCCCACACCTCTATGAATGGGACGGGGGTACGTATTTCACGTCCTCGACAACCTATGGCTACAACTGGGGCACGACACCGAAGGGGGAGGTCGACGCCAACGGCGCCTATGTCGCCGACGGCGTCTTCCACACCAATTCACGGACGGCGTTCGCTCATATTACTGATGGATCATCCAATACGATCCTCGTGGGCGAGCGCAACATCAGCGAAACGAACTGGGGCGTGTTCTACGGCAATCCCGCATTCCGCGACCTCAGCGCCTGGGCCCAGTGCGGCAAGGGGTTCGGCTGGACCTCGGGGCTGACCTACGCCCCGCTGAACTACACGTTGCCTGACTCGGTGAAGCTGAACCCGCCGACCGGAGCGGTGAAGACCGAGATGATGAACAAGCGAGTCCATGCATTCGGGTCACAACATGTCGGAGGCGCCAACTTCGCGTTCAGCGACGGTAGCGTGCGCTACCTGAACAACAGCATCAACTTCGCGGTCTTCCAAGCGCTGTCGACTCGGGCGAAGGGAGAGATCAGTGGACAGAACTGAGACCCTGGGAGCCGACCTCGCAATGACGACGGCGACGGCGACGGAGACAGCGACAGCCACGGTCACGCCCCCCAAGGCCCCGCCGATGGAAGTCCCACAGCCTGAGACCTTGTCCCCGGCATCGACGGAGGTTGACAAGCCGGGGCGGCCGGCTGCTCGCCCTCGTCCTCGTCCCCGTGCCACGGAGAGCCTGTTCCGCGTCGTCTGGCGCTGGCATTTCTATGCAGGCATGATCATTGCTCCCGTGTTGATTATGATGTCGGTCACCGGGGGTCTTTATATTTTCCGAAGCGAGATCGAAGAGTTTGCGAAGTCCGATCTCCTGTACGTGACACCCAAATCGACGGCCCAGCGCGTCAGCTACCAGGCTCAGGTCGATGCCGCAGTCGACGCCCACCCCGGCTTCGTGCCCTCGCAGTTACAGATCCACAACGACCCGCGCCGAGCGACGCTCATCAACCTCCGACCGGCCGCCTTGAAGGACAAGCCACCCTCACACGAGAACGCCCGACGGTCGATCACCGTCGCCGTCAACCCCTACGATGGCAAGGTTCGCGGGAGCTTCCGCGCAGATGCGGCGCTGAATACCTTCTTCGTGACCGTGCTCACGATCCACCGAACTCTCTGGGCTGGGACGACGGGCCGGATCCTCACCGAGTTGACGACGAGTTGGAGTTTCGTGCTGATTATCACGGGGGTCTATCTCTGGTGGCCACGCAAGAAGGCCAAGGCGGCGGGGGTCTGGACGATCCGCTGGAAGACGAAGCTGTACACGAGGCTGCGCGACCTGCACTCGGTGGGGGGCTTCTATCTGATTCCCGTCTGTGGCCTGATCGTCGCCACGGGCATGTTCTACACGCTGGCCGTCGGCACGGCCGTCCACAAAGCGGCCGAGGCCTGGGTCGGCCATGCCCCGGAGGCCCGCCCCAGCCCCAAAACCAGGGCTGCGCGCAAGGCCCCCGCCCCCGCAGCAAACGCCCTGCCCCTGGATCAGCTCGTCGCCGTCGTGAAGGCTGAGTATCCCGACCGCCTCCTGTTCGTCGCATTGGGTCCGGGGGGCCGCCGCGGCGCGCGACAGCGGCCCGAGAACTCCCTGCAGATCAGCGCCGGCAATGACTTCAATCGCACCTACGGCCCGATCGTCAGCACCGAGGTGAGTCTCGACAAATCGACCGGACGAGTCCTCAAGCGTACCAAGAACTCCGAGGAAGCCTTCTTCTGGCATGCCTGGACCTATCCGCTCCACGTCGGGAGCTTCTGGGGGATCTGGACCAAGGTCCTCTGGTTCATCGCCTGCGTGGTCCTGACGGTCCTGCCGATCACCGGTCTCTGGATGTGGTGGGAACGACGTCCGAGAGGCCAGGCGGGGCTCCCCCGCAGGCCCGACGTCCGAGTCCCCCGGTGGCTGGCCGTCTTGATCGTCGCCCTCAGCGTCATTCTCCCAATCCTTGGAGCAAGTCTCGTGGCTATTTTGATGGGTGAAGGGGTGGTGAGCCTGGTACGGCGCTTCCGGAGGCCGATCGCAGGGGCGGCGTGAATGGCGGACCACTCTCCCCACGATCGCGATACCCGACAATCCCATTCAAGTATGACACCAACACAAAAAGTCCGTTCACGTTATCGGCCGGTCCGGCTCGTCGTCCTCGTGGCATTCGCCCTGCTGGGGATGGGATGCAACGGGGACTCGCTCCCGGACATGGCCGAAGTCTCCGGCGTCATCCTGCTCGATGGCAAACCGCTGGATGAGGTCGAGATCGTGTTCATGCCCGTGCCCGGGCTGCGGCCGGAATCGGTCGACCCGCAAGCCAGCGGCTACTCGGATCCGGCGGGCCGATTTCGGCCTGAGACCAGGATCGAAGGCCACACCTACCCCGGTGTGGTCGTGGCCACTCACCGCGTCGCCGTCCGCGACCTCAAGAGGCTCTCGTCCCCAGTGCCCGACCCGAGGCAAGAGACGGCCGGCGAAACCCCCAGCCGGCGGCCCGGGGGCCGTTTCTCCCCTCGCTTTGCGGACTTGATGAGCGGGCCGTTCCCCACGGTCGCCATCGGCCAGGGGCCTCAAACGATTCGAATCGAGCTCGACTCGAAGTCGCAGACCGGTCGCGCCACCGTGACCCGTGACGCCGAGGCGGGTTGATTTCAAACCCGTCGATGCGCCCGCGCCTCAAGAACGAGACCGGGCCAGTTCCCTCTCGCCGTGTCTGGCGAACGGGAGCTGGCCCGTGACGTCACTTCCTGACAATGCGATTCATCAATGAGTAACGACCCGGCCCAGCTCGACTCGGCGCGGGGGGCCGGATTTCTTCCCCACTTCACTTCGCGTAATCAGCCTCGAGATGATAGAGCACGGTCCCCAGCGACCCGGGCGCGGTCTCTTGCTGGACCTTGAAGTTGCCCGCGAGGTAGCGAAGGCCGGTATGATAGTCCAGAGCCAGCGGTTCCTTGAGCTTCACCTGGATCATATCGTTGAGCTTGGGCTGGCCGCCGAAGCAACACGTCCCGTTGTCGCGGCAGAGGACGAACTCCTTGATGCCGGTCGTCTGCTCGCCGGGATACATGTAGCCCTTGATGTAGACGCGCTTGCCGTCGAGCTCCTTCGCCGACGGGGGAATGACATCGCCCCCCTTGGCCTGGAGGGCCTCGTAGCTGATCGGGAGATAGCCCTCCGGCACCTCGTTGAGAGCGAGGTAGGTCATCACCCCCGCGCCCGTCACCAGCGCCAGGACCGAAAGAGTGAGTCCCGCCTTGGCCGCTTTCCGACCCGCCATGTCATAGCGTTTGACGGACTGAAGCCCGCGATACCCCGTGATCAAGCCGACCACCGCGGCAAAGACGAAGGTGGCCGCCCCCAGATCAAAGACCAGGATGGCCGCGAGCAGGGCGAGCAGGCCCGTCACCACGCTCGTCGCCGCCGCCGGACTGATCGGGCGATAGGCGGCGATCTCCTCAGGCAGGTCCGTCAACGGCCCTTGAACCGACATGTCGCGCTCCACTGGTTCGTTCCTCCACCCCGTCACTCTCTATTCAATAATGATGACGCCATGGCCGGAAAATGAAAAGTCGATCGTCCTTATTACGGTGCGGAGGCCAGCGCCTTGGCGACGTCAGTCCGATAAGCCGTCATGGCCGGGAGGTATCCAGCCAGCGCCGACAGGACGATGAGGGCCGGCACCAGGGCCAACTCCGCCGGCAGGAGCGGCGGGAACCCAATGAGAACCCCGGTCCGGGCCGCGATCGCCGGGCTCAGCGCGGCGATCAGGGTTCGACCCAGAATCCAACCCGCCAAACCGCCGGTCAACGACAACAGCAACGACTCGAGTAAGACGATCGTCCGAACGGTCGAGCGCCGGGCTCCCAGAGCCCGCATGACGGCAATCTCTCGGCGCCGCTCGCTCATTGAATTGTAGATACTGACCAAAATTCCAACCCCCGAGACCACCACGATCAATCCCGTGAGGACCAGCAGGACGGCCTGAATCGGGCTGACGATCGCGTCAAACAGCCCCCGAATCTCCCGGACCGGGAGCACCGCCTGAGCCGCGGTCCCTTCGTTGATCAGGTTCGGAAGCTGAATCGAAGCGGCCGGAGACGACGTCCGAACCAGAATCGCCGTCAATTCCCGCTGGTTCTCAGGCAGCGGCTCATGGGCGTGGTCATGGTCGTGATCGTGATCATGATCATGATCCTCCTCCGGATGATGGGCCTCAGCGCCGGGATGGTCGTGGGCCTTGTCCGATGCCGACGGCGCTTTCCCCGGTTCGGCGTGTGGATCGGGAGCCGCGCCTGGGCCGGTCGGGTTCGCCGCCTCGACAGGCTTGGCGTGATTCTCGAGAAGGTAGAAGCCTTCGATGTTGATGAAGATCGCCCGGTCGTTCGCGGTCCCGGTCGGCTCCAGGATCCCGACGACCTTGAAGGCGTCGTGCTCATGCCCTTGCTCGTCGTCGTTGACGCCGTGAGTGGGCCGAAACGTATCGCCGACTTTCAGGCCCGTCTGCGCGGCGGCCAGGGCCCCGAGCACGCCTTCGAAATAGCCTTCGGTCTCGAAGTTCCGGCCGGCGCGGAACGCGTACTTCCGGCCGGGGGTATACTGGGTGTCATTGAACAGGGCCGGGATGGTAGCCACGACTCGGTGCCCCTCGTAGTTATCGCCCAGGCAGTAGGGGATCGCCCGGGTGACGTAGGGCTTGTAGCGTCCTTCGGTAAGGTCATGGAGCACGGAATAGGGGATGTTCTCGACCGGGGTGCTCAGATGATAGACCGTATTCAGGACGAGTTGGAGCTTCCCCCCCTTGGCCCCGACGATCACGTCGTAGCCGATCCCGGCGCTGCGTTGAAAGGCGTCGGCGATGACGTGGTAGGTCACCAGGACCGCCACCACCAGCGCAATGCCCAGAGCCATGGAGAAGCCGGTGAGCGCCGAGGCCAGGGCGCGCTGCGTGAGACTGCGCCAGGCGATCGCGATGAGACTCATGTGAGGGCCGCCACCTTGTTGAGGTTCTCGAGGTAGACCGTGCGGTCGAACCGGTCCGCGATCTCCCGGGCGTGCGTGACCAGCAGGAGGGCGACTTCCTCTTCCTCGCAGGTCTCGCGGATCAGGTCGATGATCTGTTGCTGGTTCCTGCCATCGACGCTGGCCGTCGGCTCGTCGGCCAGCAGGAGCCGAGGCCGATTGGCCAGGGCTCGGGCCACGGCGACCCGCTGTTGCTCGCCGACCGAGAGCTGCGCCGGCTTGTGCCGCTGACGATGAGTCAGCCCCACCCGGTCGAGCAGCAACCGCGCCCGCGCGACGTCGCGCCGGCCCTGACCGAACGCCATGCCGAGCAGCACATTCTCCAACGCATTGAAGCCGGCCAGCAAGTTGAACGACTGGAACACATAGCCGATCGTCTCGGCGCGGAACCGATCGCGTTCCGCCTCGTCGAGCCGGACCAGGTCACGACCGTCGACCTCGATCGAGCCCGAGTCCGGCGTACTGATCCCGGCGATCACATGCAGGAGCGTGGTCTTGCCACAGCCGCTCCGGCCCAGCAGGACCACATGCTCGGCCGCGCCGACCTGAAACTCCTCGACGTCCAGGACCGGGAGCCGGCCACCGCCAGGCTCCGCGAACGATTTCTTCACATTCCTGAGGCGAAGCATTCGAAGATCCCGTCAACTCGGGGGCACGTCCGGGGTGCCCCGTTCCCTCTTGGCATCGCCGACGTCGGCTTGCCGACGATCGACCCGACACGGCTTCCTCGCGTTCGGAAGGCGAGTCCGCGGGCCAACCGTCGATTCTTCCGCCCGGGGAATCCCGAGCGCTCATGGCAACGAGGGGGTCAGCCCTGGGCCGACCGCTGGAAGATCACCGAAAGGGCCGGGCTCCGCCCCGCTGGTCTGGGGAGATCCTTCTTTCCGAGGAGCTTCGGAGAAACTCTCTCCGATCAGGCGACCAGGCAGAGCGGTCCAGGCGAGGCAAAGGCCGGTGGCGCCCGAGTCGCGGCGGGTCGGCCGTCGTCGAAGCGGTAAACGGTTCGATGAGCCGGTGGAACCCCAAGCAGGGCGACCTCGTGAGCCGACCCCGACCACACGGCGCTCGGAAGCGGCGACTGGGCCAGGAAATGGCTGACAGGACACGCGCCGGAGGAAGCTGAGCCTGAGCGAATCACGCTCAGGGCCGGCCCCTCGTCCGCATCATCATGGCTCGCGGCAGGACAGCAGTCGTGCGAACAGCGAAGCACAACATGCATGCCGGGGCCAAGTGTGGCAGCGGCACCATGAAACAGGACAAGGGCAGCGGCAATGAGTGAAGGAAGGTGAGGTCGCGTCAAATCAACCACTCATGCAACAGCGTCGGGCGACAAGAGTCCTCGTCAATCTAGCTTCAAGTGGCCAAGATCCCACGTCAAGAGCGATCCCGGGCAATCGCGGGCTGTATCCCGGTGCCAACACTGTGCCTCTGTCTCGGAAGCGCCCCTTCTGGTGGGCCTCAACCTCGGGTGGCCGGGGCTAAAGCGCAGCGTGCCCCAGATGCAAACCGCCTTGGCGCCTGGAGTTGCTCCGGGCACACTGCGCTTAGCCCCGGCCACCCGAGGCCCATGGACGGCCCGCCAGAGGCGTCCGGGACAGATTCTGAGACGGCCGCACGAAAAATGCTGAAACCCAAGAGAGACTCAAGCTATCGGTCGCGATCCAACCGATAACTAGCACTGCGCCGAGGGCCTCAAGGCGGGCCACGGGGCTCCTCTCTGCAACGCGTTGCGTCGAGCCGCCCGGGCATTGGCGTGGTGTTCCACCGACGCGGTGCCGAGCCAGAGCGTCGGGCGAGCCCTTGGTGCAATTCGGCTTTGCGTTCGGGGATGAATCGACTAGACTCCCGCCGAGCCCGTGGCGCCTGTCGAGGCGAGCGGCGAACGAAACGGACCCCCAGGAGGAGGGAATCCACCATGCGACGGATCGCCGTACTGAATCAAAAAGGCGGGGTTGGGAAGACCACCTCCACCGTGAACCTGGCCGCGGCACTGGCCGCCGAGGGGCACAGGACGCTCGTACTCGACCTCGACCCCCAGGCGCACGCGACGCTCCATCTCGGGCTCCTGCCGGGCCGGTCGGGGCCGTCGCTCTACGACGTCCTGACCCAGAACATGCCGCTGGAAGAGGTGCGACGCGAAGTCGCCCCGAACCTCTCGATCTGTGGCAGCCACATCGACCTGGCCGGAGCCGAGCTCGAGCTGATCAACACGGTTGGGCGCGAAACCATCCTCCGCGACCAGCTCGAGGCCGACGCCGCCTCGTTCGACTACGTCCTGATGGACTGCCCGCCCTCGCTCAGCATCCTGACGCTGAACGCGTTGTGTGCGGCGCGCGAGGTCCTGATCCCGCTCCAGGCTCACTTCCTGGCGTTGCACGGGTTGTCCAAGCTGCTGGAGACCATCAACCTGGTCGCCAAGCGGGTCAACCGTGACCTGAAGGTAGCAGGGGTCTTGCTCTGCCTCTACGATGCCGGGACCCGGCTCGGGGGTGAGGTGATCGAGGACCTCGACCGCTTCTTCGACGGCCGCCGCACCTCCGCCCCGTTGCCCTGGGCCGACGCTCAGGTGTACCGGACCCGGATCCGACGGAACATCCGCCTGGCGGAATGCCCAAGCTTCGGCCAGTCGATCTTCCAGTACGCTCCGAGCAGCCGCGGCGCGGAGGACTACGCCTCGCTGGCCTGCGAGATCCAGGGGCGTGACCCGGCCCCGCTCTGGATGGGTTCGGAGTCACGCACGCTGGGAACCAACGGCACCCGCGCAGAAGTCCCGGCGCAGGTCGGCCAGTAAGGGTATAACAGACTTCCGCGGATTCGTGGCAGGCAAGGTGGTGCATCCACCCCGTCGTAAGCCACTCGGCCGGGCCGGCCGAGCCACCTGGTTCGCGCGAGGCAAGGCCGAAGTCGGTGCCACGGCCGGGTCGGCCGTGGTTCGGAACTTGCTGGATACACCACTTGGTGAGAAAGCGTCCTCCGCATCGCGAGAGGATCGGTCTGGTGTCCGACCCGACCAGGGGGTAGCCCGGCATGCGTTGGGTGGGGATCGACGAGGCGGGTTACGGGCCCAACCTGGGCCCCCTCGTGATGACGGCGGTGGTCGCCGAGGGGACGGGCGAGCGACCGCCCCAGCTCTGGGACGAGCTCGCGCCAACCGTCGCCCGGGCGGGTGGCCCCTCGGATCGGCTCTGGGTCGATGACTCGAAGGCGATCCTCAAGGGGGGTAAAGGGCGAGAGCACCTCGACGCCACCTGCCTGGCCGCCGTCGAGGCCGCCGGGGCGGGATTTGCGGGGGCGAGCACGCTCGCCTCGCTGCTGCAAGCGATCGGCGCGGGGAGCTACGACGACGTCGAGCTCTCCCCCTGGCTCGAAGGGGTGGCGGCCCCTGCCTGGCCGCCCACCACCTCGCGTCGACGGCTCCAGCAGTGGCCGGAGAATCCACTCCACGTCGGCGTTCCCTGGCGGATCTGCGCCGTGAAGACGGTGGTCATGGGGCCGGCCCAGTTCAATGCCGCGCTCGAGCGGCTGGGATCCAAGGCCAGGGTCCATTTCCTCGCGTTCGGCCGGTTGCTTCAGGACCTCTGGACACAGGCTGGCGACGGCACCCCCACCGTGGTCCGCTCGGACAAGCACGGCGGCCGCCACTTTTACCTGGAGCCGCTCCAGTCACTCTTCGAGGGCCTCTGGATCGACCGCGGCCCGGAAGGCCCTGCGCTCAGCCGCTACACCGTGCGAGGCGACGGGCGGACCCTGGAGCTGAGCCTGCTTCCTCGCGCCGACGCCGAGGACGGCCTGGTTGCCCTGGCCTCGATCGTGAGCAAGGCCGTCCGTGAACTCTGGATGGACAGCTTCAACGCCCACTGGCGGATTTCCTTCCCCGACCTTCGCCCGACCGCCGGATACCCCGTGGATGCGAAGCGATTCCGCCAGGTGATCGAGCCCGAGTGCCAGGCACGCGGGCTTCCCCTCTCGCTCTGGTGGCGGGCCAAATGAGGGATCGCTCCCGAAGGCGGGCCGCCCGGGTGATTGCCCCGCGGGCGGGCCACCCGGGCTCCGGACTGCCTTGGGTCGAGTTCCCTCGCGCGGTCGTCAGACGACGGTCCGGAAGTATTCCAGGGTCCGCTTCAATCCTTCGGCCCGGTCGATGGTCGGGTTCCAGCCGAGCAGTTGCTGGGCGCGGGTGATGTCGGGACGTCGACGTTTGGGATCGTCCTGGGGCAGCTCGTTGTAGGCGATCGTGCTCTTGGTCTCGGGGACCATGGCGATGATCTCGCGCGCCAGCTCGAGCACGGTCAGCTCCGAGGGGTTGCCGATATTGACCGGCTCGGAGAAGTCGGAGTGGAGCAGTCGATAGATCCCGTCGACCAGGTCGGTGACGTAGCAGAAGCTTCGGGTCTGCGCCCCCTGCCCGAAGACGGTGAGCGGCTCGTCCCGAAGCACCTGGCCCATGAAGGCGGGGAGGACCCGGCCGTCATTGAGCCGCATCCGGGGGCCGTAGGTGTTGAAGATCCGGACGATCCGCGTCTTGACGCCGTGGTAGCGATGGTAGGCCATCGTGATGGCCTCGGCGAACCGCTTGGCCTCGTCGTAGCAACCGCGAGGGCCGATCGGGTTGACGTTGCCCCAGTAATCCTCGCGCTGGGGATGAATTTCCGGATCGCCGTAGATCTCGGACGTGCTGGCCAGCAGGAACCGCGCGTCCTTGGCCTTGGCCAGGCCGAGGGCGTTGTGGGTTCCCAGAGCGCCCACCTTGAGCGTGGGAATGGGATGGGCCAGATAGTCGGCGGGGCTGGCCGGGCTGGCGAAGTGGAGCACGTTATCGACCGGACCGTCGATCTGGAGCGGCTCGGAGATGTTGTGTTCGATGAATGTGAAGGCCGGATCGTTCAACAGATGAACGATATTGCGACGATGACCTGTCAACAGGTTATCGACACAGAGGACTTCGTCCCCCTCGGCCAAGAAACGCTCGCAGAGGTGCGATCCTACGAAACCCGCGCCGCCGGTGATAACCGTTCTCATCGCAATCGTCCGTTCCGTCTGACGTTTGAGGACTGAGGGGTAAGTCGAAGTGGTGCGTCCACCGAGCTCTCAACGTTCGTTCGGCCGGGCTTCCCAAGCCCCTTCTCTCCGTCGTGCATCCGTCCGGTCATCCGGCACTCGGCCGGGCCGGCCGAGCCGTTGTGACGGCCTCCCGGCCACGTCGGCACGGTCCAAGGATCCGCCGGATGCACCACCAGAGCGGCCGATTCCGGTGCCCACCATACAGCCTGACGTAGTGCATTGGCAATCCGAAGCGCCAACTCGGGTGGTCTCCAAGTTGGCCCCCCCGGCTAACGCACGGGTCCGAAGACGTAGCGGCCGAGCTCGCGGAGCCAGGCAGAGAGTCGGCGCTCGCTCGCCCGGGGTGGCTCGCCGCCGGGGAAGTCGGCCGGCGCGGCGGCGGCGAAGCGGCCGAACGGCCGGGCTTCAACCCGGAACCCGTTGACGCGTAATTGCATGACCATAAGATCCGCAGCGCCGGCGTTGTGGCTATGGACGTAGAATCGGGTGCGGGTCAAGTGGGAGTGAGGCTCCAGGCAAAGCCAGCGCACCACTTCCATCCCACAGTCTTCCCGCCCGCAATCGACGAAGGTCTCGCCCCCCAGGTCATGATCGAGGTGGACTTCGTCCCACTCCTCTTCGAGCCGACGCAAGCAGTCCGCCACGGTCGAAACCCAGACCGCGTGCGGCACCTCGGCCAGAAAGATCTCGGCTCGACCGGGGTCGTCGTCGAGAAACAACACCCGGCGAGACGGGATCTGCGCCGATGCCGATGGCAACGAAAATCGAGACTCGTCAGATCGCGACATGGCATTCATCCCTGGCTCACTCGCAACGCCGGTCTCACTCCCAGGGGAGTTTCGCCGACTCGGTGCCGGCCGAGGCCGCCGTTCAAACCGACGCCTCGCCCTGCCAGCGGGCGCGTACTTCGGGCAAGGGGTACTCGACGATCGGCAGGTCCACGGTGCTCAGCTCGAGCAGTCTCAGATACCCTCGCGTCACCCGCGCCTCTTCGGCCGCGACAAACTCCGGGTCGAGTTCCGACTTGGCAAAGTAGCCCGCGACCCGCACTGCCGGAAACCGCTCGGTCACGATGAACTGTGCCAGCGTCGGGTTGCATTGCAAATGGCGTTCCGGCTGGACGTGCAACGTCTCCGGGTCAACCTCACCCAGAACATACCGAAGGTAGAGATCCGACTCGGTGAGGTCGGCCACGTCCTGGCCACAGACATCACAAAGATAGCCCTGGTCGCAGAGTGCCATGGTCTGCAAAACTCCTCGAGCCAACGGGGCCGACGCTGGGGAACGACTCAGCCGAGCAGGTCGGCCATGGTATAGAGCCGAGGAGGCTTGCCGGCCAGGAACTTGGCCGCGTCAAGAGCCCCCAGGACGAAACCGTCCCGATTCAAGGCCCGGTGAGACAGTTCTAGACACTCGCCCATGAGACCGAAGACCACGGTATGCTCGCCGGGATTGTCCCCGGTCCGAAGCGCGTGGAGCCCGATCTCCCCACGAGGGCGCTCGCCCACTTCACCGTGCCGGCCATGAACGTAGTTCGAGATTCCCGCCGCCTCGCCCACCACCTCGGCCAGACGCAAGGCCGTCCCGCTGGGGGCATCCTTCTTGAAATGATGGTGCCGCTCGACGATCTCGATGTCGGCCGAGTCCCCCAGAGCTCGCGCCGCCTCGCCCGCCAGCCGCATCAGCAAGTTCACCGCGCGGCTGAGGTTCGGCGAGACCAACAAGGCGATCCGGGTGCTTGCCCCTTCCAGCGTGGCCCGTTGCGCCGGGGTCAGCCCGGTCGTCCCGACGACCATGGGCACCCCCCGCTCCGCACAGACCTCCGCCAGCGCCAACGTCCCGGCCGGCGATGAAAAGTCGATCACGACATCCACCGGAACCGACAGCGACCCCGTAAGCGGAACCCCCAGCACGCCGACCCCGGCCAACGTCCCGGCGTCTTCACCCAGACGGGGATGGTCCGGCCGATCGATGGCCGCCGCCAGCCGAAGCCCCGGATCCGCCTGGATCAACTGGATGAGGCGAACACCCATCCGCCCCGAGGCCCCACTGACGGCGACGTTCAGCGCTGGTGCACCCACGATCGAAACACCCCTTCCTCAACATCCCACGGAACGCCCGAGTCACGCCACTTTATGATAGAGAGTCAACCGCCCCGACGCTACCTCGGATCATCGTCGGAAGCCACCTGATCCTTCTCCGCAACATCTGAACAAGGCGTCGACCAACCCCCACTTCGGTTTCTCTCTGCCTGCACCACGGGTCCGGGAAGCGGAGGGGTCGCGGGCCGTCTTCGACCCCCAATAACTCGGCGGACCAGGGGCCAAAAACGGTCCCTGCCTCCCGGACGGCCGCCGTTCCATCGAGAATCGCTGCAATCAGTCCCCCTCGCTCAGACACCGAAGATTTGCGCCGATCGATTCTTGCACCGGCCTCGCCCGCGGTTTATCATCGCCCCGTCGATATTACGATTATCAAAATCGTAACCTCGACCACGGACCGCTCGACGCGGCCGGCCCATCGTACGGGGGACCGTACGAGCTGGAGTCGACGGATCCTCTCCCTCCCATTTGGAGCCGATGTCGTCATGCTGGAAGCTCGTTCGCTCACGAAAACATACAACGGGTTCACGGCACTCGACTCACTCGACCTCACGGTGGGCGAAGGCGAGATTTTCTGTCTGCTGGGGGCCAACGGGGCCGGCAAGACGACCACGATCAACCTGTTCTTGAACTTCATCGCACCGACTTCGGGGAGTGTGACGATCCGAGGGCTCGACGTCGTGGCTAACCCGCTGGAAACGAAGCGGTACGTGGCCTATATCCCCGAGACGGTGATGCTCTACAAGAACCTCACCGGTCTCGAGAACCTCGCCTACTTCGCCGCCCTGGCCGGACACGACTCCTACTCGACGGCCGAGCTCCGCGGCTTTCTCGAGCAGTCCGGCCTCCCCAACGAGGCGGCCGAGCGCCGGGTCGGGACTTACTCGAAGGGGATGAGGCAGAAGGTCGGCATCGCCATCGCGCTGGCCAAGCATGCCGAGTCCCTCCTGCTCGACGAGCCCACGTCGGGTCTCGACCCCAAGGCCTCCAACGAGTTCGCCAACCTCCTCCGCACCCTTCGCGACCGCGGCGTGGCCGTGTTGATGGCCACCCACGACCTGTTCCACGCCAAGGAGACCGGCACCCGGGTGGGGATCATGAAGCGGGGACGGATGGTCGCCAGCCTCGAGACCGACGAGGTCGGACACGCCGACCTGGAACGGATCTACCTACAACACATGCACGACTGATTTTCACGCTCCTACCCGACCGAGCTCGACCGCTGGGATATTTGGGGACCGTCTTCCCATGCTCCTCCGCATTGCGCGTAAGGAATTCTGCGACATCAGCCGGGATGGCCGGTTCCGAGGTTCGGCGGCGATCGTGGCCTTGCTGCTGGTGACCGCCACGGCCCTGGGCTGGCAGAGCTGGCAGGAGATCCGCCGCGAGCATGACCGCGCCCAGGCCGAAGCCCGCGAGCATTTCGATGATCAAGGGGAAAAGAATCCCCACGCCGCGGCGCACTACGGTCTCTATCTGTTCAAGCCCAAGCCGCCGCTGTCGTTCGTCGACCCGGGGGTGGATCCCTACACCGGGGTCTCGGTCTACCTCGAGGCCCATCGCCGCAACGAGGTCGGCAACCGCCCGGCCCGCGACGCGACCGCCCTCCAGCGGTTCGGCGAGTTGACCGCAGCGGCCGTGCTTCAGGTGCTCATGCCGCTCTTGATCGTCTTTCTGGCGTTCCCGGCGGTCGCGGGCGAGCGGGAACAGGGGACGCTCAGGCAGGTGATGAGCCTGGGGGTTCGCCCGAGTGCCCTGGTCGCCGGCAAGGCGCTGGGCCTGACGCTGGCCCTGGCCCTGATCGCGGTGCCGGCCCTGGCCATGGGGGTGGGTGTCCTGATCATGGCGGGTCCGGAGTCGGCGCGGACCTGGCCCCATGCCCTGGCCCTCGGCACCGGCTATGCCGTCTACCTGGGCATTTTTCTCGCGGCCTCGCTCGCGGTCTCCGCCCTCGCCCGGTCGTCGCGCGTTGCGTTGATCGTGCTCCTGGGCTTCTGGATCGTCAACGCGATGGTCGCCCCGCGCCTGGCCACCGACCTGGCCCGTCGCGCGGTGCCGACTCCCTCGGCCTTCCAGTTCGCCGAGGCGATCCGCAGCGATATCAAGGCGGGCATCGACGGCCACGACCCCGAGGATGCCCGGCTCGAACGGCTCAAGCGCGAGACCCTGGCCAAGCACAATGTCGAGACCGTGGAAGAGCTCCCCATCAACTTCCAGGGGGTGGCCCTCCAGGCGGGTGAGGAGTATGGCAACGCCGTGTTCGACCGCCACTACGGAGCCCTCTGGAAGGCGTTCTCGGGACAGGACTCGCTCCGACAATGGCTCGGGTTCGCCTTCCCGACGCTCGCGATCCGCGACCTTTCGATGGCCCTGGCCGGCACCGACAATGCCCGCGCCCACGACTTCGCCGAATCGGCCGAGGCGTACCGTCGCGACCTCGTCAAAGCCTTGAACCGCGACCTGGAGGTCAACGGGGCGGACCTGGGCTTCATGTACCAGGCGGGGCCCGAGCTCTGGAAGAGCATGCCGGTCTTTCGCTACCGGCCGCCCAGCCTCGGCGCCACGCTCGAGAGCCTGCGGCTGGCCTGGTGGTCGCTGCTCCTGTGGTTGATCGCGACCACCGGTCTGGTTCGGCTCTCGACCCGGGCCCTGCGCGTCGACTGATTGGCGTTCCCTCCCCTGAGGCCCTGCGATGCTCCTCCGAAGAATCATGCGGCACGAGGCCCGTTTGCTGGCGGCCGACCGGACGCTCCTGGTCGTCGCCTTGATCCTCGCGGCCGTCGTCGGCTACGGCGTCTACAACGGCGCCTCCTGGGCCGCGTTCCAGCGTGCGACGCTCCACGCCGCCCAGGCTGAGGAGGCCGCGCGATACCAGGAGCTACGGACCCGCCTCGGCTCGCCCGGCGACAACCGGCCCCTGCCCCCCGACCAGGTGGGCCTGTCGCTCGCGGCCCGCTACGCCGCCATGCCCCCGGGCCCGTTGGCGTCCCTGGTCATCGGCCAGAGCGACCTGTATCCCTACTACACCCTGGTCACGACCGCCAACCGTCAGTCGTTGCTCGCCAACGACGAGCTCGAGAACCCGACCCACCTTCTGTCGGGCCGGTTCGACCTGGGCTTCGTCGTCGTGGCGCTCTATCCCCTGGTCATCCTGGCCCTGAGCTACAACCTGCTGTCGGGCGAGCGCGAGCAAGGGACGCTGGTGCTGGTGCTGTCACAGCCGGTGGGACGCCGGACGTTGGTGCTCGGCAAGGTCCTGACCCGTGGCCTGGCCGTGATCGGGCTGGCGGTCGCGATCTCCGTTGGCGGCTTCCTGCTGGCCGGTGGCCCGACCTCGAGCGAGGGCCTGGCACGGCTCGGACTCTGGCTGGCCGTCGTCTCCGCCTACGGCGCCTTCTGGTTTGCGTTGGCCGTGGCGATCAACGCCCTGGGCCGCGGCTCGGCGACCAACGCCCTGGCCCTGGCCGGCGTCTGGTTCCTGCTCGTGGCGATCGTGCCGGCGGCCGCGGCGCTGCTCGTCCGGGTCGCCTACCCGGTGCCCTCCCGAGTCGAATTGATTCAGGCCGTGCGCGAGGCCTCGGACCAGGCCAAGGCCGACGGCCCCAAGCTGAGCGCGAGGTTCCTTGAGGCCCATCCCGAGCTGGCACGTGGCCAGGCCGAGGCCAAGGAGTTCGCCGTCCAGTCGCTGGCCGTTCAGGACGCCGCCGAGGCGGGCGTCGCCGATGTCCTGCGACGTTTCGAAACCCAGCTCAACCATCAGCAGGCGGTCGTCGACCAGCTCCGCTTCGTCTCGCCGGCGATCGCCACCCTGGAGACCCTCCAGGACGTGGCCGGCACGGGTTCGGCCCGTTATACCCACTTCGCGACACAGGTCGACGATTTCCAGGAACGTTGGCGCGCCGAGTTCCGACCTCGAATTCTGCGCGGAGAGCCGATCCGGAGCGGCGACCTCGAGCGGCTCCCCGCGTTCTCGTTCCGCGAAGAGCCGTTCCAGGCCGTCGCCTCACGGGCTCTGACCGGCCTCACCGGCCTGGTCCTTCCCGCGTTGGTCGTCGGGACCTTCGGACTCGCCGCGCTGCGTCGCTATCCCGTGGTTGGCGTCTGAACCCGACAGGCGGATGCGAACCGCACCCTTGGGATCGCACCGTCGAACGTGGCACGCCGTCCAGGACCCCGGACCATTTCGTCCCGGCTCTTCACCGTTGAGCCGCAATATCGATGGGCCCAGACTCAATGAATCGATTCACCCAAAACTCATATCGACTTCTCGTGCTGCTGGCGACCCTCGTTGGGGTCTCCCCCTGCCCTGCCGAAGAGCCGAAGCCGGCCACGGCCGCCTCCGCCGACGTGTCTGCGCTGCTCAATGCCGGGCGGTTCCGCGAAACCCTCACCGCGCTGGAACAACAACCGGCGACCGATGAGGCCGCTGCGCCCCGGCTCCTGCGGGCGCGAGCCTTGCTGGGCATGGGCCGCTACCAGGACGCCGAATCGATCCTGACCAAGACCAGCGCAAACGATCCGGTCGCCCTCGACCTCCTCTCCCGAAGCGTCGAGGCACGCGGCGACCTCGACCGAGCCCTGGCGCTCATGACCAACGCCGTCGAGATGAAACGAAAGGGACTTGCCTCGACCGAGTCGGTCGAAGGAGCCAGCGCCCAGGCCGAATTCCATACGAAACTGGGAGCACTGGCGTTCCGGGCCGGACAGCTTGCGGCGGCGAGGACCCAGTTCCAGAAGGCAATCGCCCTGGTCAATCAGGCCCATGCGAAACTGCACGAGCTGGGGGTGCCGCATGACGAGTCCGACCCTCGCCTGTTCGCGGCCGAGGCCACGGCGGGCCTGGCGCTCGTTTACGCGGCGCAGGGGGATAAGACCCGTGCCGAGCGGACCTGGCGCGGAGTCGCCGCCCGCTCTGACGACCCGGCCGTCGTCGCCTCGCTCGCCGCGTCCTACGTGGCCAAG
>Ga0182739_1001466_pt1 | contig 24741 bp, 21 predicted proteins | sample eDN5th30CBELigBY_FD_128873 | JGI IMG/M metagenome (GOLD analysis project Ga0182739, IMG submission 128873) | Enriched backyard soil microbial communities from Emeryville, California, USA - eDNA 5th pass 30_C BE-Lig BY (version 2) (version 2) | ecosystem: Environmental > Terrestrial > Soil >... | reverse complement strand
CGGAAATGGTTCTCCTCATCCCGTAAATCTCCGCGCGTACCGAAGGTATGGATGTGCAGGCCTGCACGCGGTGCCATCACATGGCGTTGCACCTCATAGCCAAGCAGCGTCCAGTGGGGGCCGCTGAACAACCCGAAAAGACGCTGAGCCTGGCCGGCGGCGCCGCGGACGGGCGCATCCGGCGCGCGATCACCAGCGCGCAGGGATCCGGGGCGTTCGGGTTGTGCCAGCGCGAGCGGCGATTCCCGGTAGCCGATATCCAGCTGATGAACCTCGCGCCCACGCTGCATCCCGCCGTGCTTCGCGGCATCGAGCAATTTGCTGGCAAGGCCGAGCATGTCCGCCGCGATCGGGCGGCGTTCCAGCTCATAGCTGTCGAGTAATGTTTCGGGTGCGCCCCCGGCTACCGCAGCCAACTTCCAGCCCAGGTTGTAGGCATCCTGGACACTGGTGTTGAGGCCCTGGCCGCCCGTGGGCGGATGAATGTGCGCGGCGTCGCCGATCAGCAGTGCGCGGCCGATCCGGTAGCGATCGGCCAACCGTTCGTTCATGGTATAGGCCGATGTCCAGGAGGCCGAGAGTATCTGAATGTCGTCGCGGCCGGTGCGCTCGGCCACCATCGCGGTCAGCCCCGCGGGCGAAAGATCAACATCACCCTCCAGTGGAATCGGCGCTTGCAACTGGAACAGTTCGGTACCGAGCAGCGGGCACAGGGACATCTGCATGCCCATCTCGCCCCCCTTGAAAACGTGCCAGGCTTCGCGTCCCAGTCCGGTCAGGACTACGTCGGCCACCACGGCGCGCACGCCCAGCGTCTTGCCCGCAAAGCCGATGCCCAGTTCGTGCCGCACGCGGCTGCGGCCGCCGTCGGCACCAACCAGATAGCGCGCGCGAAGGGTTTGTTCGCCCGAACCACTCGCCAGCCGGGCGGTTATCCCGTGCTCATCCTGTTCGAAGCCGGTCAGCTCGCAGCCGAACACCGGCTGGTGCCCAAGCTCGGCCAGGCGCTCGCGCATCACGGCCTCGGTCAAGAACTGCGGCACCAGCAGCGGCAGGTGATAGGGCTCCGCAGGCGTCGGGTGCTGGCACGCCATCGCGCGCAATTCGCTGTGGCTGCCATCGCTGCGGTATTCCCGCAGGGGCGGATACAGGCCGCCGGCGGCGACCACCCGATCGAGAATGCCCAGGTCCTCGAAGACCTCCTGCGTGCGCGGTTGGATGCCCTTGCCACGCGAGCCGGGAAAGGGCTCGTTCATTTTCTCCACGAGGCGGAAGGGTACGCCCCGGCGCGCCAGCTCGATCGCCAGGGTCAGGCCGGCTGCGCCGGCACCGCAGATCAATACGTCCGTGGAAAAGTGTGGGTTCATCGCAGACTCCAATATGTGTAATATGCACTTAACTGGAGTGAATCCTATGCGATCGAAAAAGAATGTGCAAGATGCACATATTTCTACGCAGCTACGCGCGCTGCACGACGCGCTGATCAGCATCGTCAGCGACATGAACCGCCCGCAGCGCGACGAGGCGATGGTGCGGGAAGCCGGCATATCGCTCGACCGCGCCCTGTTTCCGCTGTTGGTGGGCATCGAGCGGCTCGGGCCCATCGGGGTGGTCGAAATCGCCGATCGCGTTGGGCGCGACTACACGACGGTCAGCCGGCAAGTGGCAAAGCTGGAAAGCCTGGGCCTGGTGCAGCGCCGGACCGTTGCGCAGGATCGCCGCGTACGTGAAGCAATCGTGACGCCGAAGGGCAAGGCTATGACCGATGCTGTGGATATGGCGCGGGAACGGATTGGACGGGCGATATTCGCGACGTGGGACGAACACGATTTCGCGGAGCTGGTCCGGCTCCTGCAAAAATTCGCGGCAGATCTCGCGGGTGACGCTCCTCCTGATCGCTGAGCCCATGGACTGCATGTCTGCACGGGACACCCACCTTCGAAACCCAGGGGACACCCACTTTCAAAACCGCACTTTCGAAACCGGCTAAATCCCCGTAGGACAACCACAATAAGTTGGGCTCGACGGTTACCCTTGGCCTCAATGTGGCCCAGCCATCGAAGGCTTGATCACTCCATCGTCACATCCCGCGCCAGATCGCTCATGCCGTCTTCCCAGGAACTCCAGCCGGAATTCATGCCGTAGGGGCTGCGTTGCAGCAGGGCTTCGATGCGGTGGATCAGGCCGTTTTCGATCTTGAACACTTCGGCGATTTCCCAGGTCCAGGGTTGCACCGGGCCGGCGGTGACGTTGCGGCCGTCGGGGGTGGCGAAGTTGCGGTGTTCGCCGCCGGAGTGGTCAAAAAAGGCGAAGGCGAATACCAGCCCGCGTTCCTGGTCCACTGCCACGTAGCGGCGGTCGCGGATGCGGTTGACGAAGTGCAACAGGCCGGATTTGAACTGCTCCATGCAGCTCCATTGCGCCGAGTAGCTGGTGGAGTCGCTGGGGGACGGGCGCACTTCGCCGGCGGGCGTGGGAGCGTTGGTGGTTTGCATGCCGTTTTCCAGCCGATTGCAATCATCCGCAAAGGGATAGTCGCCCTTGCCATCGTTCTGCTGCATGCCGGTGAAGTAAGCATCGGCCACTTCGATCAGCGTGGCGCGCGGCAGGCGCTCGGCCTCGGGGACGCTTTGCAGGTAGATGGAGTCGGGCTGGCTTAATGCGGCCACGCGGCGGGCGGCGTTTTCATCACGCACGACCATTTGTTCCACTTCGCTGATGCGGCCGTTCGCCACTTTCAGACGCAGCGCCAGCAGCGCGGACGTGGCTTGGGCGGGATCGCGATGATCCTCTTCGATGGTGGCAAGCAGCGTCACTTGGCCGGCGGGCACGTCGGTGACGAACAAACGGTAGCTGCCCTTGGCCTTTAGGGTATTCCACAGGCCGTCGCCGGGCACCAGCCGTTGTCCATCCTCGGTAAAGCGTACTTCCGGCGCCAGCGGCGCGCGTGCGGGATCCGCGGCCACCACGGCGTCGAGATACTGTTCCGCGATGGTTTCCAGGCAGCCGCGATCGCAGGCGTCGGCGGCGTGCAGGTTGGCGCTGCCACAGGCGAGCAGCAGGGGCAGGGCAAGACGGGATACGGGCTTCAGCATGGAGCGGCCTCTTGTTGGTTATGGGTGGGGCGGGATTCGCTTCGCTACGCAGAATTTGGCTGATCCCGGTTTCAGAGACTTTCCAACAGCGCCACCGTCTCTTTCCAGAACACGCCGTCGCTACCGGAAAAGCCGAAGCCGCCGGCCTTACCCATGGCGGCGTCGAGCGGCGAGAGGCCGCGGCTGTCCTGGTAATGCACTTCGGCGCCTTGCTCAGCCAGGTAGCGCACCACTTCGGTGAAGCCGAAAGTAGCGGCGCCGAACAGCGCATTGCGTCCATCCCTGGTGCGGGCATCGACGTTCAATCCCTGGCGCTGGCACAGTTCGATGGCGGCGATTATCTGCGCTTCGGTTTTGTAGCGTCCGGTGGAGTCGCTTTCGTGCGTGCCCAGGTTGGCAGCGGCCATCAGGGGATCGATGCCGGCGCTGGTGGTCAGCGTGGCGTCGGCGCCATGGCGCAAAAGAAGCTCCATGGTGGGAAGATCGGCGCTCTTGGCGGCGCGCAGAAACGGGGTGGTGCCGGCGCCGAGCATCGTGTCGTTGCCGCGATCCAGCTTGAGACGATAGGGCGCCATCTGGCTCAACTGCACGTTCACGTCGGCGCCGTGTTTCAGCAGGAGCTCGATCAGCGCCAGGCTGTCGTGTTCGTTGACGAACACGTCCGGCGAGGGACGGTTGGACTCGGGCATGGAGTTGAAATCCACCGCGGCATAGAGCGGCGAGCGGTTGGTGTCGTCGTTCAGATTGACGTTGGCGCCGGCTTCCACCAGTTGCCAGGCGGTATCGTAATGGCCGTTGATGATGGCCAGCAGCAGGGCGGTAAGGCCTTTTGGCGTGGCGGCGTCGATATCGGCGCCATGCTGCAGCAGCGGAGCGATGCAGGCAGTACAGCCTTCGCGCGCGGCAAAATGCAGCGGTGTCATGCCGCCGGGCGGCAGCCATTTCTCACGCGGTTCCTCGGTGATCTGGCGTTCCCATTCCTCGATATTGGAATTGGCGTTTACGTCGGCACCGTGGCTTACCAGTATTTTCACCAACGCGGGATGTTGTTGCGCCATGGCCCACATCAAGGCGGTTTGCCCGTGCCAGTTTTCACGGGCGTCGACTTGCGCCCCGGCATTCAGCAGCAGTTCCACGGTGGCTGCGTCGCCGGTGCGGGCGGCGGTCATCAGCATGCGTTCGCCTTCGCGGTATTCCTGGTTGGGATCGGCGCCGGCGTCCAGCAAGCGTTTGGTGATGGCGGCGTCGCCGTTCTGTACGGCGAGGTAGAGCGGACTGACGCCGTAGCGCGTGGCGGCGCTGGCATCGGCGCCGGCTTGCAGCAGTGCGGCCACCAGTTCCTCCGACGCGTTGAGCACGGCGTAGTGCAGCGCTGTCATGCCATCGGCCTCAGGCTGATCGACGTTGCGCGCGCCGTCGAGCAGTTGGCGTGCGGTGATGGTGTCATTGGCTTTTACGGCATCGAGCAGTGCCAAGCCGCGGCCGTCTTCAAGCGGGTCGAGTGGTTGCGCCAGTAAGGGCGCCGCGCTGAACAGCAGCGAAGACAGCAACAAAACGCGCAATGACGAGGGGCGCTGCGCCGATCCGGACGAGCGCGGCATGGCGGTTGGCAAGCGACGTGTCAGGAAACCACGCATGTTACAGCTCCGCTACCAGTGCGGTGCTGTCGCCCAGGCTCGGCTGTTCCACGCCGGCCTTGTGCAGCATGGTGAGCACCAGGTTGGTCATGGGCGTGCGGGCATCGTAGCGGATGTGCTGGCCGCCCTTGATGCGCCCGCCACCGCCACCCACCAGCACCGCCGGCAGTGGATAGTGGTCATGTGCGTTGCTGTTGCTCATGTTGGAGCCGTACAACAGGATGCTGTTGTCCAGCAGGCTGCCGTCGCCTTCCTCGATGCTGGCCATGTGATCCAGAAACTCGCGGAACAAGGTCACGTGATAGGTTTGGATCAAGGTGTTCTTGGCCATTTTTTCCGGGTTGTTCTGGTGATGCGAGGTGGCGTGGTGCCCCTCGTTGACGCCCACCTGCGGATAGGTGCGGTTGCTCAGCTCGCGCGCCATCATGAAGGTGGCGATGCGGGTGGTTTCGGTCTGGAAGGCGAGTGTCATCAAGTCGAACATCATGCGCAGGTGCTCTTCGTACACGAAGGGAATGCCGGCGGGCGCATCGGGAATTTCCAGGTCGGCGTTGCGCGCCAGCTGCGCTTCGGCCTGCTGCAGGCGGCGTTCGATTTCGCGCACGCTGTCGAGGTAGTCCGCCACTTTCCGTTGGTCGGCCGGGCCAAGCGTGCGGTTGAAGCCCTGCGCCTGCTGCACCACGGCGTCGAGCACGCTGCGGTCCTGGGCTTGCCGCGCCAGGCGTTGTTCAGCGCTACCGCCCTGGCCGAACAAGCGTTCGAACACTTTGCGCGGGTTGATCTCCATGGGGTTGGGCGTGGTGGGTGTGCGCCAGGACAGCGTGTTCATGTAGATGCAGCCGTAGTCGCGGTCGCAGGCGCCGATCAGGCCGCTGTGATCTTCGGTGGCCAGTTCCAGCGAGGGCAGGGGCGTGTCCTGCCCGATCACCTGCGCGGCGAACTGGTCGGCGGTTACGCCGGCGTAGGCGTCGGAACCCAGCGTGGCCTTGGGGCGCACGCCGCTCAGCCAGGTGCAGGGACTCAGCGAATGCACGGCGGAGGTGTCGGCCGCCTGATGGCCAAGGCCGCTGACGATATTCAGGCGTTCGCGATAGGGTTCCAGCGGCTTGAGGATAGGTTTGAATTCGAAGCCGGTGCCGCTGGCCTCGGGGGTGTATTCGCTCATGATGGCGCCGTGCGGTACGTACACGAAACCCAGGCGCGGCTGCACCCTGGCGGGCGTTTGCGCCAGCGCCGTCATGGCGGGAATCATGGCGTCGAGCAGCGGCAGGGCCAGCAGTGTGCCGGCGCCGCGCAGCACGTGACGGCGCGAGAGGCATTTCCTGTTGATGAACATGAAGGCGTCCTCAGTCGGTGGCGTTGCCGGTTGGCGCGAGCTGCGCCGTGCTCAGCGTGGGCGTTTCCGCCTCCACCGCACGCTTGAGGCGGAACGGCACGCTTTGCACGATACCCGCCACGATGGCGGAAAATTGGTAATTCTCGGCGGCGGCCGCGCGGGTGATGCTGCGCACCACCGGCATGTCGAATGACTCCAGGCCGCGGCCAAGCGCATAGGTGAGCAGCTTTTCGGTAAAGGTGTCCACGAAGTATTCGGGGTGGAGCATCAACGCCCGTTCCAGATCCAGCGCGCCATCGATCGGCGAGCCATCGGCCAGTTGCCCGGCGCTGTCGATGGCGCCGCTGGCATCGCGCTCGCGATAGCGGCCGATGGCATCGAAGTGTTCCAGCGAGAATCCAAGCGGATCCATCACGCTGTGGCAGCCGCTGCATACAGGATCGGCGCGATGCTGTTCGAGCCGCTCGCGCACCGACAGCGCGGTGGCGCCCGGTGCGTTTTCATCGAGCGCGGGCACGTTCGGCGGCGGCGCCGGCACCGGCGCGCCGATCACGTTTTCCAGCACCCATTTGCCGCGCAGCACCGGCGAGGTGCGATTGGGATAGGAGGTGACGGTGAGCACGGAACCCTGTCCCAGCAAGCCACGGCGATTGGGGTCGGGTTGCTGCACCTTGCGGAAGTGGCTGCCATAGACGTTGGGGATGCCGTAGTGCGCGGCCAGGCGGTCGTTGACGAAGGTGTAGTCGGCGGTGAGCAGTTCGGGAATGGGACGGTCCTGGCGCATGATGTGGCGCAGGAACAGCGTGGTTTCGCTGCGGAAGGCAGCGCGCAGCTTGTCGTCGAACATCGGAAAGGTGCGCGTGTCGGGATTGATGCTCTGCAGGTTGCGCAGGAACAGCCACTGCGCGGCAAAGTTGTCCACCAGGGCGTCGGCTTTCGCATCGGCGAGCATGCGCTGCACCTGTTGGCGCAACACCTGCGGTTCGTGCAGTTGGTTGGCTTCGGCCAGTTGCAACAGAGTGTCGTCCGGCAGGCTGCTCCACAGGAAGAACGACAACCGCGAAGCCAGCGCAACGTCGTCCAGCGCATACACCTCGCCCGGCGCCACGCTGTCGGGATCGGGTTCGCTGCGGAACAGGAAATAAGGCGAGGTGAGCACGAAGCGCAGCGCATGCTGGATGCCGGCCTCGAAGCCGCCCTGAGCATTGCCGGCCCTGAAGAAATCGAGCAGCAGCGCGCGGTCTTCGTCGGTCAGCGGGCGGCGGTAGGCCAGCCGCCCCAGGCGTCCGAGTATTTCCTGCGCGCAGGGCAGGGCATCGGCTTGTTGTTCTGGGTAGCAGCTGAAGATGCGCCGGCGGCTGGCGGTGTTGCCAGGACCGGTGGCGGCATAGGGGCCGACAATGTCCACGTAGTCCAATGTGGGCACGCCATTCATGTTCTGCAGGTCGAGATCGCGCGTGAACAGCTCCAGCGGCTCGTGGCTTTCCGCGGCGTTTTTCTGCAGGAAGGTGACGGCCACCTGGTGGCGGCCGGCGCGCACGGGGATGCGGGTTTTCAAGCGGGCGTCGATCACGTCGGCGGCCGCGGCGAAGTTGGCATCCGACTGCGCGTTGTCCTCCTCCCCGCCCACCTGCGCCAGGAACACGCGTGCGCCGTCGATGCTGATCTCGAACTGATGCGGCCATTCCAGACCGGTCATGTAGCCAACGATGTTGCGGGTGAGAAAGTTGTGGAACTCGTATTCGGCGTCCAGCGGAAAATCGTGTTCGATCAGGATGCCGCCGCGGGTGCCGAGCGGCAGGCCTGGCAGGTGCTGCGCCTGCGGCGCGTCGGGCGGCACCTTGTACACCTGCGACACCGGTTCGATGGCCATGTCGCCTACCGCCAGCGCGGCGATCTTGCGTGAGGCGCCAAGATATTGTTCGAGCAGGCTGGGCGAGGCGCGCAGCACGTCGGCGATGTTGTCGAAGCCGTAGCCTTCGTCGTCGGCAGGGAGATAGTCGCGGATGTCCACCTCGAGCCCCAGCAGGTCGCGCACGCTGTTGCCGTACTCGGTGCGGTTGAGCCGGTGCAGCGAGGCGCGGCCGGGGTTGGGCGCGGCGCTGGCGGCCGCATCCAGCGAGGCTTCGAGCCATTGCGTCAATGCGCTCTGCTCCGTGGGCGAGGGGCGTTCGTTGCCCTGTGGCGGCATCATGCTGCCGCGCAGTTTGCCCAATACTTTTTCCCAGGTGGCGGCATCGTGGGGAACCTCGGTAAGATTCAGCAGTCCCAAATCAAGGCTGCCCGCCCAATCCTCGGCGTTGTGGCACTTGGCGCAGTACTGGTCCACGAAGCGCTGCGCGGTATCCGCATCGAAGGATTGGGAGGATTGGGCGAACAGCGGCGCGGGGTAGAGGAGCGGCGCCGCGTAAAAAATGCAGAAAACGGAAATGACACGAAACGGCGAAAGAGGGACCGAAGGTGCAACACAGGTGCAAGCCGCCGAGTCGGTCACCCGACGGACGAAGGATATTATTTTCGTGCTTTTGACCGCCAGTGACACGGTATCCCTCCACGTTAAAACGTAGGTGTCGGGCGCTGGTATTTTTAATTGTTCTTTTATATCAAAGCGTTGTGTCGGCAAGTTCAAGCAGGTGCCGGCGTCGGGTCGGGCTAGAATAGGCCAGTTTAAACTCGTGTTTCAATGGGCTAGGCTCCCTCGAAAGGATGTGGTAAAAACACTGCACAATACCTGCACACAATTTACACACATTTGACGAACATTATTCAGTTGGGGAGTTAATCTTGCTATCCGAGTTTCAAACTTGCAGTTCAAATTCAATAGCTCGGCAAGTGTCCGGGCGCTCAAATCAAAACACCAATCCATCAGTAGGTAACCAGGAGGCTAATCGTCCTATGGCGCGTTCGTCCCGCAGCCTTGCTTCAGGCAAAGCGCAATCCATATTCATGCCGGCCGTATTGTGGCTGGCTATGCACGGTCTGACAGCACACGCTCAGGCTCCAGTGAACGATGCTACGACCGCGGCTCAGAACGAAGTCGACGCCGCAGCGGCCACCTCGCAGCAGAACATCAACCAACTGGTTGATCAGACGCAGCAGATCGGCGGCGAGTACGCTCGCACGCTGGCCGAGATCGATAGCCTCAACCAATATAACGGTCGTCTGCAGGAGCAGGTTGACTCCCAGTTGGCGGAAATCGCTTCCATCCAGCAGCAGCTGAGTGAAATCGAAACCACCAACCGTGAAGTCCTGCCCTTGATGGATCGCATGGTTCAGACCTTGGATCAGTTCGTCAAAGCCGACGTTCCGTTCCTGCCGGATGAGCGCGCCACCCGCGTGCGCAACCTGGTGGAGCTGATGGGTCGCGCCGACGTGGCGATTTCCGAGAAATACCGTCGCATCCTCGAGGCCTACCAGATCGAGCTCGACTACGGCCGTTCGCTGGAAGCCTATGACGGCACCATCGGCACCGGCGCCGATGCCCGCGTGGTGCAGTTCATTCGTCTGGGTCGTATTTCCCTGATGTACCGCACCCTGGACGGTCAGGAATCCGGTTACTGGGATCACGAGTCCAAAAACTGGGTACAGGCCAACGAGTATCGCGACCAGGTCAACGCCGCTCTGCGCGTGGCAACGGGTGACAGCGCTCCTGACCTGATCCGCGTTCCCGTTCCGGCTCCCCGGGAGGCTGCACGATGAAAATCCTGTTGCGTAGCGTAATCCTGACGCTTGGCGTCCTGGGTAGTAGCGCCCTCGTGGCGCAGGACATCAATGCCGTGTTGGATCAGGCTCGTGCCGGCCGTCAGGCGGAACAACAGCAGTTCGCACAGCGCGCTGCCCAGTTCGAGGCGGCGGATACCGCTGCCCGCCAGCAGATGCTGAATGAGGCGAACACCCAGCGTGATGCCCTGGCGGCCCAGGTCAATCAGAAAGCTGAGACCTACTCCGACAACGATCTCACCATCACCAACCTCAACGGCGAACTGCGCAACAAAGCCAATGGCCTTGGCCTGGGTGAGTTGTTCGGTCAGGCGCGTCAGCTTGCCAACGATGCCATCACGGGATTCCAGCAATCCATGATCGGCGCGCAGTATCCGGAAGATGACCGCGTGCAGTTCCTGCAAACGCTCAGCACCACCACCCGTATTCTCACGGTGGATCAGCTCGAGCGTCTGTGGCTGGAAATCCAGCAGGAAATGACCGCCAGCGGCGAAGTGGCCAAATGGAACGGCTCCGTGGTCCTGCCGGGTGGTGCCACCAAGACTGCCGACATCATCCGCATCGGTCCGTTCATTGCCATGTCCGAAGGCAACTACCTGACCTACCGGCCCGAGCTGAACCTGTTGAGCGAACTGCCGCGTCAGCCTCCAAATGAGTTCATGTCCGATGCCGCACGCCTGGCCGCTGCCACCAGCGGTTACGTACTGGCCACCGCTGACTCCACCCGTGGCGTCATGCTCAACCTCTACGTAGAACGTCCGACCCTGGAAGAGCGTATCGAACTGGGTGAGGAAGTGGGCTACGTGATCATCGCTACCGGTATCGCGGGCGGTATCGCCTTCCTGCTCCAGCTGCTGTACCTGATCAAGGTACGTCTGGCCGTTGCGCGTCAGATCCGTCGCATCGATCAGCCCTCCAAGGACAACCCGCTCGGCCGCGTGCTGATGGTGTTCAAGGGCGATGCCAAGGCACTGGAAGAAGAAACCGACGTGCTCGAACTGCGTCTTACCGAAGCCGTGCTGAAGGAAATTCCGCCGCTGGAACGCAGTCAGGCCCTGTTGCGTCTGGTCGTGGCCGCGGGTCCTCTGCTGGGTCTGGTCGGTACCGTTGTGGGTATGATCATCACCTTCCAGAGCATCACCGAATCCGGGTCGAGCGATCCGAAGCTGATGGCCACCGGTATCGGCCAGGCCATGATCGCAACCGTACTGGGCTTGGGTGTGGCGGTACCGCTGTTGTTCGGCAACGCACTGCTCACTTCGTTGTCGCGTGGCATCATCCAGATTCTGGACGAACAGAGTGCAGGCCTGCTGGCCGAAACCCTGGAAAACCGGAGAAAGCCACATGCCTAATCAAACCTTCGGTCTGCTCGAGGCAGTTGCTGCCCTCATTGCAGAAGGGGGGCCCTTTGTGTTCGCCATCTTCGCCACTGGCGTATTGATGTGGGCGATGATTGCCGAACGCTATATCTACTTCATGACGGTGCTTCCAGGGCGCATTCGCAGCACCCTGAGCGCCTGGGAAGGCAGGGCTGAGCACGAATCCTGGAGTGCGCGCCAGATTCGCCGCCTTTATATCTCCCGCCTGCACTCCGAAATGACGGCAGGCTTTCCCATCATGCAGGTGCTGGTGCCGTTGTCGCCACTGCTTGGTCTGGTGGGAACCGTAAGCGGGATGTTGGAGGTGTTCGATTCGATGGCGCTGCGCGGCTCCGCCGACGCAAGAACCATGGCGAGCGGTGTATCGCACGCCATGATCTGCACCATGACTGGTTTGGCCGTCAGTATTTCCGGCCTGTATCCGATGCACTATTTCCGCACCCGCGCTCGCGAGGCCACGGAAACCGTGTCGGATAAACTGGAATATTGATAGGGGATCAATTATGCGTATGCGTACCAACAGAGGGGGTGGTGATCACGGATCGTCGCACGGCATCGACCTGGCGCCGATGCTCGACTTCGTGTTGAACCTGCTGATCTTCTTCATCATTACCGCCATCTTCATCAAGGAGTTCGGGGTTTCGGTCAACCGGCCGTCGGAACTGTCGCAGTCCAACTCGGAAGGCAGCAGCATCCAGATCCAGATTCTCGATACCGGAGAAGTATTCGTGGACAACCGCCTCGTCGACGTGCGTGCCGTGCGCGCGAACGTCGAGCGTCTCAAGGCGCTGAGGCCGGAAGCCGGGGTACTGGTATTGGCGGATAACGGCGCTCAGACAGGCGTGATCATCGCAGTGGTCGATCAGGTCCGTTTGGGGGGTATCTTCAACATCACATTCAGTACGGCGAACTGATCAACACTTGCAAGGGTCTTAACGAACATGCGTGCAAAACATTCAAGCGCTGAACAGGAAGATCACGGCATCGATCTGGCGCCGATGCTGGATTTCGTGTTGAACCTGCTGATTTTCTTCATCATTACCACCTCTTTCATCAAAGAGGCGGGTGTTACGGTGGTGCGTCCCGACGCCTCCACCGCGGAACACCGTGAAAGCGGCAACATCCTGATCGCCATTCGCGAGAACGGCGATATCTGGATGGACCGCAAACGGGTCGACCTGCGCCAGGTTCGCCCCATGATCGAACGTCTGTATGTCGAACGCCCCGATGACTCGGTGGTTATCGTGGCAGACAGGGCGTCGCGGGCGCAGGTGCTGGCAGCGGTAATGGACGAAGTGCGTCAGGGCGGCATCCGCGAGATTTCCATCGCGGCCAATACCACCACCGGGGGGGGCTAATCGATCATGATTATGGCAAAACTACTGCGCTATCCCGTAGCGCTGGCAGTCGGTTACTTCGTCAGTGCCGGCATGTATTGGACGATGTTCACGCTGACCAACGTGGAATTCGAACTGGAGTCGGTGGAAGCCACCCGTATCGAGTTCACCCGTATGCGCCGCGATACCCAGACGGAAACCCGTCGTGCGGAAAAAGCGGAACGTGAACCGCCACCGGCCACGCCGGACATGCCGCAGTTGTCGCTGAGCAACAACAGTGGCGTTGACAGTGCCGTGGTAACGCTGGCACCCACCGTCGATGCCGCTGGCGCGTTGACCGGTATCTCTATCGGGGCAACGACCGACCGTGACGTCATCCCGCTGGTCCGTATCAACCCCGACTATCCGCAGCGCGCGTTGAGCCGTGGCATCGAAGGCTGGGTGCAGGTACAGTTCACGATTACCGAAACCGGTTCCGTGACGGATGCGAGCGTGGTGGCGAGCGAGCCGCCGGGCATCTTCGACGATGCCGCGATCAAGGCGATCCTCCGCTGGCGCTACAACCCCAAAATGGAAGAAGGTGTGCCGGTTTCCCGTATAGGCATGCAGACCATTCTGCGCTTCAACCTGGAGGAATAAGACTCATGAACAAGAAGTTTGGCGCAGTACGCAAGAGTCTCATTCTGGCTGTCGCCCTTGGCTTCGCCGCCGATGCCCAGATGGCGATGGCGCAGGGGCGTGCTGCTGACAGTGAACAACAGCAGCAGCAGTCGGGCGGCACTGTCGATCAGCAAACTGGCCGCATCCTGACCGAGGCATTCGAGAAATTCGGTAACGACGACTTTGCCGGCGCGCGTGAATCGCTCGGCAGACTGCGTCTGGATCGTCTGAGCCCCTACGAACGCAGCCGTGTGGAACAGATCTACACCTCGCTGGACGTACAGGCGGAAGACTACGCTGGCGCCCGTCAGCACATGGAAGCGGCGATCGCTTCCGGCGGCCTGAACGAAGTGGAAGCTTCCCAGGCTCGCTACCAGCTGGCCCAGCTGTGGATTCAGGAAGAAAACTGGACGGAGGGTGCCAAAGCCCTGGAAGCGTGGCTGTCGACCGCCACCAACCCGAGCTCCAGCGCCTACTATCTGCTTGCCATCGCCTACTACCAGTTGGAACAGATGGACAACGCGCTTGATCCCGCCCGCAAGGCGGTCGAGCTGGCCGGCGAGACGCCGCAGGAGCCTTGGCTGCAGTTGTTGAGCGCCCTGTTGCTGCAGCGTGAAGACTATCCGGCTGCGCTCGACGTGATCAAGCGCACGCTGAACCTCTACCCGGGCCGCAAGCAGTATTGGACCCAGTTGTCTTCCGTCTATTCCCAACTGGAAGATTTCCAGAACGCCCTCGTGGTGCTGGAATTCGCCCATCATGCCGGTCTCTTGACGGATTCGGCCGAGTTGCGTCGTCTGGCGGACATGTACATGTTGCGCGAGATGCCGATCCGGGCCGCCAATCTGCTGCAGGAGTCCATGGATAAAGGGACGATCGAAGCGGACCAGAGAAACTACGAAGCGCTTGCCAACTCCCTGGTGGCGGCTCGCGAGTTCGAACGCTCGCTGCCGGTGCTCGAGAAGGCTGGTGATCTGAGCAACGACGGAGTCCTGTATTCCCGCATGGGCGAAGTAAGCCTGCAGCTGGAAGACTGGGACAAAGCGGTAGATGCTTTCAAGAAGGCACTGGACAAGGGCGGGGTGCGTGATGTCCCGAACACCCAGATGCTGATGGGCATCGCTTATTACGAAATGGGGGATTATTCCAACGCGACCACCTGGCTCAACCGGGCGGCGTCGGACGAAAGTTCCAGGAATACCTCCCGCGGCTATCTGCAGCTTATCGAAAGCAAGCGGCAGAATTGATCGCGCGTAGGATCGTAAAAGCGACTGTCTTCTAACCAATGTGAGAGGGGCTTCCCCGCATGTATTTGCCCAAACGTTCTGGACTACTTCTTGCTACCCTGTTGCTGGGTGCGGGTTTCTGCACGGCGCAAGCCGCTGAAGAAGCCGCTGCCGAGCAGCAAGAGGAAGCACAGTCACAGCAGGCACAGACGCCTTCCGTGACTGCGGATATGTTGCTGCGTGCCATTTCGGCACAGCGCACTGCCGAGGCGGAGGCCAACAGTGCCAGGGAGCAGCGTTTCCGTTCCGCGCGAGACGCCAAACAGGCACAGTTGAACAAAGCCAAATCGGATCGCGATGCCGCTGAAGCACGCAGTAACGCGCTGGATGCGCAATATGATCAAAACGAAAAACGGATCGATGAAATCAGCAACCAGCTGAACGTCAGCCAGGGTAACCTGGGGGAACTGTTCGGGGTAACCCGTCAGATTTCCGGCGACGTGGCGGGTGATCTCACGGATTCGCTGACCAATACGCAGATCGAGATTCCGGCTGGCACGGAAGGCCGCATCGATCTTCTGCGCCGTCTGGCGGCCGCCACCGCACTGCCCGATATCGACGATCTCGAGGCACTGTGGCTGGTAATCCTCGACGAGCTGAAGATGGATGGTGAAGTGACACGCTACACCGCACCGGTCCTGCTGCCCGACGGCGTGACCACGGAAGAGAGGGAAGTGGTACGCGTGGGGGCTTTCCAGGCCTTCACCAACGGCACCTACCTCGGCTATCAGGCGTCCGAGAACCAGCTGTTCGAGTTCGAAAGACAGCCCGAAACTGAACTGCGTCGCGTGGTCAGGAACCTGCAGGCTGCCAGGGCCGAAGACGGCGCTGGGTATCAGCGTGCCGTCATCGACCCCTCCAGTGGTGCGTTGATGAGCCTGTACGTGGAACGTCCCAGCTTTCTCGAGCGCATTTCCGAAGGCGAAGCAGTCGGTTACGTGATCGTGGCGGTAGGCTTGATCGGTGTTCTGGTGGCGATCATCCAGTACTTCTACCTGTTCTTCACCAAGTTCTCGGTAGCTCGCCAACTGCGGAACCTGACGAATCCCACGCCGAACAACCCGCTGGGCCGTCTGATCCTCAGTGCCAACAACACCAAGGAAACCGAAACTGCCGAGGTGCTCGAGATGCGTATTGCCGACTCGATGCGCCGCGAAACGCCGCGTTTGGAACGCTTCCAGGCCTTCTTGCGCCTGGCGGTGGCGGCAGGCCCGCTGCTCGGTCTGATCGGTACGGTAATCGGGATGATCATTACCTTCGAAAGTATCACCGCTTCCGGATCCAGCGATCCCAAGCTGATGGCACAAGGTATCGGTCAGGCCATGATTGCAACCGTGCTGGGTCTGGGTGTTGCGATTCCGCTGCTGTTCCTCAACAGTGGTCTCACCAGGCTGTCTACCGGTCTGATGAACACGCTGGAAGAGCATGGCACCAACCTGCTGGCCAGCCGGTTGGCGGATCACACCATCAGGTCCTAGGTCCTACCCAGTGGATGAGAACCGGAGGCTTCCGGTTCTCATCCGCTTTTTACTCCCTTCCTTTTTCCCCATCTCCTAATCGTCGTCTTCATCATCCCCGGTGGCCATGTCGATCGCGGCACCGGTAACCTTTATCGGTACCTTGACCGCGGTAGTCACCACGGCCGCCGTGGCGCCCACCGCCGCGCCTGCTATCGTGGCCGCCACGCAACCCTGCAGCAAGACGCAAACCAGAACCAGGCCCGGTATCAACAGGCGGCGGGCAGCCTGATCAAAAAGCGCAACGGGCCATCGGATGGTGCGAGCGCGCTCAGTTCTCCGCCCAGGGCCGTGAGTTGTTGGCGCGCCTGATAGAGTCCTATACCGCGCCCGCTGCCGTGCTCGCTCCAGAAGGGTTCGAACAAACGTTCGGGCCGGGGAAAGGGTGGACCGTGCAGGTCTTCGATGCTGATGCATACCTGATCGTTCTCTTGGGTGATGTGCATATCCAGCTGCACGGGACGCGCGGGATGGCGCCGTGCCAGCTGGGAGTAATTGCTGAGCAGATTGTCGATGACGCCAAGCAGCAGTTCCTTTTCCAGGGCCAGCTGTGCCGAGCCGCTGATCGTGGCCGGCAAATCGTACAGCGCGGCGGTTTGCTGCAACAGTTCTTCCAGGCGCAGCGTTGGCTTGGATCGTTCGATGGCACCATTGCGTGGCCAGGTGGGTTTGTCGCTGAGCGCGCGCAGCATGTGTTCGGCACGCTCGCGCAGCGCCGGAACGGTTTCGCGCAGATCCTGCAGCAGGCCGTCCTGGCGCTGTGGTGCGTCGTCCTGTAGTTGCTCCGCGCTCAGCGTCAACAGCTGCACCATGTTCTTCACGTCGTGCTTGAGGAACACCGTCATCTTGGCGGTCTGCTCGAAGGCGCCCTGGATGGTGCCGATCTTGATCCATACGTTCATCTGCACCAGCAGAAAGAAGTTTTCCGCCTGGGCATCGCTGAAGTAGCGCTGTTCCCATAAGGGCCGGTCGCGCAGCAGATGGATGGTCAGCGCGATCTCCTGCACCTTGAAGCGCTTCTCGATCGCTTGCTGCGTCTTGCCGCCATCGCTGCCGTAGGTGCCGTTCACGGTGGTGCCGAACCAGTCCAGTTCCCAGTGCAGCCCGCTGAAGCCGCTGCGCTTGAGCAGTGGCCAGCAGCGGTCGAGAAAATTGGGCAGGTCGTAGCCGAGCTGCTCGTTGAGCTGGATGAGTTCGCGCGTCAGGTTCTGCTGCTTGCGGTATTGATGCAGCAGCCAGCCGGCCGCCACCAGAATGGAGCTGCCGATGATGATCAGGTAGGGATAGAGGTCAGTTGTCGTCACGCGATATCTGGAACTTTTTCATGAAGTAATACAGGCTTTCACGTTTGATGCCGAGTCGCTCGGCGCTCTTGTACACATTGAAGCCGGTGGCGCGCAGCACCTGGCGCACCAGTTTTTCCTCGGCATCCTCGCGCACGGCTTTCAGGCCATCGGTGTAGCGCGCATTGAGCTGCAGCCGTGCCAGGCCGTTTGCCATCAGCGTACGCTCCTTGCGATGGAACAATTCCGCGCGCTGCACCGCGCGCAGTATGTCGTCGGTGCTGGCCGGCTTGCTGAGAAAGTCGAAAGCGCCTTCGCGGATGGCCTCCAGCGCCGCGCTTTCCTCATCCTGGCCGGTGAGCACGATGGTTTTCACCTGCGGAAATTCATCGCTGATCGCCCGGATCAACGCCAGCCCTTCGAGCGTGGTATGCGCAAGCGGCGGCAGGCCGAGATCGACGATGGCCACGCAGACCAGCGCCTGTTCACGCAGCGTTTTCAACGCCGTGCCGCGCGAGGACGATTCGAGCACCGCATAACCCTGCGCCCGCAAGGTGCTGCGCAAGAGGCGCCGCAGTACCGCATCGTCTTCGGACAGCAGTACCAGGGGCGGACTGCTGAGCGCGGCCTCGGGGTTTTCCGGCAGGGCAAACTCGGATTGGGTCATGGCAGTTTTCCGGCGCTGATCATGCGGCTGAAAAGCAGGTAGGGGGAGAGCCAGACCAGTTGGTCGTCGAATGTGATTTCGTTGTAGTCGCGGGAGATGAAGTCGGCGTCGGTGACGGATAGAAGACCAGCATTGACCTGTTCGTCGCTTGAGCTTGTATCGACGATTGACCAGTTCGCTCCCATGGATAACACCACGGCTGGTGCAGTGCTGCTGAGTTCTGTCCCACAGGCGATATCTTGACAGACGCTCATGCCGTTCGGTACGGCGGGATATAGAGCTTTCAGTACATCTTTATCCACGTAACCCTGCGCCACGGCATAGCGTAGAGGGTTTCGCCATGGGTCGAGCAATAGCCCTGCTGCGTTGGTGGTACCGCTCAGTCCCAGTGTGGCGGCGGGAACGTAGCCGCGATACGGTGGAAAGCCAGAAATTTCATTACCGTCACTATCCACAGGCAAGGGTAACTGGCCGGTAACCTGCCCATAGGCATAAAGCGCCTCTTCCACCTGCTGTAGCTGCGCACGTGCACCGGCGCGTCGGCTGTTCTCCACACTCTGACTCACCGCCACCAGTACACCCCCCATCAGCACACCCAGTATCGCCAGCACGATGGCCATTTCCAGCAGGCTGAAACCACGTTGTGCAGGATGCTCGGATGAACGAGCCGACCGGTCAGTTGCCACAGCGATTCCCTGATTTCATGAGGGATTCGCTGGAGTGCTCCAAAGTGAAAGTCATGCCCGGGCAGCCGCCGATGATGAAGCTGACGGAGTCGGCACGCCTGCTTCGTTCGTAGCCCGCCAGGTTGTCCAGCCAACCTTCATTGAAAAGCCACGACGGCGCTGCGTCCGAGACGTCGATTGTGGGAGGCAAGAGCTGGCCTCCACGCGAGAAGGAGGCATCCTGCTCGCGCCACCAGTCATTATCGGATGAGCCTCGGCGATTAACCGACCGAGAGCTGCCACGACTGGAATTCACATCAACGTCTCGTGTTTCCAGTGCAACGGTTGTCACAGGGAAGCCGTTTCTCTGTTCACGGTAGGCATCGAGCACCTGGCCAATGTAATGCGCCACCGCGGGCGCAATGGCATTCATCACTTCCTCATGGCGTATCGAAAGCACGATGTCGTCGAAGGCGTCGGCGCCCGGATAGATGAGCAAGGCAGCGACGCCCTGGGCGCCATCGAATTCAAGCCGGCCTGCGGCGGCTATGTTCGTGCGCAGCGCGGCGGTGCTGTTGAGGGTGTACACGAGCGCTGGGTCTACCACGTACTGGAGGTGTCCGGTGGCGGCGTCGTAAGGCGTGATGAGTCGATACAGAATCGAACCATCATTAGCGCGAATTTCCGTGGGCAATAAACCCCTCACGGCATTATTCGCCGTGCTGCCATCGGGGGCCGGCGCGGGTAAGTAACCCGGGCCGCGGTCACCATGAATGATGTGAGTATTGCCCGCGTAAGCCAGCAATGCCGCCTTGGCTTTTTCCAACTCGACCAGTGCCTGTTGGCGCTTGGCTGCTTCCGATGGCGGGCGCGCGGCATTATTGAACGAACTGAGCGCAAACGTGGCGGCGCCTACGACCACCAGCAGGAGCAGCGACAGCGCGATGTAGCCTTGGGATTTGTGCGGCTTCATTCGCGCACCTGGCCATCGGCGGTGACGAGCGTCTGCCCCGGCTTGATTGAGTAGCTGCCGTTCGCGGTGCTCACGCGCAGCACCGGATTGCCACTTTCCTCGATGAGACGTATACCGGCGGGCAGATCGGGTTCATCGATGGCGCGGCCGTTGAGCCATACGGTGCGGCTGCCGTCACTGCGCATCATGATGCCACCGAAAGCGTAGTTCGGCATGGGCTCAGGGACCGCGGTGGGAATCTGCGGCACTTCGGCTTCCTGAATGTCGAAGCCGCCGCTCTGGCTGCGCGCCAGGAATTCGCTACGCAGATGGTCCAGATACTCCCGCTGCTGCGGGCTGGTGAACAGCGTGCCGCGCAGCTCCTGCGCCTGCAGCGCCGCAGGCAGCGGCAACGCGAGCGCCGTGGCCAACAGGCAGAGGCGTCTGGCAGTGCCGGCCATCATGGCGACCCTGCCGTTTCGCCAATGGCGAACGTGAACCAATCGAGCGTACAGCTGGCGTTGAAGTGCTGGCCCAGTTGCACGTAGCGGGAGCGATCGCGTTGATTGGCGCGCAGATCGCAGCGCTGCACCTGGAATTGTTCCGGCTCGGCGACCAGGGCGTCGAGCAGGCGCAACAGATCGTTTTCATGCAGCAGCGGCAGGGTGAGGCTGATGGTGCTCTGGTGCAATCGCACCGGCCGGCCGGGCTCCCTGACGCTGGCGGGGTAGGGGAGCGGGAACGAGCGCTGCCCGGCAATGTTCACCTGAATCGGAAACAGGTTCAGGTCGGCACGCAATTGCGCCATGGTTTCTAGTAATTGCAGCCGATCCTCGGGCCCGACGACATGCGCGGCGGCGAGCGTGGCGTAGCGGTCGAGATAGATGCTGGTGGTGCTTTCTTCCTCGCCCAGCTTGTCGATGAGCGCTTCGGTGGCCGCCAGGTCGTTGCGCGCCGCCACCAGCGCCCGCCGTGCTTCTTCGTTCAATTGCCGCAGCGTGAAGTAGCCGAGCGCCACCACCGCGATGCTTGCCACCAGCCATAGCAGTGGCCACTTGATGCGCCAGAGGTCGCCACGCTGCGGTGTGCTCATGGCTGCCCTCCGGCGGCGGCGCGCAGGCTTGGGTCGATGCTGAGATCGAGCGTGAAAGGCGCGCGCACCTCGCCGTCGTTCACGGTGGTGCTGACGTCGATGTTGGTACGCACGTCGGTGGGCATGCGCGAGGCGGACACGTTCACGCCGGGATAGTTCTGCAGTGCGGTGATGTAGGCCTGCACTTGCTGCTGCGCCTCGCGGAAGCTGCCGGGCGAGTAGGCCTCACCGTTGATCTGCAGGCGTATGCCGGTGCTGTTGCTCAGCTGCGCCGCAAGCAAGGGGTCGGCCGCGGCAACGTTGCTCAAGGGCGGCGGCGTGCTTTGCAGGTTGCCGAGGCTGTCGGCAAACGGCTTGAAGGTGCTCTGGTTCAGTTGCCAGCCGACGGCGCCAAGCGCCAGCCCCGGTGCAAGCGCCAGGGCATCGGCCGCCATGTTGAGATCGATGCCCACATGATGTGATTGCGCCTCGAGCCTGGCGTGGGTTTCCACGATCAGCGCCATTTCCGCCGGCGATACCGCCAGCTGCGGCTGCGCGGCACTGCGCGCCTGATACTGCAGGCGCAGCGGCGCAGTACGATTGGTGAACACGGTGGTTTGCGCGCGGGTATCGAGCAGGGCCTGCAGATCAGGCACCTGCAGGCTGAGGCCGAGCACCAGGATGAGCCCCGCCGCCCAGCGGGCGCGCGAGGCATGGTTGCGCAGCGTATGGAAGCGTCTGATCGCCGCCGAGGCATAGACGTTGTCGGGCTGGCTGCCGGCAAGCACGCGCGCCAGTTGGTGATGGGTGGGACCGCCGGGCGTTTGGCTGTCGCCTTCGTCCTGCGCCGCCTCCATGACCGGGATCACTTCGAATTGATTGTTCTCGCTGGATTTCGCCTCCAACTGCAACGCATCTTCGTCGAAGCCGCTGAACAGTTGGATGCGGAGCCTGGCTTCGAAAGGAATGAACTGCACGCGTTCGAGGTATTGCCGTACCTGCAGGGTTTCCAGGTAGATGTCGCTGCCGAGCGTCGTGCCGCTGTGGCGGGCGATGGTGGTCAGGCGGCTGAACAACAGCTGGCCCTTGTGGAAAAAGCTCTGCCGCAGGTTGTGGTTGGCTTCCAGATTGCTGATCAGGAGGTGATTTTCGCCGTGCAGCTTTTCCAGCGCCACATAATGCTGCAGCAGGAACGCGGTCGAGGTGAGGCTTTGTACCGCCCGTTCCTGAGTCGTCAGCACCTGGATCCAGGGTTCGACGCTGTCCGGTTTGTTGATGGCGCTCATCATCAGGCGGTCGTCGCGCCGCCCTTCCTCGGCCCGGCCGATGATCTTGCCCTGGCGGTAGGGCGTATTGCGGAAGGCGAACTCGAGCCGGCGCCGGATCACCGCCGCGCGGTCGGCGCCGGTAACGTGCACCACGGTGTCGTGGCGAAAGCTTTCGTCGATGAGATCGGTGAGCACGATCACGCCGTGCCGCGGATACTGCTGCAGCAACAGGCTGTAGGCGGCGATGGCGTCGGCGTCGTTGGCGAGGTTGTCGAGCTGGCGTAGCGCGTGGTCCTGCCACAGCAGCAGCCGCACCCGGCTTTCGGTGATGTGGACGACGAGCGCGCTGTTCTGGCCGATTAGGCTCATGATGGCTTCGTCCCGGGCATGGCGCGTTTCCCGTTCATAGCGGCATGGTGCTCAAGCTGCTGTACACCGGCCCAAGCACCGACAACATCACCCAGCCGAGCAGGGTGCCCACGATGATGGTCATTACCGGTTGCAGCAGCGCCTGCAGGTTGTCGATGCTGTCCTTGATGTCGCGGTCGTAGAAATAAGTGACGCTGGCCAGCGCCTCATCCAGCTTGCCGGTGGTTTCGCCGATCTTGAGCATGCGCAGCACCAGCGGCGGGAACATGCCGGTGCTTGCCAGGCTTTGCGAAATGGGCTCGCCCTGTTCGATGTCTTCGCGCGCCTTGGCCAGCGCCTTGCGGATCACCACGTTGTCGGTGATGTTTTCGGCGATTTCCAGGCTGTTGAGGATGGGGATGCCGGCGGCGTACATCATGGAGAAGAAATTGGCGAAGCGCGACAGGATGATCTTCTGCAGCACCGGGCCGATGCGCGGCACGCGCAGCTTGAGTGCATCGATGCGATGCCGCGCCTGCGGATTGGTGCGCACCAGCAGCTTGAGCACGAACCAGCCAAGCAGCGGCAGGCCAATCACCAGGTACCAATAAGCCGCCACGAAGTTGGAGGTGGCCACCAGCGCGCGCGTATGCAGCGGCAGTTCGCCGCCCATGTTGCGGATGAAGCCGAGCAACTGCGGCACCAGGTACACCATCAGGAACAGTGTCACGCCAAGCACCACCGTGCCCACGATCAAGGGCGTCATCAGCAGCTTGCGTGTGGACTGTTGCAGTTCGTCCTGCCATTTCACGGTGGCGGTGAGCGATTCGAACACCTCGGCCAGGCGGCCGCTGGCCTCGCCGGCACGCACCAGGTTGACGAACAGGGTGTCGAAGATCGCGGGAAAATCCTGCAGCGCCTGCGACAGGCTGCGGCCGCTCTCGATGGTCTCGATGAGGCTGCCGATCACTTCCTTGAAGCTGGGGTTTTCCATGCTGTCGCGAAGATCGCTCAGCGCTTCCAGCATCGGCACGCCGGCGCGGATCAATTGCGCCATCTGCATGCAGAACACGATCAGGTCGCGCTTGGGCACGTGCTGGCGGCGCGTGGTGAGTGCCGTTTCGCGATTGGTGTCGGCGCGGATCAGGTCCAGGTGCATGTTGAGCAGGCGCTTTTCCAGGTCGGCCTCGTTGGCGGCATCGAGCGTGCCGGTGCGGATGAAACCGTCGCGCGACATGGCCTTGTAGGTGTAGAGCGCCATGGCAGCCCTAGCTCCGCAGGCGTTCGGTCAGATCCACCACGCGCGAAATCTCGTCGACGCTGGTGGTGCCGTCGAGCACGCGGCGGGTGGCGTCTTCGATCAGCGGTTTGAAGCCCTGGCTCGTGGCCAGCTTCAACAGTTCGCGCGCGCTGGCGCGGCGCGCGATCGCCTCGTCCATGTCGCTGCTGATCTTGAGTATCTCCATGATGGATGAACGTCCCTTGTATCCAAGCTGTTCGCAGGCCGGGCAGCCCACCGGATGGTAGATGATCACCGGCTCACCGGTGTGCTGCAGGCCGAGCAGGTTGCGTTCCATGTCGGTGGCGGCGGCGGGGCGCTTGCATTCGTTGCACAGGTTGCGGATCAGGCGCTGCGAGATTACGCCGATCAGGTTGCCCGCGATCAGGTCGGGAATCACGCCGATGTCGAGCAGGCGCGGCATTACGCCCACCGCGGAATTGGTGTGCAGCGTGGAAAACACGCGGTGGCCGGTCATGGCGGCGCGAAAGGCCATTTCGGCGGTGACCGCATCGCGTATCTCGCCCACCAGGATGATGTCCGGGTCCTGGCGCATGATGGAGCGGATGCCTTCGCTGAAACCCATCTGGATCGATTCGTTCACCGAGGATTGGCGGATCATGGCCATGGGATATTCCACCGGATCTTCCATGGTCATGATGTTCACCTCTTCGGTATTGAGGTGATTGAGGATGGAATACAGCGTGGTGGTCTTGCCGCTGCCGGTGGGGCCGGTGACCAGCACGATACCTTCCGGGCGCGCCAGCAGCAGTTGCAGCATGTTGAAGTTGTCGCGCGTGAGCCCCAGCCGGTCCATCGGCACGATGCCTTTCTTGCGGTCCAGAATGCGCAGCACGATGTTTTCGCCGTGCGTGGTGGGCTGCGAGGCCACGCGAAAATCGATCTGCCTGCCCACCAGGCTCAGCGACAGGCGGCCATCCTGCGAGATGCGCGATTCCGCGATGTCCATGCCGCTGATCACTTTCAGCCGCACCACGATCGCGGGCCAGTAGCTCTTGTGCAGGCTGCGCACCTGGCGCAGCACGCCATCGATGCGGTAGCGGATGCGCAGAAAGGCTTCTTCCGGTTCGAAGTGCACGTCGGAGGCGCCGCGCTGCACGGCGTCGGCCAGCAGTGCGTTGATCAGGCGCACCATGGGATGGCTGTAGCCCTTGTCTTCCAGACTGATGCTTTCGAAATCGATTTCGCCGGTTTCGATTTCGTGCAGGATGCCGTCGAT
>Ga0182739_1001465_pt1 | contig 24761 bp, 21 predicted proteins | sample eDN5th30CBELigBY_FD_128873 | JGI IMG/M metagenome (GOLD analysis project Ga0182739, IMG submission 128873) | Enriched backyard soil microbial communities from Emeryville, California, USA - eDNA 5th pass 30_C BE-Lig BY (version 2) (version 2) | ecosystem: Environmental > Terrestrial > Soil >... | reverse complement strand
TTCATAGAGGCGAGTTTTTTTATTTTTATTTACTGTTTTAAAATCATTTGAGAAGAAAAGGGGTTATGAGAATGAGTAGAAAAATTTGGGTTTTTGATACGACATTACGTGATGGTGAGCAAGTGCCTGGGGCTAAACTGAATTTATATGAAAAAGTGGAAATTGCCCAGCAGTTAAAAAAGCTCGGTGTTGATATTATTGAAGCCGGATTCCCAGCATCTTCACAAGGTGATTTTGAAGCAGTAAAAGCTGTGGCTCAAAAGGTTGGCCAAAATTCGAATATGATTATCACGGCACTTGCCCGTGCGGTAAAAGATGATATTGATTCTGTATATAATGCAGTGAAATACGCCAATAATCCAATGATCCATATGGTTTTAGGAACATCCGATATTCATGTGGAGAAGAAGTTCAGTAAATCGAAAGACCAGATCCTGCAAATCGGAGTTGATGCAGTAAAATACGCGAAAACGTTACTGCCGCAAGTACAGTATTCAACGGAAGATGCATCCCGATCTGATTTTGAATACCTGTGGAAAACGATTGAAGCGGTCATGAAGGCCGGCGCTACGATGATTAATGTACCGGATACAGTCGGATATGCCGAGCCGGAACAATGGGGCGAGATGATTGCCAAGCTGAACTATCGAATGAAAAACCTGGACGATTCGGTACTGCTTTCTGTTCACTGTCACAACGATTTAGGGATGGCGACTGCCAATACATTAGCGGCGGTCAAAAATGGTGCCGATAAAATCGAAGTGACGATGAACGGTATTGGCGAACGTGCCGGGAACGCGGCGTTAGAAGAAGTTGTGATGGCGATTAAGACGCGCGGTGATGTGTACGATGTGTTTACAGATATTAATACGAAAGAAATTATGAATACGTCTCGCTTAGTTTCAAGCTTCATGGGTCTTGATGTGCAAGTGAACAAAGCGATTACAGGTGATAATGCCTTTGCCCACTCATCAGGAATTCATCAGGACGGCTTACTGAAATCACGTGATGCTTATGAAATTGTCCATCCGGAAGATGTAGGTCTCGATGATATGGAACTAGTTCTAACAGCGCGTTCTGGTCGTCATGCAGTGAAAAATGCGCTTTCTAAACTAGGATTTGATGCTTTTACAGACGAAGAGTTTGAAGGCATTTTTGAAAGCTTCCTGAAATTAGCTGATTCGAAAAAAGAAGTTTACAACCATGATTTATATGTCATTGTTGAAAGCTACTATGAAAAAACAGAAAAGAACAATCCAAATAAAGAATCTTACTCTGATCAGTTTTATGATATTGAAGACTTACAGATTATTTCAAACGCTACCTTCCCGTCTGCCAGCGTAAAAATCCGCCGCGGGGAAGATGTATTCAAATCAAGTGCGGTCGGCTCAGGTCCGATTGACGCCCTTTACTCAGCTATTGCGGATGTTACTGGAATCAAGGTAAAGCTTGTCGAATACAACATCAGCTCCGTATCACGCGGCCAAGAGGCGTTAGGGAAAGTTAAAATCATTATCGAATACGGTGGGGAAAACTATATCGCAAAAGCAGCAGATACTGATATTTTAAAAGCTTCTGCAATGGCTTATATTAATGCGGTAAACAGCGTCATCGTAGCAAAAATCGCTCCACAACCAGTAACGACGACAGCTACAGTGTAAACGGGTTGAAGTGAAAAATATATGAAAATTACAGGCAATCCAAATTTTACGACATGTAAAGTTTAGATTGCTTTTTTAGTTGCAATGTTACTGTTTTTCTACGCCCGCAATGAAATTAATTGGACTTGAACTAATAAAAGTAGTGCCCTTGACGAATCAAATAGCACTACTTTATTAAAACTATATTATTTTTTAAACTGTTCCATTAATAGACGGTAGCTGTTCAGACGCTGATCGATCGTATATAAATTACAGTTGATCATCGCTTCATCAAAGCCGTAATAAGCCTGTTCTTCTCTAATCTGATTCGCCACATCCTCGGCAGAACCGATCAGCATAAGCGGACGGTTTTCTTCCAGAATCATTTTATCCATCTCCGTAAGCGGATAGTCATTTGCTTCTTCAGGAGAAAGCACAGTCAGGAGCTTACCACGCATCAAGTTCAGGCGGGTAATTTGCATCGGCATCGATAAGTATTCCGCTTCTTCCGCCGTTTCAGCTACACTGATCGCATAAGTCGTAATAATTTGCGGCTGTTCCATAAAGTATGATGGCTGGAAACTGTTGCGGTATGCATCGAAAATCCCTTTAGACATTTGTCCATTGAAGAACTGGGCAAAGGAATAGCCGACACCCGCTTCTCCCGCTTTTTTCGCACTTTGTCCGCTTGATCCAAGCAGCCAGCTTTGCGGAAGCTGTATTTTGAAAGGAGCGGCGACAACATTATCATAAACCGCTTCACCTGTACGCTGTTCATTCATTAAACGTAAAATAACTTCGAGTTTATCGTATTGTTCTGTCAGGTCAGGTCTGCGTCCACTTGCAAGCGCAGTCATTGCAGGCATATCCCCGCCTGGAGCGCGGCCTGCACCGAAATCGATACGACCTGGTGCCAACGCAGCCAATGTTTTAAATACTTCGGCCACTTTATATGGAGAATAATGCATCATCATAATACCGCCCGTTCCTACACGGATACGCTCTGTTTTCGCAGCAACATAGGCAGCTGTTACTTCAGGCGCCGAGCTGGCAAGGGAAGTTGTGTTATGGTGCTCTGCAAACCAGATTCGTTCATAACCTTGCTCATCACCAAGTTGGGCAAGCTTCACTGCATTCGCTAGTGCATCGGTTGATGTCATGCCTTTGGAAATAGGTACTTGATCTAATATACTAAGTTTCATTGAAATTCACCTCAACTGTTCGTTACGTTTTACGATAACGAATTGAAAGGCAAAAGTAAAATTATTGGCCTCTCGTATAGGCCTTAATGATCGCAAGACGTTCGCGAATACGTGATTTTGTATTGACGACTTTTGGCGTAGGGGCAGCCACTACATCCGCCTTTAGACCAAGTTTGCGGGCGAGAATGGTCGCACGTTTTAAGTGAAAATCATTTGAGATGATCGTGATGCTCTCTGTATTTTCGGGCATCAGTTCTTTTGCGAACAACAAATTTTCATAAGTCGTTGTAGACTGATCTTCCAATAGAATTCTGTCTTCACCAATCCCATGTTTGATTAAATAGTCAGCCATAACAGACGCTTCTGTGCGATCTTCATCATCACCCTGACCACCTGTAACAATCGCTTTTACGGTAGGATATTTTTGAAGGTAATCCACCGCCGCATCTAAACGGTTTTTTAATGATTGGGAAGGGATGCCGCCTGGTTTCACTTTTGCGCCTAAAACGACCACATATTCGTTGGAACCGTTTGCCTCATTTTTTAACGCTGCATTCATTTCATAGTCAAGCCAGTAGAAAATTAACACGAGGATAAGAAGAATAAATAATAGTGCAAAAATAATTCTTTTCAAAAAAATCCCCCCTTTATGTAGTATACGATGCATAAAGGGGGAATGTTTCGCTATTGCGGAAGAATTATGAAATGGCTTCTTTTTCTTCTCGAATGACTCTGCGCTGTAGTCGTACTTGTACAGACAAGTAGTTGATATAGCGGATAAAAACATAAAATACAATAATTGCAGAGAAAGTTAATTGAAAATAAAAATACGGTTCCAGCCAATTTGTCGAAATCCCGGTTTGCCCGAAATAATGAATGATCCCATAAGTGGCCGTAGCAGAAATTACTAACGGGAATGTAAAGGCAGCATAGCTTGGATAAAAAGGCAGCTGTAAGGCACCCGGTAATTTCGAAAGTACTAGTAGATACATGATTTGCGCGAGGATGAATAATGTCAGCACAATGCCGAATTGACTTTCAAACTGCTGGAAATAAGCAGCTAAACTAATCGAAACGGGCGCAGTTAAAATTGTCAGCATCGGAATCGTAGGCTCCGGCAAATCTTTTTTAATAAATACACGGAAAATAAGAATCGGTAGTAACACAATGAAAGCACAAATCGCAAAAATAACAATCGCTTTTGTGAATATGCCGGAAAGATCACTCGCTGTTAGTGGCAAGACGGCAGTCCCGACAAACATAATAAGCCAGCTTGGATAAATATCCGAAATCGAAATTCGTTTTTTCCAAATAAACGTTCGGATAAAATAAAAGATTATAAAGATTTGAGTCGTTGCAGCTAGAATCCAGATCATATGTATAACGAAATCACTTACACCATAATAGTGTAAACCGCTACTGATCGATAAAGTCCCCATCGTAAAAGTAGGAGATACTGATGCAATAATCGGGTTTTGCATTTCTGTTAGAATACTGGAAAACGCAAAAATCAGTTTTCCGATAATTAATAGAAATAAAAAGATCCCTATAAAAAAACAGACGTGACCGAAAGCGGCTTTGTCCATACTAAAAAATAAATTCCCCAATGAAACCAGTCCGAGCATGAGCCCACTGATAGGAATTGGGACGACTTGAAATAAATTTCTCACAATGGCCTCCAACATTTCACAACAAGGTGCACACTCTATGAAAAAATTCATAAAATGTACACATTGTTTCTATTAATTCTATTCTACTGCGTAATTTTTAATCCGACAACCGCAATAATAATAAACGAAATAAATAGAATTCTTTTCCAGTCCTTGGATTCATTATAAATAAACATGCCTACAAGCGTCCCTCCGACTGTACCGATCCCTGTCCAGACAGCATAGGCGACACCCATCGGCAATTCTTTCATTGCCAGTGAAAGGAGAGAGAAACTGAAAATAAAAGAACCGATCAGAAACGCATAGGAGCCGAATGATTTCTTCTGGGCAACTTTATTCATTCCGATCACACCGCCGACTTCAAACAGCCCGGCAAAAATTAAATATACCCAAGCCATTATGCATCCCTCGTTTCTTCCGGATCATTGGAAATAAGTTTTAACCCAATCACACCGATCAATAATAGTCCAATAAATCCGATTTTCGTGAAGCTGAACGGCTCGTTGAAAATGACCGTTTCCGCAATAACCGTACCGGCAGTACCGATCCCTGTAAACACTGCGTAAACAGTAGCAACAGGCAATTTCTCTGTTGCGATAATTAAAATATAAAATGAGATTACGATTAATGTCGCAACTCCTACCCAAAGCCACACGGAGTTTGCATATTTCAGTCCCATTGCCCAAACAATTTCAATAATGCCAGCCAATAGGACGAGTATCCAGTATTTTGTCATGATGTCTACACCTCAGCTCTTATTCCTCTATAAAATATGGTCCATCCTGCCTGCAAACGTTTTTCACACCGTTCACTGCCGCCGTAAAGCATTTCGACATACAGACTATCAAGCAATGCCAAAAAGCCGATTGCTGCTTCATTCGCTGTAACGGACAGTTTTTGTTCCATTAAATAATCCGTGAAAAGCCTTTCCAATTCGTCCAAATAAAAATAGGTCTGTTCACTTAACTGCTCCTCCAAATGTTGCGGCATAAAGAAAATCGAACGCATGAAAAATTTAGTTTCAGTACTGGATTCATAGCGTTCTAGAAAAGACTGTAAAAATGGCAGTAATACTTTGTCGACAGGAAGTTGATGGTGCTTTGCGATAAATTCTTTTGCAAATAACAGCTCTGCTTCCATTGCCTGTTTTGAAATCGATAAATAGAGCGCATCCTTACTTTTAAAATACGTATAGATGGATTGCTTCCGTATGCCTACTTCTTCCGCGATTTGGGCCAGCGATCCGCCACTGTATCCGTGTTCGCTGAAGTTAAGCATCGCAGCCTGGATGATTTTTTCTTTTGTCATATGTTTCACCTTCCTGACGTTCGTAAGGTAAGGATAACAAATATGATTTGCGATTGCAAACGAGTTGGATTACAGTGGTTAAAAAGAGGTGAGGACATGGAGCGTTGCAGTTGGGTGAAATTAGATGAACCTATCTATGTGAAATATCATGATGAAGAGTGGGGCGTCCCTGTCTATGACGACCGGAAGCTATTTGAAATGCTCTGTTTGGAAGGGGCACAGGCAGGCTTAAGCTGGCTGACGATATTAAAAAGAAGAGAAGGCTATTTGGCTGCATTCGATCAGTTCGATGCAGAAAAGATTGTTCAATATGATGAAGAAAAACTGGAAGCATTAAGAAATGATGAACGCATTATCCGCAACCGGCTGAAAATCAAAAGTGTCGTGACAAATGCCGAAAGCTTCTTGGCAATCCAGAAACAATACGGCTCTTTCTCAAACTACATTTGGTCATTTGTTGATGGCAAACCGCTGATCAATTCATGGGAATCATCCGCATAAGTACCGATTACGACAGAAATAAGCGATCGTATGAGCAAGCAACTGAAAAAAGACGGTTTCAAATTTGTCGGCAGCACAATCTGCTATTCCTATATGCAGGCAGTCGGCATGGTAAATGACCATACAACGAATTGCCACTGTTTAAAACGGTAAAGAGGGGGCGGGTTTCTGCCCCTCATACAGGATTTTAGGATTATGTACTTGGAAGTGAGGAATAACGAACAAGAAGTGAGGATTAAACAAGAGCAAGTGAGGATTATCCAGCCCGAAGTGAGGAATATTTTGCCCGAACTGAGGAATAAATATTGATTCAACACAATTCAAACGGACGTCTTGTTATTTAATCTACAGAACTTAAAGCACTAAATTTTGCAAAAGAGATACCGTTAATATAATCGCCGATAAAGTTCCTGCGGATACTAAAGTGTACATCTTTTTTCGGTTTACTTCTTTTGTAGGTTTTGCAGCTTCTTTAGACACAGCAATCCAAATCACAGTCGAAACTATGGCTAGTACGATTAGAGCGGCACTCGACATCAATAATTCCTCCCCCGAAATCCTAGTTTTTTATCGCTTGTTCTACATAGGCTAAAAAATGATTATAGTTGGGCTTGCCATCAAAATATTGCTTTACTTCATAAATGGGACACAATGCATGATCCAGCTTTTTAGAATAAAGAACGGATTCATCTTTCACACTCTGTTCATATTCATTTAAATGTATGGTATTTGCTTTTACGGAATTAAATTCAAACCAGCGATAGTGCCCGTCTTTGTGATTTTTTATGACTTCGCCTAAATACGCACCAATTCGTGTGATGAGCTTCTCTGAATGCTCTTTTAAAAGCTGCTGACCGAATTCTGTCTGGAGTATCCGTTCAGCGTACTCATTAACGAGACGAACACTATCAATTGAATAATCCAAATTAGCTTTAGTTAAATGATCCTGATCCCATTGTTCAGGTGAAACATCTTTAAATAACAAATCCGCAATAGATTTCTTATTATTTTTAATTAGTTTAGGTTTTAAGAAAAACACAATTCCCACCTCATCTTCAATCTGACCTGTTAACCACAATTATACATAAAAAAAGACAAAACATATTAGTCGAACTAAAAATGTTTTGTCTTCTTTGCTTACTTCACTAGCATCGCTGGGCATTGGACGCGCTTCATCACTTTATGTGATACGCTCCCCAGTACCATTTCCTGCAGACTGTTTAACCCGCGGCTGCCGATCACAACTAAATCTACATTTTTTGTATTGGCATATTTGATGATTTCAGGACCCGGTGAGCCATGAATGATTTCTACTTTATAACGAACTTGTTGCTCAATGAACAGTTCCTCGATCGGCACAAGCTTTCGACGGCGTTCCATGTAAAGACTTTCAATCGAACTTGAATGCAATACATCCGTTTTCGCTTTTTCCATATCAATGATAAAAAGGATGGTTACCATTGTTTCAGAATTGATTTGGGCTATTTTTAAAGCTTCCTTAGCCGCACGTATCGAGTTTTGCGAACCATCAGCGGCCAGTAAAATGTGTTCATACATAATGAGCCACCTCCTAATCGATTAATGTCGTACCGGTTAACTTCCTCAATAGCTGTTTACTTGACTCATCAATATTCAAATAGGTTACTTCTATATTTTTCGCTTTCAGCTGGTCTTTCACCTTCATTAAAGCACCGATTGCCGAATCATCCCACACTTTGCATTGGGAAAAGTCGATAACGATGGGAGAAGACTCACTGTGAACCGTTTTGAAATAGTTAATAAAACCTTCCGTTGAAGCGAAGAATAGTTGCCCTTTGACAAAGTATGTTTTCCCTTCCTGCGAAATACTTACACGCGAGATTTCGTTGACGAAAAACAGTGCGCTGACAATAATACCGGCTACAACACCTAACGCCAGGTTATGTGTATAAAGGACAACCGCGATTGTCAGAAGCATCACAAACACATCTTTTTTCGGTGCTGTCACAGCATATTTGAATGATTGCCAGTCAAATTGGGTAATACATACAACAACCATTACACCGGCAAGTACCGGCATCGGAATTTGGACAACATAATCGCCCAATACGAGAATTAAAAACATTAAAAATACACCGGCAACAAAAGTGGAGAGTCGGCCACGCGCACCGGATTTTACGTTAATAACGGATTGTCCAATCATCGCACAGCCGGCCATCCCACCGAAGAAACCGTTAATAACATTGGCGATCCCTTGTCCGCGTGCTTCTTTATTTTTATCGCTTTCAGAAGCCGTCATATCGTCCAAAATTGATGCTGTCAGTAATGATTCGACTAATCCGACAACTGCCAGAGCTAATGAATACGGTAAAATAATCATTAATGTTTCTAAGTTAAACGGGATATCCGGAATTAAAAATGATGGCAATGTTTGTGTAATTGTCCCCATATCTCCAACTGTTTTCAAATTGAATCCGGAATAAATAGCTACGGCTGATAAAATAACGACAGCAATGAGCGGGGCAGGGATGCCTTTAATGACGAAAGGAATTGCGTAAATAAGTGCGATCGTCGCAAGCAGGAATGCCCATGTTACGATGTCGCCACCGATAAAGTGCGGTGTTTGGGCTATGAATACTAAAATCGCCAATGAGTTAACAAAACCGATCATGACCGCATTCGGAATAAACTTCATCAGACGTGCAATTTTCAGCATTCCAAAAATAATTTGGATAACCCCTGTTAAAATTGTTGCGGCAAGTAAATACTGCAGTCCATGATCTTTTACAAGCGAGACGATAACCAATGCCATCGCTCCTGTTGCTGCGGAGATCATCGCAGGACGACCACCGACAAAGCTGATTGTTACAGCGATTACAAATGAGGCATAAAGACCGACCATCGGATCTACACCGGCTAAAATAGAAAAAGCAATTGCTTCGGGGATGAGGGCAAGTGCGACAACTAGTCCTGCCAACACATCTGAACGTACATTCCCAAACCATTGCTCACGGATATTATACATATATTGTGTTGCTCCTTTTAAATATTCTTCTACTATAATAGCACGCAAACGATGTCGGGCAATAGCAACTTTCTGATGAAATTTATTTTCCGAAATTAAATACCCATGTGTTAATACCTAGTATTCGTTCTGTTATTTAAGTATGAGGAACCAATTATTTCGAATTTCGTAATTATTTCTGCATAAGGAAATCTCTGCGTTTATAATAGAATAACAATTGTTTGTAAAGGAGTGACCCGTATGACTGAGCGATTCAGCGAACAGCTAAACAACTTTGATGAACAAAATCCGTTGGAACAATTAATTGAACGGTTAAAACCTTTGCATAGTATGCTGTCCCGAAATAATTATGTAAAAGATACGACATCCCGTTTGAACCAGATAATCAATGATGCAGACAGTCAGCCAATCGTGCTCTTTCTAGGTAAAGAGCGGGTAGGAAAAACGACCGTGATCAACAGTTTACTCGGCAGAAATCTGCTGGAAGACCGCCTATCAGAACCTACGAGGACCAATACATTTTTAAAATACGGAGATACGGAATATATTAAAGCCGTATTTATAAATGGAATGGAAGTAACCTTTGATATTGCCAACCTCTCATTATTCACCATTTCGAATAGGGAAAGTGCCAAAATAATTCGTAAGCATCTGGATTATTTGGAAGTATATATAACGTGCGAGCTTTTAAAAAAAGTAACCATTGTCGACTCGGTTGCGCTGCAAGCAGGCGCAAACAATACAGCCTACTTTCCACCTGCACTCTTGAAACGCTGCAATGAGGTGTTCTGGGTACTGCAGGCGGGTTCACCTGCCACAGAGGCTGAATTAAACTTTATAGAAAAGCTGAACAAAATGGGGATTACGGCACATTTAATCGTAAACGGGATTGACCGGGTAGATGGGGAAGTGGAAACCTTTCTAGATATGGAGAAAGAACGTTACGGCTATTTTATTGGGGAGGATGTGCCGGTATCGGCTTTACAGGCACAGCAAGCACGTACTACGAACAGTTCACAGCTGCTTATTGACTCCCGCATTACACAGTTGTCACAGCTGATGTTCCAGTTAATCGACAACAAGCAAAAAAAGACCCGCCATATAACGGAGCGATTTTTACAATGGCTGGAACGTCTCCGTGTAGAAGTTAATACAATTCCTGCAAGAGAACCGTATGTATCGGCATTTGAATATGTCATCCAGCATCAAAACGATGTTCAGAAAGATGCAGCTCAACTGCAACGCGATAAAGCACTTGTCACTTCTCTTGAACAACAATATGAATCGGTCAGTAAAGTGTTCAAAGAAGTCCAGACGCTTTTTCAGCTGTTACAAACATTGGAAAGCCATTCTTATTTACGTGACCCGATCATCGATATGTATGAGGAAATGGCAGGGCTCTATCAAAAACATGTGCGGGATTACCGGAAGTTGCATGTAGAATATACGATGGAATATGGAGAACTGGAGAAGCAGTTCAAAAAACAGACAGGGAAGTCGCTTCCTTTCCCGATTGAAGAAAGTGAACTGACACCGCTACTTTCCGAGCGAATTCAAACATTGAATAAAATCCAGTCGCATTGTGAACAAAAACAGGTGTTCATTAGAAAATACGAACAATTTGTATTGGAAAAACTGGATGCTGTCCAAAGCCGACTTAACGAACTGGTGGAAGACCGGTTATCATCGATACACAGTGAGCTGAGCGAATTGGAAGCACAGCGGATCTATGATCGGACTTGTATGACAGCATCCGTAAATAAACTGGCTGAATTCAATTGCATTACTGAAGCACAAAGCTTTATAAAAGATGCGATAGAGCCGTTTTTAACAGAAGGCGTTCTTCCGATTAAAGAGCAGGAAAAATTGCAAATCCGACAAACGATTGAGCAGATTGTATCGGTTGATTTTACGTATGAAACCCCGAATGAAACAGAAGCGGATGAAATATTGGGACCGCTGGATTTGAAAGAAAAGTACCCATTGTTTCAGCTGCGATTAACCGAAGAAGATATCGTATCGGAAATTCCGGAATTGCCGGAAAAAATCGAAATCTAATAAAAGGGCTGCGCGGGATTTTATCTCGGGCGGCCATTTTTATTTTAACGGAACTGCTGCGATTTCCTTATAAACAATAGCCTTTCCATCACAAAGGTTTTATGAGAAAATTGTACTCGCAGAAAGGAAGTATTTAAATGAATACAATTTTTAAACCTCATGATGAATGGGAACCATATATTGATATTGATCAACATGGTAAGCTAACTTTATCTAATATAGAGTTTACAACAACAAACTTATGCAATATGAGATGCTCGCATTGTGCAGTAGGCTATGCGTTATTAACAAAAGAATTACCGGCCATTCCGGCAGACGACATTATTCGTAAATTGGATGAGGTTGAAACATTACGGACAATGAGTTTTACAGGCGGGGAACCCCTATTAACGAAAAAGGGAATTAAGGATAACCTGTTACCGCTACTGAAATATGCGAAGAGCAGGGGGATTAAGACACAAATTAACTCCAACCTTACTTTACCGATGTCACATTACGAACTGGTTGCGCCTTATTTGGATGTCATGCATATTTCGCATAACTGGTGTGACGAAAAGGAATTTGTTGAAACAGGATTTGCTATGATGGAAAAAACGCCATCCGTTGAATATAGAGGGAACTTATACCGCAATATTTTTGACAATGCAAGAGAACTATCAAAAGGCGGCATGTTCGTTTCCGCCGAAACAATGTTAAACCGCAACACGGTGCCATTTATGGAGAAAATCCACCATGAAGTGGCCAATGAAATGCTGTGTAAACGTCATGAAATTCACCCGATGTATGCCAGTGATTTCGCTGAAAGCTTAGAAACAATCGGTTTGGATGAATATCGCACAGTAATCAATGAAATCCTTGATTACAGAAATAAAGATATTTGGGTTTTATTCGGAACATTGCCTTTCTATCCATGCAGCCGTGATGAGCGCGATATTGCATTAATCAACCGAATCAATCATGCATCGAATACGACAATGAGAAATGATGTTGACGGGCGTTCACGAATGAACCTGAATATTTTCTCGGGCGATATTTCGGTTACCGACTTTTCGGATGACGGTCAGGCATTCGGCAATATTAAAAATGAATCATTAACTCAAATCTATAGCAGATGGCTTGATTCAAATATTTCTAAATCGATCAATTGCCATTGCCCAGCAGTGAAGTGCTTAGGGGCGAACGTCATTGTGAAAAACATGTATTATCCTTCTACTGAATTTGTCAGCGGAATTGTGAAATAAATTATAACGAAAGCAATCTATCCAAATACGGGTAGATTGTTTTTTTCGGACCACATGAAAAACTACCTGCAACTGAAAAAGCCACAGGTAGTAAATGCTGTTAGCTGATTTCATCCAAATTCGATGAAATTTCGCTGTTATTCTCACTGTAGAACTTTGAACCGAACGAGTTGTCGACCATTGTCTCGGACAGATAAATTTTTGAATAGTTGACCGCTTGGATGTTGAAATCAAACTTCGCATTTTGAATAATGCACTTTGAAGCATGGAGAACCGATTTGTTTTGTACAAATATATCGGATTCATGGCCCTCTATAATCTGTGTGGCATTCAGCTCAACCGAAGATTCGGAGTCGATCCATATTTGCGAATACATATGGTTGGAAATGAACGAATCCTGAATTAACGCCTCTGCATGGTTTTCGATAATTAACCCGTTCCGTTCACCTTCCATCAGCTCACTGTCTTTTAACACAAGGGAACTGTCATTGATGATGATTTGCGGCATTTTATGACAAGAAATTTCGCTTTCGATGATGTGGAGCGATGCATCTTTCATCGCCACAATGCCGTTTGTTTCGCCGCCGCTAATTTGGGAATGCTGAATCGTTGCATTCGTATTGCCGACCATTTCAATTTGAATCCCCGTACCATCTTTCACTACCGATTCGGTTACTTCAAGTTCACACCCGTCCATGACAAAAATACTTTTTCCGCCGATTAGTTCGCTTTGATAAATCGTCACCGTACTATTATTTTTCCCGGCTATATGTGCCAGGTCATTGTGATTGAAATGGCAATTGTCCACAGAAGTTTTCGCATGATTGACCGCTAAAATACCATTGCCTTTGTTATGATGAACGGTCGTATTTAATAGGAGTAACTCCGCTTCCATTACCGTAAGCGCCGCATTTTTATGGCCGGTAATTGTACTGGATACGATTGAACATGAAGCACCTTTTTCTGTATAAACCCCAATCTGCTTTCCTTCCTGAATGGTCGCATCTTTTATTGTGCAAATGGAGTTTTCAGTAATGAAAAGCTGCGGCAGTATATTATAGGCAAACACCGTACTATTGAAGTTGGCAACCGATTTTTCCTTTATATGAATTCCGACACCTTGACAGCTGTTCACTTCACAATTCGTCATATTCAGGAAAGATTCGAGCAGTAGCTGGATATTCGCAATTTTATGAAATGCAATCAATGAGTTCTCGATCATTGCTTCTGAATAGTCCCGTAAAATAATACCGGATTCATTGCCGTATTGAATTTGACAATCTGTTACGTTTAGGGAACTTCTTTGCATCCAGACTTGAGGTAGGTGATGGTGTTGGATTGTTGTTTTCGATAAATGTATGTTTGAATGATCTGATGCATATATACCATTACCCTCGCCATGCATCACTTCACAGGCTTCCATTTCCAATAAGGCATTGTCCTGGATAATGAGCTGTGTCCCTGAATGGTGATGTACTTTCACACGGGTTAAATAGGCCTTTGCATTTGTCTTCACCCAAAGTGCCTGATTTGCCTTTGAAAGGTTACAATCTGTTAAACGAAGCGTTGAATTTTCCGCTAGAATATGCACTTTTTTATTGTTTTCAAAATGACACTGTTCAAATTGGGCATCACTATTGTAAACCAATGTGACTGCCGCATCCGTTGCATCTCTGAACGTTGTGTTTTTACAGACAATGGTTCCACCGTTCAATGCTAACAGTACATTCGTACGTCCACCTTGAATAACGCAGTTTTTTAATATAATTTTACCTTCGACGTAAATTTGCGTTGTAGGTTGAATCGTCATGTTCTCGAATGTGACCGTCGCACAATCAGCGATCACGATGGATCCTTTTATGCAGACAGTTGCATCCTTTTGTGCTGCAATCGTTCTATTTTCCTCAAAAGTCAATGTTTCTTTATATGTCCCGGATGCAACGGTAATTTCATCATGGCTCGTTGTTCGTTGCACAGCTTTTTGAATAGTTTTAATGCGTGAAAAAATTGAAGATGAAACTCTTACTAACGCCATACGATTCCTCCTACAAAACATGCTATATGTAATATGTTCACGTAAAATAACAAAATTAATCATTTGCAACTAAAATTGTGTAAAAACATGAAAAAGTTTTTATTCTGCTCTTACTAAAATAGTGCAAAGTCAGCTGAAATATTCCTAGTTCTTTAAAGGAAGAAATGTAACAGGGAAAAGGTTTAAAAACTGTACAGGAAGTGTAACGTTATAAGGAGAAGATTACATAAATGTGCGGGTGTCGTATTTAACGAAAAAGGGAAGGTGGTCAATCAATGTATGAACAGCTGCAAACGATCCGTCAGCAACTGAACGAACGTTTTTATGATCGGGAAGAAGAAATTGATGCGTTATTAATTGCTCTATTATCACGGCAGCACCTTTTATTTATCGGTCCGGCGGGTACGGGAAAAAGTGTGCTATCGTCCATGCTTGGTTCCATCGTTGAGGGAAGTCATTGTTTCCAGCATTTATTGACGCCTTTCAGTACGCCTGAAGAATTGTTTGGGGTACTTTCTTTAAAAGATTTGGAACAGGGGGTCTACAAGCGAAATGTGACAAATATGCTGCCGGAAGCCCATTTTGCTTTCATTGATGAAATATTTAAAGCGAACTCAGCAATCCTGAATTCACTGCTCACTCTAATCAATGAGCGGATCTATTACAATAACGGGATTCCAGTTGCTTCTCCGCTTTTGACGATGGTCGGTTCTTCCAATGAATATATTGAAGACGGGGAAGGGCTGGAGGCATTATTTGACCGTTTCTTGCTTCGCTATGAAGTAAACTACATCCGGGAAGAAGAAGATTTCATTGCCATGCTGAAAGATGATAGTGAAAAGGAAGTATCGAAAATAACATTGGACGAGCTCTACGAACATCAGCAAAAGACGAATAAGGTGGCGATATCGGATACGATTTTTAAAGTGCTCGCCAAAATCAGGCAGGCCCTTCATGATGAAGGCATACGTCCGTCCGATCGCCGTTTTAAACAGTCATTGTCGACTTTAAAAGCTAAAGCGTATTTAGACGGCCGAACAGAAGTAATTCGGGAAGACTTGTTGATATTGACGAATGTTTTATGGGAAACAATTGAACAAAAATCGGTAACAGAGCGAATTGTTAACGAAGTGGCCTTTGATACAGTCGATGCGTTTATACACAGGACATCGACCGAGTTTGAAATGATTATTTTAACAGCAAGAAATGCGATGCTTCAAAAATCCCCGTTTGCCAAATCGGAGCTGAGTCAGCTGCTGCTAAAGGGGAAAAACTTATTTATGGAAGTACAGAATATGAGCCGGCAAATCCCGAGTCGACCGGAATTAAACAGTCTCAAAACGGAAATGCATAAACAATTGCTGCGAATCACTTCAGATGTTATCGGATTTTAAAGAATACAGAAGGTGGGATGCTTTTTGAGTGAGAACATACATGTAATCTACAGCCGAACTGTTTTTAAGGGCAGTGCAGAGCAAAAGGCACGATTTAACGAATTATTGAAAATGGCTACTTTGTTGAATGACAGCTGCATTGCAGGCGAAAAAATAGTTCCGGGCTTTACGAATATCATCGGGGATTGCTGGCATGCTTTCTATTATAAAGCGCCTGTATTAAATGAAAATGCAAAGCAACTGGATAAGATGCAGTATGATTTTGTGAAAGAGCTGCTGAAAAATGAGGAATACATTCAATGGCATGAGCTAACAAAGGGCGATGAGCTATTAAGTGTCCTCACTTCTGTCAGCATTGCAGAGCAGCTTCTTAAAAGCTTCCAATTTTATGAGGAACAAAAAAACCCTTTTCAGATTGAACAACTGGAAGCCTTTCAAAAGAAGCAGCAGACGCCAAACGTAACGATTGATATACCGGAAAAACGGGAATATTTGAAACAATTATCGAAAACATCAATCGGTATGATGCTGCAGGAAAATAAAAAAAATATTCATCATACAAAAACTGCGGTCATGAAAGTCGGAACGATGGATGGCAAAAAAATCGATCAGGTGCCTTTAAGCGATCAGTTTAAACTGGCGAGAATGATTGGCGAGCGCAAAGAATTGCAGAAAATTGCCGAATTAGTCGGCCGGTTTAAAAAAATTGCAACAAAAAAGCAGAAGTCAAAACAAGATGAGACGGTCCAGCATCAATCGGTGACTTTTGGGCATGAGCTGTCGCGTCTGTTGCCGGCGGAATTGGGTAACTATATGCTCGGACATAGCAAGCTCGATTTTTTAAAGCGATTAAGCGAGCAGCAAACACTTGTTTTTAATAAGAAGGGAAAGGATCGTCAAGGTAAGGGACCGATTATTGTGTGCATGGATGAAAGCAGTTCCATGACATCGATTAAAGCCCAGAGCAAAGCGTTTTGTATTGCGCTACTGAATATCGCTAAAAAACAGAAAAGAGATTTTGCGATTATCCCTTTCGCAACGAATGTAGGGGAAATTAAATTATTCAGAAAAGGTCAGGCAAAGACCCAGGATCTCATTCAGTTCAGTGACAGTTTTATTGGCGGCGGTACAAACTACGAGCTCCCATTACGGGAAGCGTTGGAGCTGTTGAAGAAAAGTGAATTTAAAAAAGCGGATTTGCTGTTCGTGACGGACGGGTCCAGTTTTTTACCATCGCGTTTTATAGAAGAATTTGAGCATACAAAAAAGCAGAAGCAGTTTGAATGTACTTCAATTGTATTAACGAATTTGTTCAATACCGTCGATTTGAATGTAGTCGACCGCTTTTCGGATCGGGTTATTGAAGTAAATGAATTATTTGAAGCAGAAGATGCATTTGTTTTGTGAAAAACGGGTATATTCAGAAGGTGTGCGTCTATTAGAAGAGCTTTTACCTAGTCAAATGATCGTACGTCTCTTACAATATTGTTAGGCATTTGGTTAGGAGGCGTCTTTTTGTTAGTGGAAGATTATGAAAAGTTTTTTGAAATGACGACGGAAGAGCGAAAACAATCTATTCAGGGGCACCCGTCGATATTGAATGATTTACTGGAGACAATTGGTCATGAAGAAGCAGCAATCCGTGACCAGCTGAATTACCGCCTGTTCATTTTGCTGTTATCTGAAAATGCACTCGGTGAGACAGTGATTACCGATTTTGTGAGCAAACTTTCTTCAACAGAAGGTTTACTTTATAATATCGGTGAAAAAGGAACACCTTCTGTTTTTCAGCGTTCCTATTCGGCTCTTTATTTAGCGGCAATCGTAAATGCCGATCGCCAGCTTGCCATTTTAAATGGGGAACAGTTGGAGCTGCTTGCGCAAAATGCGGTGGCACTGTTATCGAAAGAGCAGGATTTGCGAAGCTTTGTCGATCCGAAGTCTGGCTGGGCCCATAGCATTACGAATACAACGGAGTTGATCAACGCCATTATTGCGCACCCGCTGTATCCGATTCGGTTTACATCCCAAATACTGCAGGCAATCCGCGCAAATATTTGGAAGGGCTATGTATTTGTCGATGACGAAGAAGAACGTTTCTGCAATATTATTCAGGCATTGCTAGCCAAAAATATCGACGAAGAACTGTTCATTGAATGGTTTGAACAGCTGTTTGACCAGCTGGAAATGGTCGCCTATGAGCGCGGCTATGATGCACTTTGGTTTAAAGCGAGAACAAACCAGTTGAACGTGGCAAAAACAATTTATTTTTACTTGAAATTTGCCAATCGAAATGAAAAACTGCGCAGTATTGTATCAACATTCATTCAGCACTGGCTCAAATTAAACTAAGGGTTTTGTTTTAGTACAATAATAAATTGATTGTGATTTAAATTTATTACAAGATGTACTAAAAAAAATATGCCATTTTAATTGCAGGATTATTTGTTGAGGAAACCAATGTTAGAAGAACTTTCTGACAAAGTAGGATTTCTAAATGAATTGCAGAAGAAAATGGCATTTCCGATAGGTCATAATTTTAACTTATCGCAAAAGATAATAATAATGCAATTTACTTATGTATGAATGTGCGTTATTATTGACTGTGGAGAAAAGAGCTTTACAACCTTTTCAATTAAGAAAAACTAGGGGGAACACAACATGGCAAACTTACACAACAGTCGTTCGACTTTTGAAGTTAACGGTAAAACTTATAACTATTTCCGTTTAGCTGCAATTGAAGAAGCTGGTATCGCAAAAGTATCACGCCTACCTTATTCAATTAAAGTATTATTAGAATCAGTATTACGTCAATATGATAACTATGTAATTAAAGACGAGCATGTTAATGAATTAGCTAACTTCGGTAATCACAATGCAGATGCTGAAGTACCATTCAAACCTTCTCGCGTAGTATTACAAGACTTCACTGGTGTTCCAGTAGTAGTTGACTTAGCTTCATTACGTTCTGCAATGAAAGAAATGGGTGGAGACCCAGCTAAAATCAACCCTGCAATTCCTGTAGACCTTGTAATTGACCACTCAGTACAAGTAGACAAATACGGTAACGCAGCAGCATTACAAGCGAACATGGATTTAGAGTTCGAACGTAACGCTGAACGTTATAACTTCTTAAAATGGGCTCAAACTGCTTATGATAACTTCCGCGCTGTACCACCAGCAACTGGTATCGTACACCAAGTTAACTTAGAGTACTTAGCTCCTATCGTTCACGTTAACGAAACAGAAGAAGGTTTAGTAGCATTCCCTGACTCAGTAGTAGGTACTGACTCTCACACAACTATGATCAACGGTATCGGTGTTCTAGGTTGGGGTGTTGGTGGTATCGAAGCTGAAGCTGGTATGTTAGGTCAACCATCTTACTTCCCAATTCCTGATGTTATCGGTGTTAAATTAGTAGGCGAATTACCAAACGGTACTACAGCTACTGACTTAGCATTAAAAGTAACTCAAGTATTACGTGCTCGTGGCGTAGTAAACAAATTCGTTGAGTTCTTCGGACCTGGCGTAGTTAACTTACCATTAGCTGACCGTGCTACAATCTCAAACATGGCTCCAGAATACGGTGCTACTTGTGGTTTCTTCGCAGTTGACGAAGAATCATTAAACTACATGCGCTTAACTGGCCGTGACGAAGAGCACATTGCTGTTGTTGAAGCTTACTTAAAAGCTAACGACATGTTCTTCAACCCAGAATTAGAGCCTGTATACACTGACGTTTTAGAAATTAACTTAGCTGACATCGAAGCTAACCTTTCTGGTCCTAAACGTCCACAAGATTTAATTCCTTTAACTGAAATGAAAAAAGTTTACCGTGAGTCAGTAGTAGCTCCTCAAGGTACACAAGGTTTCGGTTTAACAGAAGAAGAATTCTCAAAAACATCTACTGCTAACTTTGCAGACGGTGCTGTTGAAATTCCAGCTGGTGCGGTAGCAATCGCAGCCATCACTTCTTGTACAAACACATCTAACCCATACGTATTATTAGCTGCTGGTTTAGTTGCTAAAAAAGCTGTAGAGTTAGGTATTAAACCTGCTAAGTGGGTTAAAACTTCATTAGCTCCAGGTTCTAAAGTAGTTACTGGCTACTTAGAAGAATCAGGTTTACAAGACTACTTCGACCAAATCGGTTTCAACACAGTTGGTTACGGTTGTACAACATGTATCGGTAACTCTGGTCCTTTATTACCAGAAATCGAAGATGCAATCAAATCAAACGATTTATTCGTAACTTCTGTATTATCAGGTAACCGTAACTTCGAAGGTCGTGTACACCCATTAGTAAAAGCTAACTTCTTAGCTTCACCACCATTAGTTGTTGCTTACGCATTAGCGGGTACTGTAGATATCGATCTACAAAAAGACGCAATCGCTGTAACTCCAGAAGGCAAAGAAGTATTCTTCGCTGATATCTGGCCATCAACTGAAGAAGTTAACGAAGTATTAAATAAAGTTGTAACTCGTGAATTATTCCAAAAAGAATACGAAACTGTATTCACTGCTAACGAAGCTTGGAATGCAATCGAAACTTCAACTGAAAACTTATATACTTTCGATGACAAATCAACTTACATCCAAAACCCACCATTCTTCACTGGTCTTTCTAAAGAGCCAGGTGCTATCCAAACATTAGCTGGAATGCGTGTAATGGCTAAGTTCGGTGACTCTATCACTACTGACCACATCTCTCCTGCAGGTGCAATCGGTAAAGATACACCAGCTGGTAAGTACTTAATCGAAAACGGTGTTGCAATCCGTGACTTCAACTCTTACGGTTCTCGTCGTGGTAACCACGAAGTAATGATGCGCGGTACATTCGCTAACATCCGTATCCGTAACCAAATCGCTCCAGGTACAGAAGGTGGTTTCACTACTTACTGGCCAACAGGCGAAGTTGAGTACATTTACGATGCTTGCATGAAGTACAAAGAAGCAGGTACTGGCTTAGTAGTATTAGCTGGTAACGACTATGGTATGGGTTCATCTCGTGACTGGGCTGCTAAAGGTACATTCTTACTAGGCGTTAAAACTGTAATCGCACAATCTTACGAGCGTATCCACCGTTCTAACTTAGTAATGATGGGCGTATTACCATTACAATTCATGGCTGGCGAATCAGCTGAAACTTTAGGATTAAAAGGTGACGAAACAATCGACGTTAACTTAACTGATGATGTTAAACCACGTGATATCCTAACTGTTACTGCTACTTCTCCAGAAGGAAAAGTAACTGAGTTCAAAGCGTTAGCTCGTTTCGACTCTGAAGTAGAAGTAGACTACTACCGTCACGGTGGTATCCTACAAATGGTATTACGTGCTAAAGCTGCACAACAATAATTCCATTCTATAACTTGAAAGACAAAGTCAATTTCGATTGGCTTTGTCTTTTTTTGCGCAAAAAGGACCTAAAGAATGTATTTTTTGTTAATTAACAGTAAAATTTTACGGAAAATGTGGAAATTTTTATAATATTTCGTTACTATCAAAAGGAAGGTTAAAAATTTTGGGGGGTCTTTTGGATGAAGAAAAAAAGAATGTATTCAGCAACAGCTTTAGCAGCATTTACGGCAGTAGCTGTAGGAGCAACAGGTGTAATGGCAGAAGAGACAATTTTCACGGATGTCTCTGTTAGCCATCCATATGCAGATGGAATCAATGCTCTAACTTCTGCAGGTATCGTTAAAGGATTTGAAGATGGTACTTTTAAACCAGACGCAACGGTTACACGTGGACAAGCTGCAAAAATGATTGCGGGTGCTCTTAAACTTGATACGACAAATTTGAAAAATCCTAACTTCAAAGATATTAAGACGTCAAACCAGTATTACAGTCAAATAGCGGCATTAGTAGCTACTGGATTTGTAAAAGGTTATGAAGACGGCACATTCCGTACAGCGGATAAAATTACACATAATCAGTTTGCTAAAATTTTAACGAATGTTTCAGCGGTATATCCGATTGATGCAACAGCATTATTAACAGAGGCTAAAGTTGTATTCAATCCTACGAAACAACTAACTCGTGGTGAACTTTCAAGCGTATTGGCAACAATGCTTGCAGCGGCTGCACCAGCACCACAGCCTGAGCCACAACCTGAACCTGAAACAGACAATTATAAATTATCGATCATGCATGTGAACGATACTCATGGACGTGTGGAATCATTCCCGAAATTAATGACTGCGGTTAAGGAACAACGCGCTAAAACACCAGATGCACTTTTATTGCATGCAGGTGACGTGTTCAGCGGTACATTATACTTCAACGAATTCCAAGGACAAGCAGATCTACCATTATTAAATGCATTGAAATTTGATGCCATTACATTAGGTAACCATGAATTCGACTTAGGTGATTCACCAGAAGGACATAAAGCGTTGGCAGAATTCATTAAAGCTTCACAATTCCCGGTATTAACGGCGAATGTTGACTTTACAAAAGACAGCCTGTTTACAGGAATGTTCTCGGACTTAGTATCGAGCGAGCCAGAAAACGGCAAAATTTACGCTGGTATGGTTAAAGAAGTGAACGGCGAAAAAATCGGGATCTTCGGTTTAACGACAGCTGAAACAAAAGAAATATCTTCACCTGGAAGCATTGAATTTGAAAATTATATCGATGAAGCGAAAAAAGCGGTAAAAGCGTTTGAAGATAAAGGTGTCGATAAAATTATTGCTTTAACACATATCGGTTATGACGATAATCCAGCATTTGACAATGATCTAATTCTAGCAAAATCAGTGCCAGGAATTGATATTATCGTAGGTGGTCACTCTCATACACAACTAGATGAGCCATTTATCGTTGATACAAATACAGTTGGTGAGAAAAAAGATGCAACATTAATTGTACAGGCATATCAATATACTGATTTCCTAGGTACAGTTAATGTAGAATTTGACGATCAAGGTGTCATCGTTAAGCATGACGGTCAATTAATTGAAGTGGGTAAGCTAGCAGATGATGCAGAAGGCTTAAAACTGCTTGCTCCATATAAAGAAAAAGTAGATGCATTAGGGTCGCAAGAAATCGGAGTTACATTAACAGAGAAATTAGTGAACCCTCGTAAATCAGAAACTAGTCCGATAAGTGTACGAAATAGTGAAACAGCGTTAGGGAATATCATTACAGATGGAATGCTTGAAAAAGCAAAACAGTATACAGATAAAAATGTAATAATGGCATTACAAAACGGCGGCGGTATTCGTGCAGAAATTCCAGCAGGTAATGTTACGTTAGGCCAAGTTATGTCTGTCCTTACATTCGGTAATACATTATCTCTTGTTGAAGTAACAGGAGTGGATATTAAAGCTGCATTTGAAAATTCAGTTAAAGATGCACCGGAAGAACATGGTCGTTTCCTTCATATTTCTGGAGGGAAATTTACTTACGATTCTTCTAAAGAAGTAGGTTCTAGAGTTATTTCTGTTCAGTATTTTGATGAAGCGACATCATCATATGTTGATTTAAAAGATGATGAAACTTATGTAATCGCAACAAATGCATTCACAGCAAAAGGGCAAGAAGGGTATACAACATTTGAAAAAGCATATAAAGAAGGACGAGTAACAGATTTAGGTCTTTCTGATTGGGAAAATTTCAAAGAGCATTTAACATCATTAAAAGAGATTAAATACACACCTGAAGGCCGCATTGTAGATGTAGCTGCACCTGCGGAAAAATAATTCAACAGTGAAACCACTAATTTGGGCAACCATTTTAGTGGTTTTTTTTATTTATTTTTCTGGAAATAATATTATGTAAATGAAAGCGTTTACTTTACAACTCGATAACATTATAAGTTAGAAAATTCAGATAAATATAGTTAATCCTAAAATAGAATGTTATTTAACGATTATATTGTCCTATTTTTTGAATATTAATATGAACAAAATTCACGTATTAATAAGAAAATATTTACATTTTCTAGTAGAAATATGTAAAAACTTAGAATATATTATTGTTATACGCATGAGTAATCATTCATTCGTATAGGACTAATTTTATAAAAAAGGGGGGTTTTTATGGGGTCGTTTCAGTTGTTTGGGAAGGAATTGCAGTCACTGAAAAATCGTAAAGGTTTACTCGTTGCGTTGATCGGTGTCATGCTCATTCCAATTGTTTACGTAGCTGTTCTTCTATCAGCTACATGGGGACCGTATGACAATCTGGATAACTTACCGGTTGCATTCGTCAATAAGGATGCAGGCGGGGTTTCGGGTGGTCAAGCAATCAATGTCGGCGAAGATTTAATGGAAACATTAAAGGAGAGTAATTCATTAGGCTGGCATTTCGTGACAGAAGAAGAAGCGATGGCAGGGTTGGAAAATCAGGAATTTTACTTGGTGGTAGAAGTACCGGAAGACTTTTCACAAAAGGTGACTACCGTTCTTGATGCAAATCCGCAAGTGCCGGAATTGCGCTATATCCAAAATGAAGGGTTAAACTTCATGGGAGCGCAAGTAACAAACAGTGCTGTTGAAAAACTTCGCGAACAATTAGGGGACAAAATTACAGCGACTTATGCCAGAACGGTATTCTCAAGATTTACGGATATCGAAACAGGATTTGCTACCGGAGCGGATGGTTCGAAGCAAATCGTGGATGGCACGGAGCAGCTGGCAGATGGGACAAACACCTTATTAACATCATTGACGGAAAAGTCGGCAGATATTAACAAACTTGCT